>Ga0181558_10004905_pt1 | contig 11912 bp, 7 predicted proteins | sample 011ome_22_FD_133754 | JGI IMG/M metagenome (GOLD analysis project Ga0181558, IMG submission 133754) | Coastal salt marsh microbial communities from the Groves Creek Marsh, Skidaway Island, Georgia - 011507BT metaG (megahit assembly) | ecosystem: Environmental > Aquatic > Marine > Intertidal zone... | reverse complement strand
GGTACCTTATTCACGGCGTGCTCGTTTTGCCGCGACGGGTGACATGAAAAAAAAGAAGGAAGAAAAGCCAAAACACGTCACTATGATATCGTCTCGAGTCCTTTCGTTCGACGCGTCGAGGCACGCTTGCCGCTCCTCCTCCCCGGAATCGACCGACTCGAAGCGCCCGGCGATTTTCTCCGGTCGTCGCCCCGAGGTGGCACCGCGCCGCGTCTCCGAGTTTCGCGCGCGCGCGACCCGGGCACTCCTCGCCGCGCGCGCACGCCTCACCTCTCTCCCCCCCTCTACGCTCCATGGCGATCGACTTCGAGCTCTCCGGCCAGGGCCCCTCCGCCGCGGAGGACATCTCCCTGGCGGACATCCAGGAGGCCGCGGTGGAGTGCGGGTTCACCAAGCCCGGCGTCCCCGCGTCGAAGCCGAACGCGCAACGCGCCAACCTCACCGCGTTTTTCAAGGCGCTGGGCGTGACCTGCGTCTCGGGGTTCAAGAAGCGCTTCCACGCCGAGAAGCTCCCCTGCCCCTACCCCGACATGACCCCCCTCATCATGGAGAAGGTGCGCTTCTCTCGTTCGCGAGGCGCTCCGCGACGCGGCGTCTCCGCGCGCGCCTCGAACGCCACGTCCGTTTCCGCGCGTCCACTTCACGCGCGGCGTAGCGGACACACGCGGGAGACGCTGACGACGTTCCCGAAACACTTTTTTTTCCCCGAACATCTCACGGGCACGAATTCACGAAACGAATTCGCGAAACGAAACGAAACGAACTTCCTTCAAACCGACCCTCGCAGGACAAACCGAAAGAAGAGAAGATCACGTGGTCCGTCCCCGACGTCTCCGAGTACGACGCGCTCGTCGCGGAGTGGGAGGGTAAGAAGTGGCGCATGCTCCCCAAGCCCGGCGGCGCGGTGGTGAAGCCGGACGACTGGTACGCGCTGCACGGGCTCCAGAAGCAAGTCGAGGAGGGCAACGTCAAGGCCGAGAAGCCCATGTGGGCGTCGCACGGCGGCCTCGACTTCGACGGCCGCGAGCGCTGGGAGAAGTGGAACGCCGCCAAGGGCTTGTCCGCGGAAGACGCCAAGCTCAAGTTCTGCCAGGCCTACGGCAAGGCCATGAGCGACGAGCGCAACGCGCTCAACTTCAGGAAGTACTGAGAAAAACGAGAAAGGGCGCTTCTTCGCCGGTTTGGCTGCCTCCACGGCTTCTGTGCGCGCGACGAGAGACGAAGACGCGAGGGCGGACGAGCGCTGCGCGCGGACACGACGCGTTCGAGTTTCGCCTCTAAAAAACGTAAAAAGACGAAAAAAAACGCGTTCGTGTGCTGTGCTCATCAGTCGACGCTCCGCCGGCCGCACAGATGGCCGCGCTCGCCATGCGGCGCTTGGCGCGCGTCGCGGAGCGTCTCCGGGCGGGAATCCGGACATCGCCCGCCGCGCGTTCCCGGGACGCGCCTCGCGCGCGCCTCTACGCGTCGTTCCTCCCCGAGGCGTCCTCCTCCGCTGGGGTGCGCGCTCGGGACGGGCCGGGCCTCTCGGATTTCCTGCGGGCCGATCCGAGCGGCGGCGGTCGGTGCGGCGCGGCCGGTTCCTCGGCGGTGCGGGCGGATGACGCGGCGGTGACGACGTCCGCCTCGGGCGCTCGACGCACGGCGTACGTGGAGACGTACGGGTGCCAGATGAACGTGAGCGACTCCGAGATCGTCGCGTCCGTGTTGCGTTCGCACGACTACGTCATGACGGACGCGCCCGAAGACGCCGACGCCATCTTGGTCAACACGTGCGCCATCCGCGACGGCGCCGAGGCCAAGGTGTGGCACAGGCTCAGGCAGCTGCGCGCGATCAAGACGAACAAGGAGAGGGCGAACAGGCGTTCGGCGAAGCGAGCCGCGCAGGACGTCTCCGGCGTCTTCGATGATGAGAACACGTACCAGTCGGTGCCGGTGGTGGGCGTGCTCGGGTGCATGGGCGAGCGCCTCAAGGAGAAGGTCCTTGAGCGCGACGGCCTCGCGGACCTCGTCGCGGGCCCGGACGCGTACCGGGACCTGCCTCGACTGATCGACGCCGCCAGAGGCGCGGTCGACGGTGACACGTTCGGCGGAGCGCTCGAAACGCCGAGCGCCGGCGACGAGGGCGAAACCGGCGCCGACGCTTTTTTTGGGGAAAAAATAACCGGCGCGACGTTCAAGGATGCGAAGTCTTCGAAGTCTTCGAAGTCTTCGAAGAATCAAAACGCGTCGTCGTCGTCGTCGTCGGCTCCTTTCGCGTCCGTGATGAACGTGCAACTCTCCGTGGACGAGACGTACGCGGACATCGCGCCCGTGCGCAAAAACGACGCGACGAAAAACCCCGCCGCGTTCGTGTCCATCATGCGCGGCTGCGATAACATGTGCGCGTTCTGCATCGTGCCGTTCACGCGGGGACGCGAACGCTCGAGGCCGTTCGCGTCCATAGTAGACGAGGCGCGCCGGTTATCAATGGAGGGGTACAAGGAGGTGACGCTTCTCGGACAGAACGTCAACTCGTACGCGGACAAGAGCGCGTTTAAGTTTTTCGCGGAAACGGCGCCTCAAACGCTCGCGGGCGACGCCTCCGTCGACGCCTCCGTCGACGACCCTTTCGAACGGTACTACGCGAGAGGGTTTCGGTCCGTGTACAAGCCGTCGCGATCGCGAGACGGCGCGATGCGTTTCGGCGAGCTCCTGGACCTGGTCGCCGACGTCGACCCCGAGATGCGCGTGCGGTTCACCTCGCCGCACCCGAAGGACTTCCCGGACGAGGTTCTGCGGATCATCCAAACGCGCGCCAACGTCGGGAAGCAGCTGCACATGCCCGCGCAGAGCGGGAGCACCTCCGTGCTACGGCGCATGCGTCGCGGGTACACCCGGGAGGCGTACGTCGACTTGGCGACGCGGGTCCGCGAGCAGATCCCGGGCGTCGCGATCAGCAGCGACTTCATCGCGGGCTTCTGCGGCGAGACGGAGGAGGAGCACGGCGACACGGTGTCGCTGATGCGGCTGGTGAAGTACGAGCACGCGTTCATGTTCGCGTACTCGATGCGGGAGAAAACCGGCGCGGCGCGGCATCTGCGCGACGACGTCCCGGAGGCGACGAAGAAGCGCCGTCTCGCGGAAATCATCGCCGCGCAGCGCGAGGAGGCTCTGCGAGTGAACCAGGACGAGATCGGTGGTGTGGTGTGCGTGTTGGTGGATGGCGCGGCGCGGAAAGACGAGCGCCAACTCGCGGGGCGGACGTGCGCGAACAAGCGCGTGGTCATCGACCGAACGACGGCGTTTGCGCGGTTCGACCCCAAAGCGAAGACGGGTTTCGGCGTCGATACCGTCCCGCTGCGGGTCGGGGAGTACGTCGCGGCGCGCGTGACGGGCGCGAACGCCTCGACGCTCTTCGCCGAGCCGGTGGCGAGGACGACGCTGCGCGAGTTCTACCGCGGACGATGATGTATCGGTATCTCTTCTTCTCTACGTATGGCTCGCTACGCTCACACGACGACGCGCACGCCTTGGCGTTCCAGGAGCCGTTTCACACGCGCCACGGTCTCGACGCTCGGGGGTTTCATGCCCCTCAGCGGGTACTCCAGCCCCATGTCGCGCCACTTGTACGCGCCGAACGTGTGGTAAGGGAGAATCTCCACCCCGGCGACGTTTTCGTGCCGCTTCGCGAGCCGCGCCACGCCCAAAATTTCAGCGTCCGAGTCCGTGGCGAGGTCGCGGAAGTCGCCGTCGCTCTTCGCGTCGCCATCGCGCGTTTCGCCACCACTCATGAGCACGTACCGCAGCCACGTCGTGACTCGAAACGCCTCGCACGCGTCGAGGAACGCCAGCATCACGCGGTGCGGGCGCGCGTCGTGCGACCCGGTGATTCGCTCGTGCTTGGCGGGGTGGGCGCTCTTGACGCACACGAGCGCGATGTCCACCGCGGGCAGCAGGTCCCGCCACTGCCTTTCGACCCCCGCCGCGGCGGTGTCGATCGCCGCGGTCAAGCCCAGCTCCCTCGCTTTCAAGCACAGCGCCTTCACGAACCGAGGCTGCAGCAGAGGTTCGCCGCCGCTGATCGTCACGCCGCCGCCGCTCTTTCGATAAAAACCGAGCTTGGGCAACAGTGGGCGGAACACCTGCGTCACGGTCATGGTCTTGCCCGAAGAGGGCGACCACGAGTCGGGGTTGCAGCAAAACACGCAACGCTTGTTGCACCCCTGCAGAAACACGATCGCGCGCACGCCGTGGCCGTCCACGGCGGTGAACGTCTCCACGCTGTGCACGCGACCTGTCGTTCGCGTCGTGCGGTCCGAGGAGGAGTGGTCAGCGTCGTCGTTTGCGCTCTCGCGTCAGCGGGGGAAAAGAGGACGCGTTCGCGAAAGGACGCACCGCGCGCCTCGCCCAGGTCCTCGATATCCTCCTCGCGGCGCGTCGAGGGCGCTGTCGACGCGTCGCCGCAGTCGCACGCCATGGCGGGGCGAACGAGTGTCTCGAGAACGTCTCTGGGTGACGAGAAAACGAAAAACCGAGAGGGATCTGTCATCGTTCACGCGGAAATGCTGATTCCTCATTGGCTCGAGGTCTGTCTCGGGATGCTGACTCTGACAAACGCAGGGGAACTGGCTGATGACGAGGACACATTCTCCATTGTCGATCGCACACGACTGTGAGGTGAGTACACGACCCGAACGGCGCCTCGGTTTCCGCACCCTTCGCCATCCCCGCGTGCGCCTCACGCGGCCGACGCGGGCGCTCTCGCGGGTCCGCGCGACTGGGCCGTCCCCGGGGACGTCCCCGGGACGTTCTCGTCGAGGGATTTTGTTTTATTCATTCGTCGTCCCGAAGGCATCCGAAGCCGAGTCATCCGCTGACCGGACCCCGACCACCCTCTCCGCGCAGTCGCACCGCTTCATCAGCCACCCGAAGGACGATGGCCGCCTCCATGACCGCCTCCTCGCTCTCCGCGCGCGCCTTCGCGGGCGCGCGCCTCGGCAAGGCCCGCCGCGTCTCGCCCTCCACCTCGCGTTCCGCGATGGTGGTGCGCGCGAAGCAGACGGACGAGGCTGAGGTGCTGGCGAAGTACCCCGACGGCGGCCCCGTGTTCTGCGTGCAGATAGACTGCACCATGGGCACGAACAGCACCGGCATCGTCATGCGCGAGGGCGACGAGGGCCGGCCGGTGGTCTCCGCCATCCGCCCGGGCGGGACCGCCAAGAACAAGCTCAAGATTGGGGACGTGTGTCTGGCCACCACCTACACCGAGCTCGTCGCCGATCCCGACAACAAGACCCTGAAGTGGGGCACGCCCACCGTGGGCTGGTTCGACACCGAGAACGAGCCGTACGCCTCGTCCATCGCCGCCATGGAGACCAACTCCGCCACGCTCAACCTGATCATGTTCCGACCGGAGTGAAGGAAGCGAATCGCGCCTCGGCGAACGAGGCGGCGGATGCGGCGGATGCGAAGACGCCGACGAACGCCGTTTTATATTTCGCGAAACGCGCGGTTGATGAAGGACGTGACTATGAATATATGAATGAAAAGGCTTCCACTACACTACTCCAGCCCCGCATCCCTCGGCCCCACCCTGAACCCCCCCGCGTAGTTGAGCCAGGGCCACTTGCGTACCATCCACGGGTACAGCTCTTTGTCCGCGCCGGCGATGACGCCGTCCACGTTCGCCGGCCACTCCGCGATTGCGGCGCCGTACTCGTAGGCGGCGCCGTTCGATCCGCGCACGAGCCACCCGCCCCGGTTCGCGCGGAGCAGCGCCTCGCCCGCGCACGTGTCCCAGCGCTTCGTGCCCTTCGCCGGGAACACCCACGTGTCCACCAGGCCGTCCAGCATCATCGCCACCTTCCCCCCCGCGCCCCCCGCGCGGTGGACCACGGAGGGGTACAGCGTGTACACGGCGCCCTCCACGAAGGGCGACGGGTGCGACCGCGTCGTCGCCACGCGTAGGTTTTTGAAATCCGCCGGTTTCGGTTTCATCACCGGCGTAGCTCTGTGCGGCTCGCGGCCGGGATTGGAAAAGACACCCAACCCGGGAACGCCCCACAGCGTCCTTCCTTTGCCGAACGAGCCGGTCGGAAACGTCTCCAGGTCATCCTCCGGGTTTTTGTGTCTGCGCTTGGGTTTCCAGCCCTCGGCGGCGAGCGCCGCCTTCGCCGCGGCGCGCGCCGCGAGCGCCGCCGTCATCGACGCCGGCGGCTTCCCGTCGATCCCCACGAAGGGCTGGTGGATCACGCCCGCCACCGGGACGCCCTTGACGGCGACGCCGATCAGAACCGTCACGGCGCCCCAGTGCTCGGGGCCCTCCACGAACTCGCGCGTGCCGTCCAGGGGGTCCACCCAAACCGTCACGTCGCTCTCGGCGCACGCGGGGTGCGAAAACAAAGCCGGTTTCAATTTCATCCCCGAAAGGTCGCCCGCCGCCTTTTTAGCGTTTAGGCCTTTTTCTTCCGCCAGTTCTTCCGCCGCCTCGACGAGCCTCGCCTCCGCCGCCGGGCCCACCTCCAGCTCCGGAGGGAGCAGGAGCTCCCAGTCGCGCACGAAGTCCGCGGCGCGCGCGAGCGTTTCGTCGCTCATCTCGAGGGCGGCGTCGTCCTCGTCCACGGAGCCGTCCGCGTTCGCCGCGCCTTTGGCGGCGAGCGCGCCTTCCGACGCCTCCTCGCCGACGACGACGACGACACCGCCGAACGCGCGCCGCAGAGTGTCGCAGATCAGACGCTCCGACCGGCGGTCTGCCTGTGTCTGGGGGTCCAGCGCGAACCCTTTTTTGTCACGCGCGCCGTCGTCGTTTTTCTTTCGAGTTGTTCGAGTTGTCGGTTTCGCGCGCTTCTTCGCGCCGGTACGCGCCTCCTCGTCCCGCGCGTCCGCCCCGTCCTTCTTGTCCGCCCCGTCCCCGCTCTTGTCCTTGACGGCGCCCATGTGCCCGCCCTCCGCCACGAGACGCACGATGTCGCCCGCGTCGTCCGCCAGCGCGACGCACACGCCCAGAAGCTCCGCCACGAGCCGGCTCACCGGCCCGCGGCGCAGAGGCGGCACGTCCGCGTCCGCGCGCGGCGGAGGCGCGTCCGGGTCGACGTCCTTCTCGTCCCCGGGCTCGCCGCGCTCGCACGCCTCCAGCCCCGCGGCGCCGCTCGTCGCGACGAACAGCAAGTGCGCTCTTGACCTCCGGTGCGCGCCCATGTTGGTCTTGCCGTAATCGCGGCGCATGCTTTCCGGCGTCACGGTCTTCCACACGTCTCCCGCTAAATACCGCGCGTAGTCCGCGTAGTGCACCGCCAAATCCCGGCGAAGACGCGCTTCGTCGTACTCCGCCGCCGCCGCTCGGCCGGCGTCGCCGCGCGCGCTCAGGTCGTTGGCGAGCCGCGCGAGGTAGGCGCTCACCAGATCGTCGACGCGCTCGAGCGCGTCCGTGGACAGGCTGGTGGTCAGGAAGTACGCCAGGTCGTGCGCCGCGCCCCCCGGGCCGGTCCACTGCCAGTCGATCACCGTCGGCGCGGCGGTTTCGACATCCGTCGCGGAGGGCTCAGCCCCCTCGTCGTCCTCGGGGTCCTCCGGCGACCGCTTGGGCCGCGCGACGCGGCGGAACATGATGTTGGCCGCCTTGAAATCGCCGTGCACCAGCGTCGCGCCGCCGTTCTCCATGTTGGGCGTGCCCCACTCCGCGCGCAGCGCCGCGCGGGACAGCGCCGGGCCGGCGCGCGAAAGCCGCGCGCCGAAATCCTCGCCGCAAGCGCGCCGCAGCGCCGCCGCCGTCGCCGCGCATTCGGCGTCGTCGGCGTCCAGCGCGCGGAGCAGCCCGCGCCAGGTGGCGTCCATGTCGGGGAGGTCGAACGCGCGCTTCTCGAGGGTCCAGTAGCCGCCCCGGGGCCACAGGTCGCGCGGGATGGGCGGCGAGTCGGGCAAGCCGCGCCACCAGTGCGCGTGGAACGACGCCAGCCACTGCACGGCGGCGCGCGCGCGGAAAAAGTCGCACGTCCCGGGAAGCGTCGGAGACTGTCTCTCAGACAGTCGGAGACAGTCGGAGACAGCGTTGTCTCCCTTCTTCGCGAGCGCGGCTTCGTTGCGGTGCAGCATGACGCTGGCGGTCTGGTTCGCGGTCGCCGTCGTCGCCGACCCGGTGGGCGCGCCGACGCTCACCACCGCCGCCGCCGCCGCCGCCGCCGCCGCCGACCTTTCGAGCCTCATTTTTGAAAGCGCCTCCTCCTCCCGCCGCTTCTGCAGCGCGCCCGGCCTCGGTCGCGCGGCGTCGTCCATGACCACCGTGAACGCGTCCGCCTCGGCGTCGCCCTCGACCAGGTACACGAACGGCGTCGCCCAGCTCCCGCCGTCGCCGCCGCGCGCGCCGGGCGCGCGCGACCGCTCGCGGTACATGGCGCACTCGCACGCGAAGGAGGCTCTGGTTCGGTCGCGGTGCTCCGCGTCTCGGAACGGCACGCTGGTGGCGTTCAAGTCCACGTGCTTGACGATGAGGTGCCTGCTGCCCAACAACAGAGGCGTCTTGCGGGGAACGTCCACGCCCCGCTGGTCCTTCGTCGTGATCACCTTGTCGTGCGTCGTCACCGGGATCACGCACGTGTTGGCCTGCACGATGACGCGGTCCGCGTGCACGATGAGCGTGTCGAAGCGGATGCCCGCGCGGCGCACAGCCTCGGACGCGAGCTGCTCGAAGGCGCTCTTCTTGGTCTCGGAGGCTTCCTGCGCGGCCGCGGACGTGGGCGCGAACACCACCGCGTCCATCGGGCTCTCCAGGGAGATGGGGGGGTCCTCCGGCGGCTGGGGCGGGACCGAACGCGAACCATCGGCGGTGGCGCTGATGTGCGCCATGGCGGTGGTCTTGAAATACGGGCGACGCCCGAGCCTTCCCACGGGCACCAGGTGCCGGGCGGTCGGGGGGAGGGGTTCGGAGGGGGGACCTGCGCTCCGCGTCGGCGACGCAGGGACCCCCGAGCGCAGAACGCTCGCCGCAGACGTGGTAGGCGTCAGTGGTGGACTCGGCGGTGGACTATGACATCCGACGCGTTTTGCGCGTCGTGAAAACGCGTTTGCCGCAGCAGGAACAAATTCACGCGAGCCTGGCGGATTTGTTTCCCGCTCGGCGCCGCTGCGGGACGCGAACCGTCGGGAGGCGGTGCGCGCGCGCCGCGCACAGCGGAGAGCGCGCGTGGGGTTCGGACGCGCGGGTTTTCTCAGCGCGCGCGGGGCACCGCGCCCGACTCGGTGACATGCTCTCTGGGTCAGACCCGTTCGCGACCCTCGGGGTGTCGCCCGGGGTGACCCGGGCTGACCTGACCCGCGCGTTCAGGACGATGGCGCGGATCACGCATCCCGATAAGGGCGGGGACCCCGAGCGGTTCAAGGCCGTGACCGAGGCGTACGACGCCGCGCGCCGCATCGTCGCCCGCGGCGATGACGTAGCGGGGACGCGCGCGTCCGAGCCCCGCGAGCGATACGACTGGCGCCGAGGCAGGTCCTCGTTCGAGACGCGCGGGGAGAGCGCCGGCGCGCGAGGAGGGGAGCCGAACCGGTGCGACGACGCGGGCGTCTCGGGAGACGCGGCCGGTCACCGCGCGGCGACGCGCCGCGCGGACCGCGGCGACGCCGACGATGCGGACGCGATATCCGAGCCGTCTTCCGCGTGTTCCTCCGCGTGTTCCTCCGCGTGTTCCTCCTCGGAAGACGAAGACGACGAAGGCGACGAAGACGACGGAGCCTCGGAACGCGCGAATCCGACGAAACCAGACGTCCACGCGCCCGTCGCCGTGTTGAGCCCGCGCGCCGCGCCCGATGGACGGAAGCGACCCGCGGTCTCGGTGGCCGGTTCGCCTGACGGGATCGTCGCGGCCGCGTGCCTCGAGGCGGGCGTGCGCGTGTGGGACGCCGCGAAGGGCGCGCTCCTCGCCGAGCACGTCCTCGCGGGCGCCGCGGAGGGCGAGGGCGAGTCGCCTCCGGAGGCGGAGGCGCCAACCGGGGACGGCGCCGCGTCGGACGGCGCCGCGTCGCCAAAAAAACAAAAAACAAAAACCCCTCGCGCCTCTGACGCGTGGTGGGCGCTGGACGGGCGAAGCCTTTTGGTGGCGTACGACGAAGGCAGCGTCTTGTTCTGGGGTGACCTCTTGCGTGACGCTTCGGTTACGTCGTCGTGTCCTTCGGGCGGTGTCTTCTTTCGTCGCGACTGTAAAAACAGTCGCGAAAAACAGTCGGCGCCGACGCCGAAACGTCCGGAAACGCTCGACGTGTCCTCCCCTCTCTCCCTGCGCGGCCACCGCCGCCGGGTCGTCGCGTCGGCGTGGTTCGCGGACCCGAACAAAGACGCCGCCGACGTCCTGGTCACCGCGTCGCTCGACTCGACCGCGCGCGTCTGGCGATTCTCGAAAGAGGTCGAAGTCGTTCAGGGTGTAGAGTCGAGCGCGCGGACCGACGTGACCGACGAATCCGACGCGTCGGCGGCGCCGAAAACGAAAACGAAAACGAAAAGGCGGCTCCTTTCCTGCACGATCCTGCCCGGGGACGACTCGCGCGTTGAAGGCGCGGGCGTGACGTGCTGCGCCGTGACCGCGGACGGCGCATTTCTCGCCGCCGGCGACTCGGACGGCGTCTTTTCCGTATGGGCGTTCAGTCAGGCGGCCCCCTTCGCGACCCTCGCGCAGCGCGTCCGGTGGGCCGGCGGAGACGCGTCGTCCCGCGTCGACGACGCCGTACTCAAGTGCGCGTTCTTGGACGTTCCCGGGAACGACGTCCGCGCGGAACGCGAGTGCGACGGGTACCGACTCGTCACCGCGCACTACTCGCGCGACGCCGACCAATCGCGCCTGCTCGTCTGGCGCGTCGGGCGACGGAAAAACGTTTCACTAAAAAAAAACGCCGAAACGCTCCTTCGCCGAAAACGACCGAACGAGAAACGCGCCGCGTGTTTCTTTCTCGGTGCTTCCGTGGACACGGCCGCGAACGACACATCGACCCACCCGACGTTCACCGCGAGGACAGACCGCGCGTTCCACGACCACCACGAGATCCGCGGGTACGAGCAGTGCGTCCCGGCGGGCGGGCGCGTCTGGCGCGGGCGCGTCGCGGACGTGACGTTTTCTGCCGACTACGCGTCGCACGGCGGCGCGCGGAGGCTCGTCGCGTGCGGCGCCGCGGGATGGGTCACGGTTATTGAGGTGGCCGACACCGGCGGGTCCGTTTCAAACGATCCGTTTCAAACGATGTACACCGCGCAAAACCCGCGAAACGTCGGCGCGCGCCGCGCGCGTCTAGTATTAGCGCCGAGTATTCGTTCCGAGTATTCGAACGTCGCGGAAAAACGGGCGCTCGTCGCCGTCGCCGGCGAGGACGGCGCGGTGGTCGCGCGCGACGCCGAGGACGGGGAGGAGGTGGCTCGGTTCGCGGTCGGGGAACGTAGGGCATACAGTCGCGTGTGGTCCCTGAGCGGCTTCGCCTCGCGACGCGACGGGACGCAGTTCCTGGTCGCGGGGACCGCGGACGGCGACGTCGCGTGCTGGAAAGTGCCCGATCACCTTTTTTCTTTCAGTTGAAACGGAGACGACGCGCCAACGCGCGGACGTAATACGTAGTCTACGTAGCTACGAAAGTACAAAGTATTTCTCTCTCCAGTCGCGCGAATCCTTTCTCGTCCCTCTCTCGTCTTCTCTCGTCAATCGCGGATGCCGAAGTAGCCGCGGATGGTGAACGGCTCCGGCTCTTCCTTGATCTCGGGCTCGAGCTTGACTTCGGGGTCGGGCTTGACCTCGGGGTCGGGCTTGACCTCGGGGTCGGGCTTGATTTCGGGCGGAGCCGGCTGACCCGCGCGAGCGGCTTTGCAGGCCGGGCACTTGTATTTGTACTTCCCGTGCGGACACCGGTTGCAGTCCACGCAGTGGCGTTTCAGCTTACCATGCGCGCAGGGGTTGCAG
>Ga0181558_10004902_pt1 | contig 11915 bp, 10 predicted proteins | sample 011ome_22_FD_133754 | JGI IMG/M metagenome (GOLD analysis project Ga0181558, IMG submission 133754) | Coastal salt marsh microbial communities from the Groves Creek Marsh, Skidaway Island, Georgia - 011507BT metaG (megahit assembly) | ecosystem: Environmental > Aquatic > Marine > Intertidal... | reverse complement strand
CGAAAGTATGAAGATGCTAAGGCATCAAATCGGATTATCTGATTCCACAAAATGGTCTGATATCTCCTCTTCAATGTTAACTGTTGGGCAATCCCTGCAAGCAGCTACCCTGTTATTCCAAAAAATTGAAGATGAGTCAATTCAACTAGAATTGGATAAATTACAAAACAGCTTAAAAGACCTAGCAACTGAATCAACCGTGGATTACCCAGCCCTAAAATCACCCATTCAATTTGATGATTTTTTGAGTCTAGACCTAAGAGTTGGAGTTATAGTTGAGGTTGAAGAAGTTCCTAAATCGAACAAATTACTGGCATTTAAGGTAGATATTGGGGTAGAAACACGAACCATACTTTCTGGCATAAAAAAACATGTGGATAAAGACACAGTGATTGGACAGAAAGTAACGGTGGTATGTAACTTGGAGAGTCGAACCATTATGGGCATTGAGAGCCAGGGTATGATAATCATGGCTGAGTCACCTGAAGGTCGATTACATTTTGTAGAAAGCCAGGCAGAAAAAGGTAGTATTCTATCATAAAAAGGGACTAATAAACCATAATTTTGCCTGTCAACTTTACATACAAACTCGGGTGCACCTTTCATGAGGATGGGATACAGTTTGCCCTTCAATCTCCACTGGCTAATCAGGTAAATTTATGCATATACCGCGAATATGATCAGAAAGCGATCACTCGATTACCTATGCAACGTTCTAGCGAAGGTATCTGGCAACATTTCGAAATGGGGTTTGACTGGGAAAATTGTTGGTACACCTACTTAATTCAAGGCCCAACTAATTCGGCCTTTTTCGAAGCATCCAATTTTGAAATAGCGGATCCATATGCTCTTTATGTAGCAAATACCAATCATTATTTGGGGTTTTACAAGGCCTTAATCAAACGCCCTGCCCCATTTGATTGGAGCGAAAGCACACAAGTTTTGTTCGAAAACCCAAGTGATTTAATCATATATGAAGCCCATATAAAAGATTTGGTAGCGCACCCATCTGCAAGAACAGAAAATCAAGGAACATACTTAGATTTTATTGAGGCTAGAAAAGGTGGTTTACATCATCTCAAGCAGTTAGGAGTAAATGCTGTGGAGTTCTTACCCCTTCAGAAATTTGCTTATTATGAACCACCCTATCAACAACGAATTGAAGGCGGTTTAAAAAACACATGGAACCCCACCTCTGTTAATTATTGGGGCTATATGACCTCGTTTTTTCATGCTCCGGAAACTCTGTATGCTTCAGGGGCTACAACGGACCATATGGCCCTTGTTGGGATAAATCCACGAGCTGAGTATGAATTAAAATCCCTTATAAAAGCATGTCATCTTGAAGGTATTGCGGTAATTATGGATGTGGTGTATAATCATGCTTCCCAGTACGATTTAAATCCACTAAAATATTCCGATAAAGGTGGATATTATCGATTAGATCATCAGGGTAATTACCTGAATGATTCTTGGACAGGAAATGATTTAGATACAACCAAAGAGGCAACCAAAAATCTGATTTTCTCATCGGTTAAACACTGGTTAACGGAATATAAAGTGGATGGATTTCGGTTCGATTTAGCCGGTATATTGGATTGGTCATGTATTGATGAGTTGACTGAGATGGCCCGCTCTATCCATCCAGGGGTTATTCTAATTGCTGAGCCATGGGGTGGCGAATACAAACCAACCGGTTTTTCTGAGCGTAACTGGCCATCATGGAATGATAAGTTGAGAAATACTTTTAAAGGCTATGATCCAATTCATCAAAGAGGAATATTGTTTGGTGAATGGCCACAAGGTATACACCGATATACCATAGAAAATCTTTTTAGAGGTACTTTATTAGCAGATGATCAAGGTTTGTTTCATCACTCCTCACATTCGGTTAATTATGTGGAGAGTCATGATGGGTATACATTAGGTGATTTCATACGTACTGCACTAAAATATGATCGTCGTAACCATGAACAAGACCATCAACCAGAAACAGAGCAGGATATCGAAGACGGGATTGAACAGGAAGTAATTCGTTTGCAAAAATTAGCGGGCTTTATGCTATTTGTAAGTCAAGGAATCTGTATGATACACGCGGGGCAGGAATGGGCAAGAAGTAAAGCATTAGCTTCTAATGATAACCAAGGTACCGTCTACGATCATGATTCTTACAACAAAGATAGTGATGTGAATTACCTTAATTTTGATGAAAAAGACCGTTCTACGGAGCTTTTTACTTATTATAAACGGCTTATTGAAATTAGAAATGAAAATAAAGCCCTTAAAAATTCCGATGCCGAGGCTATTGTGTTCAAGGTTTATCAAGATCCATTACACATAACCTTCTCTATTGATGGTCATTCGGTTAATAGCCCATACTCTTATTTTATATCCGTTAACTGCAACAGAACCGAATCCCATGAAATTATTTTACCCGAGGGTAAATGGGAGGTATTAATAGCGGATGAACTTGTACCCGACGGAGAATATGTGAATACTTCCTATTCGGTACCCTATTCCTCGGGTATACTACTTCGTCAAAAGCAATGAATGGTATACTACACACTTTTATCAGAAATTTCTACATTGCAAGACAGCGCTAACTAAAGTATTTTCAGCACAATCATTTAAAATAGGAGTCTACATTGGCTATACAAACATCTACAGAAAGAGGATCTTGGAATTCTAGATTAGGTTTTATACTGGCTGCGGCGGGTTCTGCCGTTGGATTAGGAAATATCTGGGGCTTCCCAACAAAAGTAGCAACTGAAGGTGGTGCCGCTTACTTAATCATCTATTTGTTATGTACTTTTTTAATTGGTTTTCCTGTAATGGTAGCTGAATTAAGCATAGGCCGAGCTTCTAGACGTAATCCTGTGGGAGCTTTTAAAGCCTTAAGTAACAATAAATTTTTTCCTTTAGTTGGGTTATGGGGCGTCATTTGTGGAGTGATGATCCTCTCCTTCTATTCCGTTATTGCTGGTTGGGCATTTGGTTATGCATTTGAAGAAATATTTTATTTCCTTGGTTGGACTCAAATGGCCGATCTACTGATAGATACAGGAAACGGCTGGAAAAATGCCTTACTGGCAGTCATATTCATGTTGGCCACCATCAAGATTATCACAGGTGGTGTTAGTGATGGTATTGAAAAGGCAACTAAGACCATGATGCCTCTTCTAATTGGGATTATCGTCATTATGATCCTTTACGTTCTCACCCAGGATGGTGCTATGGATGGGGTTAGAGAATATTTATTACCAGACTTTTCACGTATTACCACGGATTTAATCTTTTCAGCGATGGGGCAAGCCTTCTTCTCACTGTCTTTAGGAATGGGTGCGCTCATCACCTACGGCTCTTATCTGAGTAAAAAAGAAAATATTCCTCAGGTAGCCGCTTTTGTCACACTAGCCGATGTAGGGATTGCTTTTTTAGCAGGTTTACTCATTATCCCAGCTATGTATGTGGCTAGAAGCGCTGGAATAGAAATCTTTGTGGGCGATCAACTTGCGTCTAGTACTGATTTGGTATTTCAGATTTTACCAGCTCTATTTCATACTATTGGGGGCTTTGTGGGGGTAACTTTTGGGGTGATATTTTTCTTGCTATTAAGCATAGCCGCACTCACATCCACCATTTCATTATTAGAAGTCCCCGTGTCTTATGTCATAGACGAACACCAAATGGAACGATCCAAAGCGGCGTGGTTAGTAGGACTGGGAGTAACCTTTATTTCAGTAGTTATAGCCTTTCAGACTAGTTTAATCGGTAGTTTCAGTTATATTTTTAGCGACTTAGGCTTACCTATAGGGGGATTACTTATCTGTTTATTTATAGCTTTTGTCTGGAAGAAAGAAGAAGCATTGAATGAGTTGGAACACGGCTTTCCAACCATCAAACAAAGCTTATTTGCAAAAGTTTGGCCCGTTTTTCTATATGTAATTTGCCCTGCTGCTATAGCGTATAACATCATTAGCAACTTCCTATAAATAGTTTAATTTGCTTAAAACTTGTTACTCAGGTTAAGTAGCTTTATTTTTGTATATCCATCAACCCAATACTATTAGATGTCCAAAGTATCGACTGCCGATTTCCGTAATGGAATGGTTTTAAATATGGATGGTGTGTTATATGCCATTACTGAATTTCAACACGTAAAACCCGGCAAAGGGCCCGCTTTCGTCCGGACTAAATTAAAAGGTATAGTAAACGACAAAAATATTGATAAAACATGGCGTTCTGGTGAAAAAACAGAAGCTGTCAGGGTTGAAACCAGAGAATATCAATACTTATACAACGATGGCGAGTCTTTCTATTTCATGAACAATGCTACTTTTGAGCAAATTCCTGTTTTCCCTCATCAAGTAGAACGCAAAGAATTTCTAATTGAAGGCCAAAACTGTACTATTTTGTTCAATGCAGATGATGAGCAAGTGCTTTATGCAGAACCACCGGCTCATTTAGTTTTAAAAGTGGAACAAACAGACCCCGGTGTTAAAGGTGACACTGCTCAAGGTGGGTCTAAGCCAGCAACATTAGAATCAGGCGCGGTGGTTAATGTTCCTTTATTTGTAAATGAGGGCGAGTTAATCAAAGTAGATACAAGAACAGGAACCTACTTAGAACGAGCTAAATAAAAAATTACTGAACTTAGACTATATAAAATAACATAGTCATTATAAAAATTCTTGGTAGTGGGCGGATCTAATAATCTATTAGGTCGTTTTACCTACCTCCTACATTAATTTAGAAAGAGCTAACTACTTATTATGGATTTAAAACTAGTAAAAAAGATTATCGACCTTATTGCAGCCAGCGATGTAAACGAAGTAGCCATCGAAGAAGGTGATTTTAAAATAAAAGTGAAAAAACTATCTGAAACATCTCAGGTCAGTTATACCCAACCGATGATTGCTCAGCCTACCGCTCCTGCTGTCACTCATAAGACTGAATCGTCGAACACGGCGGATTTAACAACTACTGCTGCTGCAAATACCATTGAGGCACCGATTGTAGGTACCTTTTATCAAGCACCCTCACCTGATTCGGACCCCTTTGTAAAAGTGGGTGATAAGGTTCAATCCGGTCAAACCCTTTGTATTATTGAAGCGATGAAGATTATGAATGAAATTGAATCAGACTGTTCTGGCACGATAACCGAAATATTAGTTTCAGATGGGACACCGGTGGAATTTGGTCAACCACTGTTTTCAATATCTAAAGACTAGTTTACATGTTTAACAAAATCTTAATTGCGAATAGAGGTGAAATAGCCCTCCGTATAATTCGTACATGCAAAGAAATGGGTATACCGACGGTTGCCGTTTATTCGACTGCAGACAAAGACAGTTTACACGTTAAGTTTGCTGACGAAGCGGTGTGTATTGGACCAGCTTCAAGTAAAGAAAGTTATTTAAAAATTCCCTCCATATTAGCTGCTGCAGAAATTACAAATGCAGACGCTATTCACCCTGGATATGGGTTTTTAGCAGAGAATTCAGAATTCTCTAGAATTTGTGAAGAACACAATATCAAATTTATTGGTCCCTCACCCGAGGCTATATCTTCCATGGGTGATAAAGCTGTAGCTAAAGCAACGATGATCAATAATAAGGTACCCGTTGTTCCAGGAAGTGATGGAGTTGTCACCCATTACGAAGACGCCAAAAAGGTTTGTGATAGCATTGGCTTCCCTGTAATAGTTAAAGCCTCAGCAGGTGGTGGTGGGCGTGGGATGAGAGTGGTTTTGAATGCCTCTGAGCTCCAAAAAAACTTCGAAATGTGTCGAAACGAAGCCGAAACAGCCTTCAATAATCCAGCTGTTTATATTGAGCGCTTTGTTCAAAATCCACATCATGTTGAAATTCAGGTTCTAGCCGATCAACACGGCAACGCTATTTCTCTCGGGGAAAGAGATTGTTCGTTACAACGTAGGCATCAAAAAATACTAGAAGAGGCTCCCTCTCCCCTAGTAACTCCAGATCTGCGAGAAAAAATGGGCCAAGCCGCTGTAAATGCAGCACTTTCAGTTCAATATGAAGGTGCGGGTACAGTAGAATTTCTGGTTGATGATGATCTCAACTTCTATTTCATGGAAATGAATACGAGAATACAAGTTGAGCACCCTGTGACCGAACAAATTACTGGATATGACCTGATCGAAGAACAAATTAAGGTGGCCGCTGGAAAGTCTATTACAGATTATCAAGTCAACTTGTCTGGTCACTCCATAGAATGTCGAATAAATGCAGAAGATCCTGAATTTAATTTTCGACCCTCTGCTGGTGAAATTACCGTTTTTCATCCACCAGGAGGGCAAGGCGTTCGACTAGATACCCACGTCTATTCAGGCTACCGTATACCACCTTATTATGATTCAATGATAGCAAAACTTATAGTTACTGCTAAGACAAGACCAGAGGCAATCATAAAGATGCGTAGAGCTTTACAAGAGTTCATTATTGAGGGAGTCAAAACAACTATTCCCTATCACATACAGTTGATGAACGATCCTAACTACAATAAAGGGTCTGTTAGCACCAAATATTTAGAAACATCTTTTACCTATAAGGCCGAAAAAAACGCCTAATCATAAAATAATAGCACCATATGAGTACACCAAATCATCTATTTTACACCAAGGATCATGAATGGGTTCACATTCATGATGATGGTACAGCCACTATTGGCATAACTGATTTCGCTCAAGGCGAATTGGGGGATATAGTTTTTGTCGAATTAAATGATGTGGGCGATGTATGTGAAAAAGAGGATACTTTTGGTACTGTTGAAGCAGTAAAAACAGTATCCGATCTCTATGCTCCCTTAGATGGAGAAATTATCGAAATTAACGAAGCTCTTGAAGACGAACCTGAATTAGTGAATGACGATCCCTATGGTCAAGGTTGGATGATCAAAATTTCTATTTCGAATCCAGATCAAAAAGCCGAATTATTAGATTCTGAAGCCTATCAAGCACTTATTTAAAAGCATGAGCCGTCACAATGAATGGATTCTAATTTTAGACTACGGGTCCCAACTCACCCAACTCATAGCTAGGCGTCTTAGGGAACTCAACATCTACTGTGAAATACACCCGTATAATGTCGATTTAGCTCAGGTTTCAACACCTCAACCCTCCGGTATCATTCTCTCTGGTGGTCCAATGAGTGTAAACGACGTTGATGCACCCCATCTTCAGCCTGATATATTAGAGTTTGACACTCCAATTTTAGGTATTTGTTATGGTCTTCAACTACTCTCCCACACCTTAAAACCCGGATCGGTTGAACGAGCGGAAAAAAGAGAATATGGACGCGCTCATCTTATTGTAAATAATGGTCAAGACTTACTTAAAGATATTCCTCAGAATTCAGTCGTATGGATGTCACACGGTGATCACATTGAAGAGGTAGATTCAGATCTCGAGATCATAGCTCAGACTAAGAATGCTCATGTTGCTGCCATTAAGCATCGTTCTAAACCAATCTATGGGGTTCAATTTCATCCAGAAGTAGCTCACACAGAATATGGAACTCAATTACTCTCGAATTTTGCGCTTGGCATCTGTGGGTTAGTTGGGGATTGGACTGCTTCTTCTTTCATTGAAGAACAAACCGAAGCCATTAGAAGTAAAGTTGGTGATGATAAGGTACTTTGCGCATTGTCAGGCGGAGTTGATTCTACCGTAGTTGCAACGCTTCTGCACAAAGCTATAGGTGATCAATTATTATGTGTATTTGTAGATAATGGCTTATTGAGAAAAGATGAATTTGAAAGTGTTCTACGACTCTATAAAGAAGAACTTAATTTACCCGTGAAAGGTGTTGATGCGTCAGAACTTTTTTTAGACCGATTAACAGGAGTTTCCGACCCTGAGGAAAAAAGAAAAATTATTGGTAAAACCTTTATTGATGTTTTTGACCAAGAGGTAAAAAATATCGATGCTTTTAAATATTTAGCACAGGGCACCCTTTACCCCGATGTTATAGAGAGTGTCTCATTTAAAGGACCTTCAGCCACCATTAAATCACATCATAACGTGGGTGGTTTACCTGATAAGATGAAACTTGAACTCATTGAACCAGTTCGTGAGTTATTTAAAGATGAGGTCCGTGTAGTTGGTCGAGCTTTAGGTATACCCGATCATTTTATTGACAGGCATCCATTCCCTGGACCTGGCTTAGGAATTCGTGTGGTTGGAGAGCTTAGTCGTGAGAAGTTGCATATATTACGTGAGTCCGATGCAATTTTTATAGAAGCGCTAGTTGAATCTGGTTTGTATAAGCAGACTTGGCAAGCACTAGCGGTTCTACTGCCAGTACAAAGTGTAGGTGTTATGGGCGATGAAAGAACCTATGAGTACACCATAGCATTGAGAGCAGTAACCTCAACCGACGGTATGACCGCAGATTGGGCACACTTACCTTATAAGTTTTTAGCAGAAGTTTCGAATCGAATTATCAATGAAGTAAACGGAGTTAACAGAGTGGTCTATGATATTAGTTCTAAACCACCTGCTACTATTGAATGGGAATAATGGATAAGAAAGGAAAATGGGTTTAACTATGAACAAATCGGTTGTTTATTTGTTATTGATTGTAGTTTTATCTGTGTTAGTGACGGTTTTATCACAACAACCAGTTGACGCTCAAACAGTCCCCTCACTATCTCAAAATCAAGAATTACTATCTCTTTATGAACAGGGTTTAGATAGTGTAATAATTCAGCAATACTCTTCTCCAGTTACCGATGCAGAATATTATTACCTCGCTAGTAGTTATGTACGTTTAGGTCAATACAACCAAGCCCTAATTCTCCTATCACCGTTGATCAATGCTTCGAATTCTGAGCAGTCCCTTTGGTGGAGTGCCGAGGCAAGCTTAGCCCATTCTAGAGTACTTTTCTATCTCGGTAATTATGCTAGTGCTTTAGAGCAGGCATTTGATGTATCCATTCTTTCTACATCGACCCCAGATCAGAAACGCAGAGCCTCTATGTTTGTGGACGAAGTTTTAAAATTCTTGAGTCCTTCATCACTAGCCCAATTATTCACTAATCATTATCCGTTTGAGCTTAAAGCCAGTATACTAGAAGAGCTTATGTATGTTATACCATATGAGCTTGCCAATACTTTTTATTCAGAGTTACAAGAATTGGCTTTAGCGTCAGGCGAAAGTAACAACCTAACTCTAAGTAGAATTGAACGGCAATTATCCACACCCATTCAATACCGAAGTAGATATAATCCGACTAAACAGTTTGGTGCACCAGATGGGTTTCATTATCGTTTAGGAGTACTCTTACCCACCTATTCAGTGGAAGATCCTAGATATGCCGTAGTTCAAGATTTATACAAAGGTATGTCCTTTGCAGCAGAAGAATTCAATGCCAACACCCCAGATGCAAAAATGTTCCTTATCTACAAATCGACCACAGATACGCTCTCAGCGGGCGAACAGGTAGATACTGAATATTCAGAAATTGAACATTTTGCTCATACTCAAATTTCTTCCTTAGTAATAGGTGATCGGGTAAATGCTATTATTGGTCCACTGTTCTCTAATGAGGCTCCTCTATATGCCCCATTGGCAGAAGAATATGAGATTCCACTATTTCTACCCCTAGCCAATGCCGATAGTCTAGATCTTCACAATAATTATATGTTTCAAGTAAATCCTAGCTTTAGTTCTCAGGGGTCTATTTTAGCTAGATATGCAGTTGAAACCCTTGGCTTCGATACACTAGGTATTCTGGCAGAAAAAGGGAGTTTAGGGGAAGCTGCAGCCCACTCCTTTCTCAGAGAGTCAGAACGACTAGGAGCTTTTGTAGCTTACGACTTTATAGAAAATCTCGAAGAACAAGGGTATGGAATCACAGATTTTACTCAATATTTCACCACCGATACCTTAGATAGCGTAACCATTATTGACGCGGTTTACGCCCCATTTACAGGGACTATTGCTCAAACCCTTATCGAATCCCTACTTACAGACTTAGAAGCTATGCAAAGTACTATAGATATTTTAGGGTCAGAGGAATGGGGTGGCGTAAGCATTAATAGCAGTAGACTACCAGAAACCGATGTTTATTTCAGTAGAGGGTATGCCGTTGACACCACTCAAACCAAAACCCAACAATTTACTACATCATACGAAATTCGCTATGGTAGCTCACCCACCAATTTTAGTTATATAGGGTACGATGTAGCGCATTATGTTATGCGCGAACTATACGCAGTAAAAAATCCTAAGGCTTTAAAAAATCGTATAAAAACCTCATCTCCCTATAAAGGGCACGCTTTCACAATCGATTTCCGCAACACTCATATAAATTCATCCGTCTTTATACAGCATATCCCCTCTTTATCTACTCAAGATGAGGATAACTAGCTCTATTAAGGCGTTGATTGTTCTCGTTGTCTTTTGATTCGATACTGTTCTTGAATCCAGTCTCTCCAGATTTTACTCGCCTTCTGATGATCCTCATAATTTGTACTAAAGGTATGTGTGCCTTCAGGACTCGCCACCATATACAGATAGTCATGCCGCTCCGGCCGAGCCGCTGCCTCCAAACTAGTATAGGATGGATTGGTGATAGGTCCCGGTGGTAAGCCATTAATTTGATACGTATTATATGGATGCTCGAAACTGTAGTCTCTGTACAACAATCTTCTTCGTTCGCCCAACGCAAAATTTACTGTTGGATCTGCTTGTAGCCTCATATTACTATTCAATCGATTCCAATAAAGCCCACCTATCCTTTTCTTCTCCTCCTCAAATTTATACTCCCATTCAATGATAGAGGCCATAATGATCACCTCCTCCCATCGGGTTGATGTAAACGGCTCCCCCTCTATCAAGGTAGATAATGCTTTAGTATTCTCTTTAATTAAGCGACCGATGACCGTTTTAGGCTGATCTGTCCAATACACTAGATAGGTTTCTGGATACAATTGCCCAATTACTCTGTCAGTATCAGAATTAACCGTAGCTAACCAGGTACTATCGTTAAGAACCTCGAGAAAATCATCCTGTTGATAGATACTCTGCTTTTCGAATTGCTGAACTATTGATTGAATATTCTGCCCAGGTAGTACAGTCAATGTTATAGGATCTTGCAAGCCCCTTCCAAGTTTCTCCAACAATTGATCCAACGAACCATTATTGTTTACCAGGTAATGACCTCTCGGCACCGACCTCCAGCCCGATAAACGCCTAGCCCAATCAAAGATTTCAGGGTCTATGGTTAAGCCCTTTCTTGCCAATGTGCTTAATACACTATCCATTGGTTGTGAGCGCTCAATATATAATGATATATCATCTTCAGTAGAAAGTGATTCTTCGATGAAACTATCTGAGTGTAGCAGATAATTTCTAGGTGTGAACACCAATAAAAAGGAAGCAAATAAAATGACTATCTGAGGTATAAAGGAGTTCATAAATTGTTCAATTTATACGATAAATGAGTTCAAATGGAAATGGACTGTAAAACAAGATAATCTTAAAAATTTATTCAATAAGATTTTTCTCTTTAGCTTCTTGAAATACATGAATCAGAAAAAGTATGTGATCGGCTAAGGTGCTTCCTATCAGCTCCACTCCTTTATGTATATCGTCACGTGAAACATTCGCAGCAAAATTTGGAGTTTTTAACTTTTTTGTAACCGATTTTACCTTCATTCCTTCATACCCTGTGGGTCGCAATAAAGACACGGCATGTATAAATCCTGATAACTCATCACAAGCAAATAAATAGCAATCCATTTCAGACTCAGCTACTATACCGGTTCGATCAGGGGCATGAGCTAGAATAGCATGCTGTTCATTACCAGCGAGGTCGACTGTTGGCGATATGTGCTCTCAGGCAATGTTTGGGTGATGAATTGTTTCCTGGTCTCGGTCGAGAACATG
>Ga0181558_10004890_pt1 | contig 11932 bp, 12 predicted proteins | sample 011ome_22_FD_133754 | JGI IMG/M metagenome (GOLD analysis project Ga0181558, IMG submission 133754) | Coastal salt marsh microbial communities from the Groves Creek Marsh, Skidaway Island, Georgia - 011507BT metaG (megahit assembly) | ecosystem: Environmental > Aquatic > Marine > Intertidal... | reverse complement strand
TGGTAGCTCAGTCGGTAGAGCATCTCCCTTTTAAGGAGAGGGTCCTGGGTTCGAGCCCCAGCCAGATCACAACAAACAGGAATCAGAAATGGTTCCTGTTTTTTTTTGTCAAAGAATTCTAGTAGAGCATTTCTCCGTCATTAGTGCATTTGCAATGAACGCGGACGTCAATAAATAATTTTCATCTCGTTCATGGTTCAGGTCCAAATGACATGGACGAGACCTTAGGTCCAAATAAACTATTCAAAGACCTAGCGCATGAACTAGCTAAAAATGGAATTGCGGTAATTCGCTACGAAAAAAGAACGAGAGCCTATGCAGGACGTCCGGAACTTGATGTCGCAAGCTTAACGCTTGACGAAGAAACGATTGATGATGCATTAAGCGCTGTTGATATGATTCGAAAAGACAAACGTATTGACAAAAACAAGGTATATGTTCTTGGTCACAGTTTAGGTGGCATGGCTGCTCCACGAATTGCTAACAGATCGAAGTGGTTGAATGGTATCATTATTATGGCGGGAAATGCAAGACCTTTTGAGACATTAATTAAAGAGCAGATAAGCTACATTTTTAATCAAGATTCCACCATCAATGCTCATGAACAAGCTATTTTGGATCAAATGGAAGAGCAGTTCACTTCCCTATCTGAATTACAAGCTAATGGAAAAACAGAAGGTCAATTACCCTTTGGTTTATCTACCGCTTATTGGACTTATCTAAATGAATACCAACAAACCCAAGTTGCTGCGGACTTAAACAAACCGATTTTGGTATTATAGGGTAAAAGAGACTATCAAGTCACCGTTGAAGACTATAAGAAATGGAAATCAGCATTAAATAAACATCCGGAATCAACCTTTCATTTGTACGAAAAATTAAATCATATGATGCTTGAAGGAGAGGGCCTTTGTTACCCTGCTGAATATGAAATAAAAGCACCTTTACCAACTTATGTTGTTAACGATATTGTCAATTGGATTAAATCCCAAAATTAAAATAAAGAAAATGAGCAAAAAAGAACGTTTATATGATGGTTTTGGAGAATTATTATATGTCATTGCCCTTGCTGATGGCATCATCCAACCCGAGGAATTAAATGAGCTCGAAAAAATCATCAAATTACACCCGGAAGGTGAGAGCATCAACTGGTCATTCCAGTATGAAAAGCAAAAGGCAAGTGATCCTGAGGAAGTTTACAAGAAGGTCATCAACACTTGTCATAACTATGGTCCTTCACCCGTTTATCAAGAATTTATCCAGGCAATGGAACAGATTGCTGCGGCAGCAAAAGGTATCGATGAAAATGAAGAAAAACAAATGAATTCTTTCTCTCAAAATTTGACAGATCGCTTTAAAGCAGACTTAGATAAAGCATTTGAAAATCGCTAAAAAGTTAATTAAGAAAGTAGCACCGAGCAACTTTGAATTAAATTTACCGTATATAGAAAAGAAAGTCTTTGAGATTTTTTTTATAAATTAGGCCTTGAAATGAAGAAAATTAAGAACATACTAGCAGTAACAGCCGTTTCGGTTCTAACCTTAATGAGTTGTACAAAACCAGGTTGTACTGATGAGCGATCAACAAACTTCAACGCGGAAGCTAAAGAAGATGATGGAACATGTACATACAGAGGAGATATTACGTTCTGGTGTTTACCAGCTGTATCTGAAGCGTTACTTGATGCTGGCCATACGACTTTGAGTTTTGAATTAGAAGGTGAAATTGTTGATTCAATTAACACAGAAGTTTTCTTTGCGCCAGGTGGAGAGTGTAATACTCCGGGTGTAAAAACCATACCAATGGAAGATTTGCCATACCATTATCGCCATTACAAATATCGTGTAAGAGGTGCAGGTGGTGTCGTTTTATATGAAAACTTTATTACGTTAGATGCCAATGAGTGTCTTTCAATTCAGTTAGTTGATTAAATAAAAAAGAATTAAATTATTTAAAATGCGGGTAATTATTTATTCCCGTATTTTTTTTGCGCCTACTTTCTGAACTAATCGAAAATCCATTATCTTAGCGGGCACCTAAGCCCAGGTGCTGATTCCGATAGTTATCGGAAGGTAGCCAGGCAAACAAGTACCTAAGCCCAGGTGCTGAAATTGGTAGACAGGCCATCTTGAGGGGGTGGTGTCCTATGGGCGTGCGGGTTCGACTCCCGCTCTGGGCACGAAAGAAATCCGATTCCGTTTTAACGGAGTTGGATTTTTTGGTTTAATCACGAGTCGAAACGCAGTTTCAGTGAGAGAATAAACTAAAAAAGACAAATGAGCTTAGCGAAGAGAAATTTATACTTGGGCACTTTTTACCGGGTTCCTTGAAAATACTCTATTCTTCAACATAAATCATATGGCATCTGGCATTTGCAATCAATAAATCCAAAATTAGCTTTACAATAATATATATGATTTATAATTTTATTTTTTTAACGACAGGCAACCTTTTGAAAATAATAGAGTTATATTGGAGAGGAGTTTTACCAAACAAAAAATTAATTAAGAAAAATCTATTTTATGAAATTAACGAAAACGTTTGCCTTATTTCTGTTTGCAGCCTTATTCGTATTCGCTTCTTGTGCTAAAGAAGATGTTACAACTGCTGATGACGAAACAAATACTGAAGAAGTAATTGCTGAACCTCTAGGAGGTGGCGGCGGTGACGGAGGAGAAGCTCCCGGACCAAGTGGTAGTGATGTTCTTGTATATGGTGCATCGTGGTGTGGAGCATGTACTTCATTGAAGTCGCAATTAGATGACGAAGGAATCGAATACATTGAAAAGGATGTAGATGATCCAGAAATTTCTTCAGAGTGTTATTCTCTAATTCTAGAAGCTGGTTACGAGGTAGAAGGAAGTTATTCTATTCCGGTAGTTAAAGTTGGAGACAACCCTGTTCTTTACGGAGCTGACGTAACTTTGGAAAATATCATAGAACTTCTATAAGAAGCTATATAAATAATCTTTTGAAAAGACCGTTTTCTCAAAAGAAAACGGTCTTTTTTTCATCCTATATCATCAAAAAATTATTTATGATTTTGGTTGAAACCAAAGAGAAATGATAGCGTTAAGTATTCGCTGTAAACAAGTCTAGCACCCGCAGCCCATCCAGACACCGCAAGTTTTGGCATAAGCATCATCGTAAAACTCACGCGCTTCTTCCAGTGCTTCTTGAATGATCGGATCTCCTTTTTTTCCGCTAGCAACCACGACAATGTAATAACCTGTTGTAAATCCTTCGAAACCATCAGAATATTCAATAGATACATACTTAGACTCTCCCCAATCTGATCTAGGTATATAAATGGGGTAATCCAGCCCTCCTCCACAAATGTCCTCTTCACAGACTTTTCTTGGTAATGAGAGACCTATTTCATCATTCTCATGAAGATCTCTTAGGTCTATTGGGTAACCTAATTTTTCAGAGGCCTCTTTTGCACGTTCTAAAGCTGAATCGTAATCCTTCGTCGAAATAAGAATAACGAAAGAAAAATCCTGCGTCATACTCGCTTCATAATCTTCCCATTCTACATCTTCAAATTCTTCAGAAACTTCACTTTCTTCATTTATTGGGAGTTCTTCATCTATAATTACATTTTCTTCATCCGCTATAGTTTCAGCTTCTCTAATGGTTGAATCAGTTAAAGCTGATTTATCATCACTTTCGACATTAGAAGATCCACAAGCAAAAAGGAAAAGGAAAACAGAGAAAAAGAATAACTTCATAATTAACAGATTGGTTCGTTTCCTAATTTAATTAAGTTCGTTAATAACGAAACTAAAAAAGCAAAAAAAGGACTTAGTATCGTTATATTGGTTTAAAATTTAACCAAGCTCAGCTATGCTTCAAACTCGTTTTCATTCCTATATTTTGGTGTGGTGATAATCAATGCTGGAATCAATAAGCAAGCGCCTATTGTAATAAGTTTATGGTGCTGTGTTATTTCGTTTAGATCTCTACCAATTAGTCCATCCGTTGTCAATGTCATGAGTAAAAATGAAGTACATATCAAACCAGTCAGGAATATAAAACGGAGCTTTGAATACCCCTCATCTTTACCCTTTAAATAAAGGCTATACCAAGAATTTGTCAAATAAAACCAAGCCGGTAACAAACAGAAAAATGCGTATTTCTGTTGGTGCGGAAATATCAACGGAATCAATAAGAACAAATAACTGATCTCGTATAAGGATTGCTCTAATAGAATAGTCCTCTTAAAGGGTGGCCATTTCAAAACATAAAGAGTAAGACCTACCAGAGCTAACCGAATGAGATTCATGATCAGAATAGCTCTATCCCGATCCAGGTTAACCATATTCCTTTGTGCCTCGAGAACCCCTTCAGTGTCGGTCAAAAGGACCGGTATCCAAGCAGTTAAGCTATGTGGTCCTAAATCCGTTTCTAACAAGTGCTCTGAGTTTACAGGATTAATGGTTTCAAACCATGCCAAATGAGCTTCCCAATTAAAAGACCATCCTAAAACGAAAGCAGGAAGGATGAAAAATAATCCGAGAAATAAAAAACAAAGAAATACCGATTTAAACTGTGCTCTGAAAATAAGGTAGGGTATTAAAACAATTGGTAATAGTTTTACATTAATTCCATTTGGAAACGTTCCTCCTTTTTATATACAGTGCTTCTGGTTAGTACTGAACTTATTTTTTGTTTACCGTCTTATAGATGAAGACTGTAAAATCACTAGGATAACGAGCAATTTTGACAGCGTAAAGTGCTAATAGCCCAAAAAAAAGATAACCGAAATTCCGTAATGTCAATATGCCTTTCAGCCTATCCATATCGCAATTTAATGAATCACCTCAACCTGGGCTTATTTTCTAATGAAATTCTATGCAATTTAAATCGAAGAATAAATCTAAGAAATCCACTTCGCGTCCTTAAAATTTGGTTTCCGTTTTTCCAAAAACGCATCTCGACCTTCTTTAGCTTCATCCGTCATGTAGGCTAGGCGTGTGGCTTCTCCAGCAAATACTTGCTGCCCGACCATGCCGTCATCCGTCAGATTCATGGCAAATTTTAACATCTTAATGGATGTTGGTGATTTGGCTAGAATTTCTTCTGCCCATTTGAATGCCGTAATTTCCAATTCAGCATGCGGAACAACGGCATTAACCATTCCCATTTCGTATGCTTCTTGAGCTGAATAATTACGCCCTAAAAAGAAAATTTCTCTGGCTTTTTTCTGGCCGACCATTTTGGCTAAATAGGCAGATCCGTAACCTCCATCAAAACTCGTAACGTCGGCGTCGGTTTGTTTGAAGATCGCGTGTTCTTCACTAGCCAATGTCAAATCGCATACCACATGTAGGCTATGTCCTCCTCCTACGGCCCATCCAGGCACGACAGCTATAACCACCTTCGGCATAAATCGAATCAAACGTTGAACCTCCAAAATGTTCAGACGATGAGCTCCGTCCTCTCCCACATAACCTTTTTGACCGCGTGTCGATTGATCTCCTCCGCTACAAAATGAATAAACACCATCTTTTGTTGATGGTCCTTCTGCCGATAAAAGCACTACACCAATATCTGGATCTTCCTGAACATCATAAAAAGCTCGGTATATTTCACTCGTAGTTTTTGGTCGAAATGCATTCCTTACATTTGGTCGATTAAATGCAATTCTTGCCACTCCCCCGGCCTTCTTATAGGTTATATCTTCAAATTCTATTGCTGTTTTCCAGTCTGGTTGTGCCATGTTTCTTTTTTTTCAAAAATACAAAAGGTGTTCTAAAAACCGACAAGTCAAGGCAATTGTTCTACTTTTTCATGAACCAATAGGATTTAAGAACTGTTCATCATTTATGCAAACCGCTTGTACTATGAGTTTCATTACTACCGACATTCGGCATTATTATTGTAATTCATTAACAAAAATTTAGGATTGATAAGGTTAAAAAATTCGTAAATTCGTAACCATCTTTCTGGAGACAGATATATGTATACTAACCTAATGTACTTGGTGAAAATCACCTCCAAAATCCGTTAGAGAACCATTAAAGATTAAGATTGCATGAAAAATATATTGTTCATTTCAGCCCTATTTTGCAGCGCAGTGCTGTTTTCGCAAACAGATAAGGCAACAACAACATTAAAATTTGAAGAAGTTTTTGGTTACCTCGAATCAAATTATGTAGATGAGTTTGATGGCAGGAAAATAACAGATGCTGCCATTGTAGCAATGCTGAAAGAATTAGATCCGCATACATACATGATTTCGGCAGAGGATGTTTCTGCTTCCAACGACCGTATCAACGGTAGCTTTGTGGGTGTAGGTATTCAGTTTAGAATAGTTGAAGATACCTTGACAGTTGTAAATACTATTCAAGGAGGGCCCTGTGAACAAGTTGGTGTCCAGGCCGGAGATAAAATCGTTAAAGTCGATCAAGAAAACATTGCGGGAATCGGTTTGAAAAATTCAGGCGTTAGAGAACGATTATTGGGTGAGAAGAATTCACTGGTTGTCTTGGGAATCAAAAGAAAAGGGGAAAAAGAACTATTAGAATTTGATGTACGCCGAGATAAAATTCCTCTCTACTCAGTTGCCGCTTCATACATGGCAACAAAAGAAACGGGCTACATTAAGGTAACGAATTTCGCCAGAACAACACCAGAAGAATTGAAAACTGCAATTGGTGAGCTGCAAGATGAAGGTATGAAAAATCTCATTCTAGATTTACAAGGCAATGGCGGTGGATTATTGCATGTTGCCAAATATATGACAGATGAGTTTTTATCTGATGATAGACTCATAGTATATTCAGAAGGCCGCTCGCAACCCAGACGCGATTTGATTGCGAATGACATGGATAGCCGTGGACGCTATTACCATAAAAAGAAAAGAGGATCTTTCGAAAAAGGAAAATTAGTCGTTCTTATTGACGAAAGTTCTGCCTCTGCTTCTGAAATTGTTTCAGGTGCGCTACAAGATTGGGACCGTGCTTTAATCATTGGTCGTCGCAGTTTTGGTAAAGGTTTGGTTCAGCGCCCTTATAAATTATCAGATGGTTCTGAATTAAGAGTGACCATAGCGCGTTATTATACACCAGCCGGGCGATTTATCCAGAAACCTTACGATGACGGCGTTGAAGCCTACCGTAATGATTATGTCACGCGATTTGAAAATGGGGAGTTAATGCATCGAGACAGCATTAAACTACCAGATTCATTAAAGTTTAAAACACTCTTGCTTAAACGTGATGTGTATGGCGGCGGCGGAATTATGCCTGATGTTTTTGTTCCTTTAGATACATCAGAAATTTCACCGTTGTACCGTTCAATCAGTCGAAAAGGAGTTGTAAATACATTCACATTCGCATACGTTGATAAGAATCGTGATCAATTAAGGGCTGATTTCCCTGAGTTCGAAAAGTTTGAGAAATACTTCAATGTAGAGGGGGCTGTGATTGAGGATTTCTGGATCTATGTTAAAGATGAGGAAATCGAATTTAATGAAGAAGATTATGAGACCTCTAAAAAGCTTTTACATACCATCATCAAGGCAAGGATTGCGGCAAACCTCTTTGAGACTTCTAAATTTTATCCAATCTACAATAAAGCTGAAAATGAAATTTTCATCAAAGGTTTAGAAATAATTGAAGGAAAAACATTAGAAGAATTAGGGATGGATTATTAATTTTGATCTATAGAAAACAAATAAATTGACAATAAAACAATCGAAAATGAAAAAGACACTTGTTGCTTTAGCCGGTTTGGCTTTAATTGCTTGCTCAGGAAATGAAAACAATTCTGATAATGGTGGTTCTATCGTAGCCAATACCGACCCTGTCATGAATAGTAATGAGTTTGAGGTGGTTGAAGAGAAAGAAACAACAACGATTGAATATGTTGAGACCAATCACGATTTTGGTGATGTCACTTACCCAAGTGAAAACATTTATACATTCAAATTTAAGAATACCGGAAATATTCCTTTGATTGTGGAAAGTGCAAAAGCATCTTGTGGATGTACGGTACCAAATAAACCCGAGGAACCTATTCTTCCTGGTGAAATGGGCGAAATGGATGTGATTTTTCGTCCGAAAGAAGGTCAACAAGGTTCAGATGTAACAAAAAGAGTTACCGTTACGGCAAATACGGAACCAGGGCAAACCTATTTAGAAATATCGGCAAATGTATTACCTGCCATTGGCGGATAAACTGCTTTTTTAAAAATATCTGAAAGCCATTCGTTTATAGCGAGTGGCTTTTTTTATTCATCGACAATTTCCATTTTTCTCAAAAGGAATGAAGCATTCATATTCTGACAAATCCCTTTCTTTAGAATATAATCAAAGCTTAACTCGTCATTTTCAATTAATGCATCAAAATAATAATTGTCAACTTCATCTAATTTATCCGATAATGCACAAAGGCTTAAATCATGCGTTGCAATAAGTCCTGTCGATTTGGTTTTAACCAATTTTTCTACAAATTTCTGAGAGCCCTCAGCCTTATCTTTACTGTTCGTTCCTTTTAATATTTCATCTAAAATGATGAAATATTCTTTTTCTTTCAGTGCATCTACGATGAATTTAAGTCTTTTTAATTCAGAGAAAAAATACGACTCATCATTGGTCAATGAATCGCTTGTCCGCATACTTGAAATCAAACGAATCGGTTGATATTTATAAGAATCTGCACAAACTGGCAATCCATTATTTGCCATGACGATATTCAATGCTACTGTCCTTAAAAAGGTACTTTTTCCAGCCATGTTCGCCCCGGTAACAATGTAAAAATCCTCTTTTCTTATAGTGAAATCGTTGGCGACACGTACATTCTTATCAATCAATGGATGACCTAAGTTTTTGGATTCTAAAAGATTACTCCCCTGTACTAATTCTGGATACACAAAATCGGGATGATTATACGCATAAGCCCCTAAGGAAATAAGGGTCTCAAATTCTGCAATAACCTCAAACCATTCAACCGTATCCTCAGTATGCGCTGACAACCATCCCTCAATTTTGGACGCATGACGTAAATCCCATAAGAAAAAACCGTTTGCAATCAATGCAAAGAAGATATTATTCCGTTGATCCAATTGACCAAGCCGTTTTGCTAATTGATCAATGATGGCCGATGCTTTTTTATTTTCTGTTATTAAGCGATTCTTTTGTTCCAATATATTTTGAGGTGCATTTTCTGGAAGTTCTTCTATGATGCGCAACAATGAACCATATTGACCTATCAGTGTGTTGAGCTTGCCTACTTGGTTGGCCAAAGCACTCACTTTACCAAGAAATGTTCCGGTTATCAATAGGTTGACAAGATACCAAATCAATAATAATCCTGAGGGCACTAATTCAAAAGCAAACAAACCAATAATAACAACCGACAGAACTGAAAAAGGAATCCATAACATTCCAAATACTTTCGGAATTTTTGAATCATAAGATCGTAACAAACGAGCAATTTCTTTATTCCCCACCTCGTCATCAATCAATCCGGCAGTTGTCTGAAAATCCTGTCGCCAATCTGGAATACCAGCCAAAAACTGCACTGCTTCTTGTTTTGCTTTTACATTTTCTATAGCATTACTATTTAGGGTATCCGCTAAATTTTCGGCACCTGAAGCCGTCGAGGTTCGATTAATGCGCTGAAAAACAGAACCTGGTCCAAACAGATCAATATCCTGATTAAAATGGTGATCCTCTTTGATCCACTCCTCTCCCGTAACTTCTCCCGACCAATCATTTTGATGAAGCTTGAGCTCTCGCTCATTAATAGCTTTTAAAAGTCTTACCCGCTTTCGCTTAAATTTAAAATCTTCATTCCTTGAAACAGCGAATAAAAATGTGGCTAATCCGACAATTCCAATAATCGCTGCTACAGTAAACTGATCTTTTAACATCCATACACCAAAAGCAGTTGCTAAGAATAGAATGAGACGCGTCATGCCCATAAGCAGTAAAATACGCTTCAAACGCGCCAACTCAGTATTACAAGATGTAATTTGACCTTGATAGAATTCAATTGGATTCATAAACTTCCTCGTGTTCTTTGACTTATGTAGCTGGTTGTTTTTTAATAATTTTCCAAAACAAAGCAGGGAAATATCGCTTGATATAAACTGCCCATATTTCCTTATTACCAATCAGTACTGACTTTTTACGTTTTGTTACAGCCTTTAACAATTTTGACACACAAACATCGGTAGGTATTCCAGTTTCCTGATTATGATCCATTTTTCCATGCTGCTCTCCTGTTGAACTCAAAGCAGATTTTGAAATATCCGTATTGATTTTTCCCGGATAGGCAATCGTTACGCTAATATTGTTCTTCTCCTCTTCTAATAACAAACTCTCGTAAAATCCTTGAAGCGCGTGTTTCGATGCCGAATAAGCAGAACGCAGAAAGAATCCAAATTTCCCAGCAATACTTGAAATAACTATGATATGACCTGATTGCTGCTTCTGCATGAAGGGTAATACAGCTTTTGCCAGAGCGATATTTCCAAAATAGTTGATCTCCATGATTCTTCGATCAATATCTAACCCCGTCTCACTAGCTTCACCGCGTTGACTTAAGCCGCCATTATTAAAGAGAAAATCTATGCGGCCCCATTTCTCATTTGCCATAGCGGTCAAATTTTCAAACTCATCTGACTTCTCTAGATCCAAAGGAATAACCATGCTATTTTGAGGGTACGTTAAAGAAGCCTGCAGCTCATTCAATTTTGATTTATTTCTAGCAGATAATATAACCATACCACCTGCTGCGTTTATTTGCCTAGCTATTTCTTCTCCAATACCTGAAGAAGCTCCGACAACCCAACTAACTTTATCTTTAAAAAACATCTTATCTACCTTCAATTTATCTTTTTCGTGGTCCAATTCATCTGCCCAGCCGAATAAGCCGTGAAATTAAGCAATTTGATTGATTCTTTTGAAACAATTCAAAAGGGATTCCGCAGATATCAGGGCAACCGAACTAATATGAGTGAAGATCAAAAAAACCTACAAGAACGAATCTTCAATAAGATGCGCTATGCGCTTTCGTTGAATTTAGCCCTCATTTTTAACGAGCTCATGTCTAACTCTTTCAAATATGCTTTCCAAAATAAGTCTAGTGGCGCAATAAGGATTAAGGCTAATCAAACAGGAAATAAAAGCATTGAATTTAACTATGCTGATAATGGCGAATGGATCGAACCTGCTCATGAAGATTCGTTTGGGTTGGAACTAATCGAAGCTCTGACTGAACAGCTCGGAGGAACAGTAAAAAGAAGCACGACGGGGGGAACACACTATTCATTTATTTTTGAAAGTGAGAGTCTTTAGTAAAAATTAACGCAGATCTAAAATCAAAAAATAGCATAAGCCATCACAATTCTTTACATTTGTTACCGTGAAACCTCTTACAATTGCCATAGACGGATACTCATCTTGCGGAAAAAGTACGCTGGCAAAAGAAATCGCGCATGAATTAAACTACATTTATGTAGATAGCGGCGCTATGTATAGAGCCGTGACTTTGCACATGATGAATAAAGGTATCTTGAAAGATGATGCTTTTATTACAAAGCAAGTGGTAGATGAACTGGATGCCATTCATATCGAATTTAAGGCACCATCTACTGCAAAAAATGCAGATACCTATTTGAATGGCGAAAATGTTGAGAAAGCCATTCGCACAACGCTCATTTCTAAAAATGTAAGCGGAATTAGTGCCATTGCTGAAGTCCGAGAAAAACTGGTCTCCATACAACAAAATATGGGCAATGAAGGCGGTGTTGTCATGGACGGTCGTGATATTGGTACAGTTGTTTTTCCAAACGCCGAGGTTAAACTATTTATGACTGCCTCTAATCGGATTCGCGCAGAAAGAAGACATCAAGAACTACTAGCAAAAGGGGGAAATGTGAGCTTAGAACAAGTCGCTAAAGACTTACAACGAAGAGAT
>Ga0181558_10004885_pt1 | contig 11941 bp, 6 predicted proteins | sample 011ome_22_FD_133754 | JGI IMG/M metagenome (GOLD analysis project Ga0181558, IMG submission 133754) | Coastal salt marsh microbial communities from the Groves Creek Marsh, Skidaway Island, Georgia - 011507BT metaG (megahit assembly) | ecosystem: Environmental > Aquatic > Marine > Intertidal zone... | reverse complement strand
CTATTTAAATCGTTCCTGGAGGCGATGAATTCCATACCGGGAGACCACGAGACCTTTCGCGATTGGCTGGACGCGAAATCTGATAACGCTAACGTTAAGAAGCTTTTCAAGGGCTTCTGTGCGGCACTAATGGGAACGAACCCACATGAAATTCCGGCTGGCGAATTCTTTCGCTTTCTGACTTACAGCAGTCGTGGCAGTCGATTCGGGATGGCAGAGGCTGGCAACGGTGAAATGATGGGTGGCCTTGCTGACGCAATGGTCGGGCGTGGCTGCACTATTTGGCCCAGCACGAGTTGCCTAGGCATAGATATCGATGAATCTGGTGTGACCGGCGTCCGCTTGCACTCAAGAGATAAGGGAGAGGTCACGGTATTGTGCCGCTATGTGCTCTCAAACACGGGACCACAAAGGACCGTAAAACTGGTCGGTGGACGAAAACACTTCAGCGCCGAGTACCTCGAGAAACTTGATGCCTGGCCGCACGCAGCGCCCATTTTTCACATTTCGTTTGTGACGAAGAAACCACTGATCGAAGGTTTTGATGGGTGCCTGGTCTTCGGCAATAACAAGAATTTAATTTACTTGGAGATTCCCTCACTCATTTCGCCGCAGTTAGCGACGGACGGTCAATATCTTCACACCGCGTTCGGCGCACCGAGCGACGCGGGAACAGCAGACCTGAAGCGCGAACTCGACAATACGTTGGAGGAGCTGAAACTAAACTTTCCTGGGCAACTTGACGACGCTCAGTATCTGGTGCGAGCCAGACATTCGGGTGATGCGCCTGGGATGCACCGCTGGGCGGGTCGGATGATGCCGGTTACGACATCGATTCCGAATTTGTACAATGTGGGTGACGGCGCCACAACACCAGGAACGATTGGCACGGAAGGCGCAGCCTCATCTGCCAAAGAAGCCGTAGCATTGATTTCAGGCACCTCATAAGTCGACTGCTATTTTCAGGATCTAAACAGTGGAAAAAATAGCTGTCGCCAAAAAGTTGTTCGCGGACCAGGAAGCCCGAACTCCAAAGGGTAACGTCTTGTGATACGAGCCTTACCAAACAACACATCCCAGAAGAACAGTAGATCGCCGCAGTTGCCCTTGTAATTGGTCACCGCATCCGAGGTGTTCATACCGTGACGCGCGTAGTGAGAAGAGGGCGTCGATACAAGGCGCTCAACCACCCAGGCAAACGGTGACAAAAATCGATGACGGTAGAAGAACGCATCCCAGGGCAGCGCGCAATGCGCGCCAAAAAATGACAAGCGCTTTAACCAGTAAATAAATAACGAAAACAGCGCTAAAACCCAAATTGATCAGAACGGCCGAGATCCATATTGACGGCATGAATAAGAAATACAGAAAACTGTCTCGATAAGCGACGCGCACACTACTAATGTAGCGTGGCTCGTGATGGGAATTGAGAAGAAACGGCGCGGTGTGAGCCAGACGATGCCACCGGTACAGCATCATGTCATAGCCGATCAGGAGGATAGCACCATCACCCAAGCGGGGGAATGGCCCCACGCTCATCGCCATTCAGGCACAAGCCACCCCATCAAAGCAAAGGCTGTGAGGACTATAATTGGCGCTACCTGGAGCGGAACGCTTAGGGTACTTACGAACTCAACGACGCGATCATCGACTGTGGCAGTCTGTTTTTCAGACGCCCACGAAACAGCTCTAGAGACAGTAAGCCAACGAACATCAAAGCAACGATTGCAGTGCTATTCATCGGCTAAACTTACCCGTCACGGCTACGCGACGTGTGTTCATGAATAATTTTCCAACTTCCGGCATTCGTCTTTTGCCAGACATGTGTAAACGCGCCGCGCACGGTCTCGAGCGGGAATCGATGTTTGAACAAACCGCGCGCAATAGCAGTGCCTGGCGCAATTTCACGGACCCCTACTCGGTCCGTTTCAAAGTCTCCCATCGCCTCTTCAGTCGCCCAAGATGCGGTAAAGAAATCAGTGAGTTCCTGCTTGCTGGCGATGACGCGACTTTGAAACAACAGCGACATTTCGACGTCTTCGCTGTAAGCAGCTAGGTAGGCATCCATATTGCCAGCATTCCAATCAGCAGACAGTTTCTTTGTCGCCGCAAGAATGTCGCGACTCACGCTCGATGCCGCCTCAGGTAGACTCAGTGCGGCGGTTAATGTTGCCTTGTCGTAGTACTCTCGCCACACGTTAACTTTTCCGTTGGATATTTCCATGATACCGACAACGGGTACTCGCGATTGTTTGCCTTGGTAAACGAAATCATCAACTCGCTCAAACATAACCACGTCGTTGACGATGCCCTTATTGCGGACTTGCAATTCAATGCGCTCAAGATTTTTCAGCAGCGGCATTAACCTTGCTCGAATAGCTTCTTTGCCAGCCACCGGATCGATCATAACGCTGTGCAATATGCCATCGTCTGCAAACAGTTCAAACATACGATCCCATTCCATGCTATTCCAGGCATCAATCATTTCGTCGGCGACTGCGAGCCTTTCAGCGTCTGACGGTGGCATCTCCTTTGAGCAGCCGATCATTCCACCACAAATTATCAGCAAAACTATGGTCGCGATTCTCATCACTCGTCCCCCGTAATAAGGTGCCCGCAGTAATAATGATGGGGCCATCAACATTTTATTTTTTGAAAACTCACTTTCGACCACTAACATCACAAATGCCGTTTAGTCGAAAAATGCGTTTGCGTTGGCCGCAAGTCTTCAAGCTTGATAGCCGCTGTAAAAAAACAGAATTGGCGGCGGCATTTGACTGCTCATGGATCAGATGCCCTGTCCGTCCCCGCAGTTGTCAAACTATCACATCTCCTTCTTAAAAGGGTCTCGCAGGTTTTCCAAGGTGCTCAAGATCGATTGGCCCCAGGTTTAAGTCCCACTGGGCCCAACATTTCACTACTCATATGATTCATCTATCAGTTCCAAAGGAAAAGGCAACCCCTACCCAATCTCTTCTGGTACCTTCAACGAGACCGCTACCTAAACCATTGCCACTTTTCGCTGGTAAGTCTTCCAGCTCAACAGCACCCAACCAGCAAGGAAGCCACTAAAAAAATCGTTGGTACAGAGTTGCTCGTGTCAGGCTTCGAAAGTGAGCGGAAAAGACCTAAGAGACCAGCGCTGCGCCAGCAGCAGACGGTTGATATAAAAAATAAATTTGCAAAGCTGCAATCGCGAGTGGAGCACTTAGCTAAAACAGAGCTCCTAACCTTTGAATGATTTGATAGGTGTTGGTGTGCCCTGAGCACCCAGTGAGCGGATGGAAGGTTCCGCCCACTGGTCATGGAAGATGGATTGACTAGCGCTCAAGCATTTGATGATTGTGGAAAAAGTTAAGTGAGAACACCTACTTTATTGAGAAAGGTTCATTATTGGGGCTCTTTCTCAATAGCGCTTCCGTTAGTAATAATGTTTGGTGCCGGCCTGCTACTCATGGTTAAAAAAGAATTCAATTGGATCCAGCCACCCAGTCAGAGAGGTATTGACGCGCAACTGGTCCCCATGGCGTCAATGCAAGATTTATTTGATGCTGCCTCAAGCGTTGACGTTGCCAAATTCACACGGTGAGAAGAACTGCAACGAGCGGATTTAAAACCCCGAAAAGGAATCATAAAGTTCGTTTCTCAAAGTAATTGGGAAGTTCAAGTAGATACCCATACCGCCGAGGTTTTATCCATCGCCCAGCGTCGCAGTGATGTCATTGAATCAATCCATGACGGTAGTTATTTTGCCGATTGGGTCAAACTGTGGGTGTTTTTACCTGCTGGAGTCGGTCTAGCCCTGCTCTGGATTACCGGTATCTACTTATTCACCTTGGCAGAGTACAAAAAATACAAAAAGCGAAGACGATAAAATCTTATAGCAAGCCGATACGCGTGACTGTGAAAGCAATATTATCGCCGTACAAATTTAAAGCGTCGTTGGACAGTAACTTGTCCTACAGTACTCTAGCGAGGAGTCCACTAAAGGCCATTCATCGAAACGAAGTGGTGAGAACTTCCCGATCAATAGCCGCGAAGTTCTCCCGCGCAGCAAGCAAGGTCGCCAGAGCTACAGAGTCCTTCAGTTCTTCCTGAGGGCGCCATTCTTCGCGCAGCTTCACTGCGCCCAATGCAGGCGTGGAGTGAGCTTCGAGATAAGTCCCGCAGCCATCTGGTACTGGTTAACGGCCCTTTGGCTCTAGGCTGATTTACTGTGAGGGCTCACTTTAAAAACGCGTTGTTTGTATTCGATTGGCAAATCCAGTCTAATGGTTTGATGTTTGAGAAAGCGTCCCAAGGCTGTGAATCCAGAACGCTCAAATTGGCCGGCTTATGGCAGCGCGCTGGTTTTATCCTGCTTGCATTGCTGAGCGCCTGCGGTGCCGCAAATTCTGAGAATCGGCAAACAAAAGAGCTCACACCGCCCAATCTGCAAATCACCACCTATTCACAGATGATTGGTGGCGTTGCCGGAAATCGGAGTGAGCCGGTTCAAGTGAGCCTTGAATTCGTAATAGCCCCAGTGATTTCCGGGGCTCCTGATAAGGATGAGGCGATGGTTGCTGTGAGTGATGGTAGTGGTCAGTTTCACATTAACCTCGCGCCGGGAAAATATTGGATTGGCGCCAAAGAACAACTAGATAATTCAGTCAGATATGGTTCCGCACCGGTAATGATTCAAAGTCAGCGGGTTGAGCTCGTCGCGGGTAAAGTGACCCTAGTGAACGTGTATCGCAGGGGATATGCGCCATGAACCTATTGAGGGGTTGATTGTGAAAATGTTTAAGAAAGCAACACGAATGGCACTTTTTTTTGTCGGCGGCATTGCTGTCAGTGCGAGTCTTCTGGGGGCTTTTCTGTATTCAGGATCGACACCGCAATCCCAGGCTGTGAGCGCACACGCTCCCGCAGTAGGCGGCAGACCGGCTGATCTACTACTCCACGACCCCACGACAGGAATTCCCTTCTTAAACCGAAAATACACAGCGCCAAAGGCCCCCAGCCCCATATTGGCTATGCCAGCTGAGGCGATGCTCATCGTTAAAGATGAGGTACTCACACTAGAAAATGAAAGTGGACCTGTTGCAACGTTTCCAGTGACATCGATGCGGGCTGAACTGCGGACTGTAGCGGCTACCTGGTTGGCACAGGGCCCATCACCAATACGATTAGGTCAGGTAGAAAACGTTTCCCCTGACAATGAGGTTGCTGGGGCCGTGCATGCGGTGCTGCCGCACCCCGGTAATGCCGATATTTTATATCTAGGGAGTGTCAATGGCGGTGTTTGGAAAACGACCAATGCCACCGACGAAAAACCGATCTGGACACCCTTAACCGATACCGCCTCATCTCTGTCTATTGGTGCCCTAACGTTCGATACCAGCACTAGTCTTTACACTACGCTTTGGGCGGGAATTGGTCGCAATAGCAGCCTAAGCAGCCTTGGTGGAGTTCGCAGCGGGCTCATGAAATCCAACGATGCTGGAGCCAGTTGGACCTCTGTCACTGGCGGCGGCACGTTGGTGGGAAAGAATATTTCAGGGCTGGTCGCACACGGCAATACCATCGTGGTGTCCGTGAACATTGCGGATGAATTTTATTACGAAAACATCGGCATATTTCGCAGCATTGATGGCGGGAGCACGTTTACTCAGATATCTGGTTCCACAGGCACAGGACTGCCTGCGGGTGCGGCATTCGACTTGGCACAGGACCCCAATAATTCGAGCGTGCTTTACACCGCGACAAAGTATGCCTCCCCTGATGGTGTTTACAGGTCTGCCGATACAGGCGCGACCTGGGGCAAGGTCAGCTCATCGGATATGGACTCAAAAATTACCGATGTCACGAGCAATATTGAGATCTCTGTTGGTCTGAATACCAGCGCGGTCAACGTAGGCATTCTGAATAATGGTCAGTTGCGTAACGGCGGTATTTTTCAATCGCCCACGGGACTCGCAGACAGCTGGGTGGCCATGGACACTCCACTTACCAATGAAGGTGGTGGTTCAGTGGGCACCAATCCTACCTTCAAGGCGCAAGCTGGCAAGCCGGGTGGTCAAGGTGCGATTCACTTTTCTATCTTGGCAGGTAAGAACAACAGCACGCAATTATATGTGGGCGGAGATAGGCAACCCGCTGGTTTTGAAGATAAGGGAGGCTTTCCAAATGCCATTGGCGCGGACAACTACAGTGGGCGATTGTTTCGGGGGGACTCCTCAGTTACCGCGACGGGGCTTGCGCCGTCGCCGCAATGGAAGCACCTGACCCATGTGTCAGATGCTGGGAGCATGACGGGCGGCGGCACCGCGAGCGGCAGTTCTCCCCACGCCGATTCTCGCGACATGGCCTACAACGCTGCGGGCGACCTCATTGAAAGTGATGACGGTGGTATTTATTTGCGCACCGATCCCACCAATAACGAAGGCGATTGGATCTCAATCAACGGTAATTTGCAGATTACGGAACAACACAATATCGCATATGACCCCGTATCCAACATCATCATTAGCGGTAATCAGGATACAGGAACCAGTCAGCAAAGCGCTTCCGGATCTCTTGCGTGGGATACGGTGAGCCAAGCCGATGGCGGTGATGTGGCGGTATCAGTAGATCCTGCCAACTCCTCCCAGTCTGTCCGGTACTCAAGCTTCCAAGAGTTGGGGGCCTTTGCACGCAGAGTCTATGACGCGCAGGGTAACCGAGTGGACACAGTCTACCCTGCACTGAACGTGGAGGGAGGGGGAGACCCTCATGAACCTAGCTTTGTAAATCCTGTGGCGGTAAACCAGGTGGACGCTACGCGCCTGCTCTTAGGGGGGCAGAACGGCCTTTACGAGTCAGCTAACCAAGGCGACACGATTGTTCAGGTGAATACCTTTGCGACCATATTTGGGGCCGGGAACGCGCTTGTCTATGGTGGACGAAGCAGTGGGGTGGACAATCCAGATCTGATTTATGCAGCGTCTTGCTGTACCGACGACGGCGTTACCATAGCCCGCAGAACCACGGCCGGCATTGATACTGTGCAGATTCAAGGAGCCGATACCCCCCGTGGTGTGGTAGCTGACCCGGAGGAATGGAAAACAGTCTTCGTGACCGACCCAGACCAAGTGTTCATGTCAACCAACGCCGGCGATGCGTGGACTGACATCACCGGTGATTTGGTCAACTCATTTGGAACACTGGATATTCGTGGGATTGAGTATGTCCGCATCGGAGCTCGTGGCGCACTCTTGGTAGGCACACTGAACGGCGTATATGTAAGCTTTGACGAAGATTACACACAGTGGTCCCTATTAGGCTCTGGACTCCCCAACACGCAAGTATTTGATATGGACTTCAACCTAGCTGATGATGTCCTCGTGGCGGCTACGCAGGGTCGCGGTGCCTGGAAAATAGAGAAGGTTTCCGAGGCGCTAGGGTTTACAACCGAGGAACCACCACCACCTCAAGCTGTAGATCCTGCAGTTTTATGGTTCATGCTTAAGGGCTCAACCACGGGTGATAGTGACGAGTGAGCGTTAGGCCTTTAGTCGTATGATTCATTCGGTAACGCACATCTAAGTAGCGACTCTTTCGGCCCCGGGGTCGCTGATTATGGAAAAGACGCTCTCCATAATTCACGACGAGGGCCTTCTCCCGATAGGGGTGTCTTTTCTCGCTGCACATGCGGGAGCAAATTTTCTCTCCTCTGCCATAAGCGAGGGGATAATTGGCTAATCATCTTCCTCACCCGAAATAGTCCCCTGCTGACGTTTTGTAGTACCGTTGTCGCACCCGCAGAAGGACACCGATATGCCCGAATTCGACAACCTGATCTACGAAAAACCTGAAGCGGGCATCGCTCGTATCTGGCTCAACCGTCCCGAGGCACGAAATGCTCAGGACGCCCATCTCCTCTACGAACTAAACGATGCCTTCGATATTGCCATGGGCGATAACGAGGTAAAGGTGGTGATCCTGGCCGCTAAGGGACCCCACTTTTCAGCCGGTCATGACCTGCGGGATATAAACAGCCGCGGCAGCGAACACAAACGGGTTGGCACCTGGAGTGACGATAAATGGGAAGGCTCGGAAGCTTACTACTGCCGAGAAAAGGAAATCTATGAAGGTTTCTGTCGCCGCTGGCGGGATTTGGCCAAACCCACCATCGCATCTGTGCACGGTAAATCCATTGCCGGCGGGTTAATGCTGATCTGGCCCTGTGACTTTGTCATTGCCAGCGACGATGCCACCTTTCAGGACAACACCATGTACATGGGTATACCCGGCGTAGAGTACTTTGCCCACGTTTGGGAACTGGGCATCCGTAAGGCCAAGGAGTTCCTGCTCACCGGTCAGCCCATTACTGCCGAGGACGCACAGGCTGCGGGCATGGTGAACCGGGTTGTCCCACGAGAAGATTTAGAGGAAGCGACTCTCGCCTTTGCTCGCACGCTGTCCGACAAACCGTCGTTTGCTTTAAAACTCGGCAAGGACGCGATCAACGCGGCTTTTCACGCTCAGGGCTTTGAAAACGTCCAGCGCAGCGCATTTAACGCCCATCATCTGGCCCACACCCATTATCGGTTGCACCAAGACGGCTCGTTCATAGACAAGGAATTCATGCGCAATTTCCAGTCGAAGAAGAAGCCAGGCTAGAGCCGGTCTAATAGCCAGCAGAGCTGAGCCGTTCCCCCATCACCCGGTCCCCGGCCCGATCCGCACTGATCACTGGCCGGTAAACCAACTTGCCTGCGCATCCAACACGGATCGGTCCTGCGACGCCACATAACGGAGTTTCTCCGCTGCCTGCGGCAAGTGATAGCGATAAAAGAACTGACACGCGGCGACCTTGCCCTCATAGAAATCTGCATCGCCTTGCGCGCCTTTCCGGAGTGCTTGCTCAGCAATGAGCGCCTGCCGCAGCCACAACCAGGCGATGACCACGTGCCCAAAGGCATCTAAAAATGGCGTGGCACTCGAAAGGCGGGTGATCGTATCGGTTTCCTGATTCACCGTCTCGACCGTCTGCTTGGCCAGCTGCCAAATATGGGCAAGCGCCTCCCCCATTGTGGCAAGCGAGTCGCTACCTGCAGCCGCCTCCAACGCCGGCTGCATTTCCTCTTCAAAAATGCCGAGGGTCACACCACCCGCCAGATTCACTTTGCGGCCCAAAAGATCAAGGCCGTGAATACCGTGGCTACCCTCATGAATCGGGTTCAAACGGTTGTCACGATAAAGCCTCTCAACCGGATACTCCCGGGTATAACCGTAGCCACCCAAAATCTGTATGGCGTGCTTGTTAGCCTCGAGGGTGTATTCCGAGGGCCAGGATTTGGCAATTGGGGTCAGAAGCTCGAGCAGTAAGGTGAGACGTTGTGACGCCTGCGGGTCATCTGAAATGAGCTGCTGATCCACCAGCTGCGAGCAGTAGGTGAGTAAGGCAATACTCCCCTCCACCGCCACCTTCTGCTCCATCAAAAGCCTGCGAATATCCGCGTGCTTGATGATGGGGAGCATTGGGCTATTGGGGTCTTTATCTCCCGGATGTCGGCCCTGCGGCCGGTTGCGGGCGTAATCGAGCGAGTAAAGGTAACCACCCAAACCCGACATCGTGGCGAGCATACCCACGCCGATTCGCGCTTCGTTCATCATGTGGAACATGTTTTTGAGGCCTTCGTTTTCCTCCCCCACAAGGTAGCCGAAGCAGTCACCGGCTTCGCCGAAATTGAGCAGCGTGTTGGTGGTGCCCCGCTGCCCCATCTTGTGATTGAGCCCCGCGAGCGCAATGTTGTTGGGTTCACCCAGCGAGCCATCTTCCTCGACACGGATTTTGGGCACCAGAAACAGCGAGATGCCCTTCACACCCGGGGGCGCATCCGGAGTCCGGGCCAGCACCATGTGCACGATATTCTCAGAGATATCCTGCTCACCGCCGGAGATCCACATCTTGGTCCCATTCAGCTTGTAACTGCCGTCGCCAACGGGATCGGCCATACAGCGGATATCTGCCAGTGATGACCCTGCGTGGGGTTCAGACAGGCACATGGTGCCAAACCAACGGCCCTCAACCAGGGGCGGAAGGTAACGCTCGCGCAGCGCTTCACTACCGCAAGCCTGCAGCATATGAGCATTCGAGGCGGTCAGGAATACGTAGCCAGTAGCCGGTGCATTGGCCGCCTGAAACATACCCTGCATGAAATTGGCGACCACCACCGGCAGTTGCATGCCACCGAGCTCATGATCAAAAGTCGCCGTGGGCAAACCGGCTTCGACAAAAGTCCTCAGACAGACCTTGAGTGAATCGGGCGTAATCGCCTGCCCGTCCTTGAAAATAGGCTCATTCTCGTCATGCTCCGCCGCACAGGGCAGGAACTCCTCCTCGGCCATGCTCTGGCAAAGATCGAGTATGGCCGTGATGCTCTCACGATCGTGCTCGTTGTAGCGATCACTGGCCAGCAGCGATCCTAAATCAAACATTTCATCGAGATAAAAATCGACATCTCGTCGATTAACGATTACAGACATAGAGTGCCCCGGCGCTGACTGAATTCAAGGTGAAACCAGACCCTACAAGAGCGCCGTGTCGGGAGCAACGACCGGGGTGGATAGAGGACATTCGCCACTTGGGTACCGCCAGCACGGCTAACGCTTAAAGCGCACATAAGAGATAAAGAAAAGTGTGCGAGACCGGACAGATGCTAGGCGCGAGGTCGCGCCCGCATCTCAGGTGATCAATCGTTGGGTCGACCGGTGCTTTGTCGGGGGCCCACCAGTTCTGGGCGAATCGGGGTGACGTTCTCGGCCTCGAGCGCTTTGCGCACGCGCTTGCCGACGCGACCTTGCTTGACCCAAACGTAATCATGGCGGGGCTCGTGTCCCGAGAAGCCCATAACATGAGCAGTCAAAATGGCGGTGACGTCGTTCAGGTCCATCTCGGCGCAGGCTCGCAACAGACGGTGAGCCGCATCCTCGATGAAGTCGAAGTCAAAGGATTCCTCCTCGGCGCGCATGATCATAGGGTGACCGGTACCCGTCACTGAGGTACCCAGCAACAGCTCTTCGTGAAGCTTCTCACCCGGGCGCAGACCGATGTATTCGAGATCGATGTGCTCACCAAACATATTGTCCCGTTCGATATCGTAGCCACTTAAGCGAATCATTCTCTCGGCCAGCTCGACAATCCGAACGGGCTCGCCCATGTCCAGCACAAAAACATCGCCCCCGGTACCCAGCGCACCAGCCTGCAGCACTAACTGCGCCGCCTCTCGGATACTCATAAAGTAACGAGATACCTCAGGATGGGTCACTGTGACCGGGCCGCCACCACTAATCTGCTCGCGAAACAGCGGCACAACAGAGCCCGAGGAGCCGAGCACGTTACCAAAGCGCACAATGCAGAAGCGGGTTTGGGTCTCGATTTGGGAGAGGCCTTGCAGAATCAGTTCCGCAAACCGCTTGGACGCGCCCATTACATTGGTGGGGCGGACCGCTTTATCGGTCGAGACCAGCACAAAGGTATCCACACCCGCTCGATGTGCCGCCCAGGCCGCGCTCCATGTGCCATGAACATTGTTGGCCACGCCTTCCGCGACGTTGTACTCCACCATCGGCACGTGCTTATAAGCTGCCGCGTGGTAGACGGTGTCCACCGAGAAGGTGCGGAAGATTGATTCAAGGCGCTGCTCATCACGCACGCTGCCCAACAGTGTCACAACGGGGAAACGCAGGCCCTGCCGCTGGCACAGACTCTTGATCTCACGATCCGCGCTGTAGAGCGCAAACTCTGAAATGTCGAGGAGGATCAGCTCCCGGGGCGATGACGACAAAATCCGACGGCACAGTTCGGATCCAATACTGCCTCCCGCTCCCGTCACCATCACGACCTTGTCAGTGATGCAGCGATCGATTAGCTCGGGGTGGGGTGGAACCGGTTCACGGCCCAGCAGATCAT
>Ga0181558_10004874_pt1 | contig 11951 bp, 4 predicted proteins | sample 011ome_22_FD_133754 | JGI IMG/M metagenome (GOLD analysis project Ga0181558, IMG submission 133754) | Coastal salt marsh microbial communities from the Groves Creek Marsh, Skidaway Island, Georgia - 011507BT metaG (megahit assembly) | ecosystem: Environmental > Aquatic > Marine > Intertidal zone... | reverse complement strand
TGAATGCCACCCTCGAGACAGCCGCTGAAGTTGGCTCACCTGTGATCGTCCAATTGTCCAATGGAGGGGCGGCTTTCTACGCCGGCAAATCTCTCAAAATGGATCAGCAGGGAGGAGCGGTGCTGGGCAGTGTCTCCGCGGCTTTGCACGTGCATGAATTGGCTGCCGCTTATGGTGTGCCTGTCGTCCTTCACACAGACCATTGTGCGAGGAAGCTGTTGCCATGGATCGACGGGTTGTTGGACCGCGGCGAACAGCACTTCGAAGCCCACGGTGCCCCCTTGTATTCCTCACACATGATTGACTTGAGTGAAGAGCCGATCGAGGAGAACATTGCTACCTGCGTGGAATACCTGAAGCGCATGACGCCCCTTGGAATGTTCCTTGAAATCGAGCTTGGAGTTACAGGGGGAGAAGAGGATGGAGTGGACAATACAGACATTGATTCCAAGCACCTTTACACCCAGCCTGAAGAAGTGGCATATGCCTACGAGCAGTTGGGGGCGGTCAGTTCTCAATTCACTGTGGCTGCAGCTTTTGGAAATGTGCACGGCGTATACAAGCCCGGAAATGTGGAGCTGACACCTGTCATTTTGAAGAACAGCCAAGAGCACATTGCTGCCAAGCACGGCACGGGACCACGTCCTGTGGACTTCGTTTTCCATGGGGGGTCAGGCAGCAGTGTGGAAGAAATCCGAGAGGCCATTTCATACGGAGCCGTCAAGATGAACATCGACACGGACATGCAATGGGCCTATCTGAGTGGAGTTCGGGACTACGTGACGGAATGGTCGCCATACCTGCAGACCCAAATTGGCAATCCGGAAGGCGCCGATCAGCCCAACAAGAAAAAGTACGATCCCCGTGTATGGCTGCGCCAGGGCGAGCAATTTTTCGTGAAACGACTCACCCAGGCGTTCAACGACTTGAACTGTATGGGGCGGAACCGAAATTGATGTCTGAGGTGGAGGGCTTAAAGGGCTTGAAGTCTTTTGATTTCGCTGGTGCTGCAGAAAAGTGGGCATTGGCTGAGCACGCAGAACGCCTGCGCGCAAAGGGACTCCGGAGTTTGCAAGCCGATTCTGGGCGCGTGGGGCGGTGGGTTCTCGAGCCCGCAGGTCTCGGGTGGAGGTTCGATTTCACCAAGCAGTGCATTGATTCAGAAGCTTGGTCGGCTCTGTTGGGCCTGGCCCGAGACGCAAGTTGGAGGCAGGCCCTTGAAACGCAATTCAAAGGTGAAGCCATCAATGCGACGGAACAGCGAGCCGTGCTTCACATGGCGCTGCGCGCCAACCGCGAGGACGAATTCGCAGTTGCCGGAAAACCGGTGATGCACCAGGTTCTGGAGACCAGAGAGGCTTTCCTTGATTTTGCAGATGCGGTGCGGTCCGGACAGGTGAAGACGGCCGATGGCGGGCGATTCACACATGTCATCAACATCGGCATCGGGGGCTCGGATCTGGGGCCGGTAATGGTGCATGAGGCCCTGGCTCCCGAGAGGAGAAAGAATGGCCAGCCGTTGAAAGTGGATTTCGTGAGCAATGTGGATCCTTTTCACCTCGACCAGGTTCTGGAGGGAGCGAGCCCGGGGGAGACCATGATCATCATGGTTTCCAAGACGTTCACCACCCAGGAAACGATGGCCAATGCCCGCCGTGCACTGACCTGGTTGGAGTCTGCATTGGGGGAGGATGCACCCCGGCATCTTTCGGCCGTGACATCCAACGTGGAGGGAGCGGCGGAAATGGGCATTGCCCCCGAGCGCGTCTTCGGGTTCGGCAATTGGGTAGGAGGCAGGTTTTCCCTTTGGGGCCCGGTGGGACTGGCCATTGCCATGGGATCGGGGGCACAGGCATTCAGGGAGTTGTTGGCTGGAGCACGCGCCATGGACCAGCATGTGCAGCATTCGAGCGATGAAGAGAACATTCCCCTGCATCTCGCCTTGTTGGAGATTTGGAATGTCAACTTCTTGAAATTCAGCAGCAGAGCAGTTCTTCCCTACGCCCAGGCACTGCATCGTTTACCGGCCTACCTGCAGCAGGCAGAGATGGAGTCCAATGGCAAGTCCGTGGGCCGGGATGGCAAACCCATTTCTTGGTCCACCCATCCTGTGGTTTGGGGAGAGCCGGGAACCAATGGCCAGCATGCCTTTCACCAATTGCTGCACCAAGGCACGGAAAAGCATCCCGTGGATTTCATCGCCTTCAAGGAGCCGATGGGGGATGATGCAGCCATGCACAAGTTGCTTTTGGACAATGCGATAGCCCAAGCAGAGGCTTTCTGTATGGGAAGGAGTGAAGAAGATGTGCGGCGGGAAATGGCAGCAAACGGAGCAGACGATGAACAATTGAATCTCGTGGCGCCCCACCGCGTCTTCAGTGGGGGTCGGCCTTCCACTTTCATGCTGGCCGAACGACTGGATGCGAGAAGCCTGGGCGCTCTTGTGGCTGCCTTTGAGCACAAGATTTTTCTGGAAGGGTTGATGTGGAACATCTTCAGCTACGACCAGTGGGGGGTCGAGTTGGGCAAGGTCATGGCCAAGGAATTGGGCCAAAACCCGGAAGGGGGGCATTGGACCCCTGGAACTGAAGCTTTGCGAGGGGCAATGCGCCGAGGGCAGTGACAAAAATCACCTTTTCCAGTAAGGTCCGCGGCAGGGTGATTTCGTATCTTGTAGGACCATGCCGAAATTTTCTTTTTTCAAGAAGGCCTTTGCTGCCTCTTTCTTGCTGTTGACTGTATTCTCTGTTCGGGCTGAATTCACAGGCTTGACCTACGAAGTAGTCGCAACCACGGATTTGGGAACCACTTACCGGGTCTACGCCAATTTTGACGACCCTACAGACATTGCGCAGGCGTTATATGCCGAAGCACCGGACGCCATATCGATTACATCTACGGCAGGGTTTTACCAGGATATTCTCGGTGCGTACACGCCGGAAGGGATCAATCCCTTGCTCTATCCTTCCTTTCCCAACTTGGCATATGACTCATGGATTACCCTTGGTCAAGATGATGTCAACTTTCCGAGCAACATCGGTTCAGTCGGAGGTCCAGCATGGTCTACCGCAGCGGTCACCTTCGAAGCAGGCGGAAACTTTTTCGTGAATGATGGAGTGGGGGGAAGCGTCTATTGCACGCCAGATCAGGTGCAAGGTCAGCCTGATGCACAGGGTCGGGTCCTCCTTGCCCAATTGACAACCACAGGGGCTTGGAGCATGCTCTGCAACCTCCAATGGCGCAACGCGAACTTGGACGTATTCAATGAGACCGGCCTTTCCGTGGCCTACGAGCAGCTCGATTTCGAAGGACTTTCTTTTGAGTTGGTGGGCGAAAACACCACTGCGCCCGGTTTTGATACGTATCGGGTTTATGCCAATTTGAGCGACCCGGACGCTCAGATAGTGGCGGTATATGGTTTGCAGGACACAGCCTTGACCATCAATACGACGGGCTCATTCTATCAGGATGTGCTCGGAGGTCCGTTGGCTACGTCGGTCAACACACTCCTTTTCCCGAGCTTTCCGGATCTGGAGTATGACTCGTGGGTGACCATCGGGGCGGACAACAGCACCGGATCGGTGGACTTCATTGGGGTTGACTTTGTTCCCTTTGAAGCTGGAGGAAACCTGACCATCGATGATGCCGTCGGAGGCACGTGGTACATTTTGCCAGATCTGGAGCCCACTGCATTCCCAGATTCAGAGGGAAGGGTGTTGCTCGGTCAATTCACCACCGATGGAGTCGTGGATTTGACGTTGAATCTCCAGTACAGGGCATCCAGCGGTGCAAACATTCAGGTTACGGGGCAAACGCTCACGTTCCCGGTGGTCACGCCGGGCTGCACTGACGCAGGCGCCTGCAACTACAACCCTGCGGCAGACTTCGATGATGGCTCATGTGACTTCTTGAGCTGCGCTGGTTGTTCCGATCAGGATGCCTGCAATTTCAACCCACAAGCGGTCATCATTGATGATTCGCTTTGCGAGTACCCCGCGGATTACCCCAACAACACCTTGGATTGCGATGGAAATTGCATCAATGACGCCGATGAAGATGGCGTTTGTGATGAGGATGAGGTGCCAGGTTGCACCAATTCCAGCGCAGACAACTACAACCCGCTCGCTACGGATGACGACGGTTCCTGCGTCATTTCGGGTTGCACCGACCCAGATGCGCAGAACTACAATGCCGCCGCCACGCAAGACGACGGAGGTTGTGAGTTCCTGGTGGTAGGGACACAGGGTTGCACCTATGGCGATGCTCTGAATTTCAATGACGCTGCCACCTTGGACGACGGTTCTTGTGAGTTTGACTGTTCAGGAGGAGGGAGCTGCGCTTATGATACGGACGGGAATGGCTTGATTGGTTCTGCAGACCTGTTGGTATTCCTGTCGATATATGGTCAACCATGCACCAATTGATTTGAAGAAACCCCGTCGGGCATCTGACCTGCGGGCGTCGCAATGGTTTTACATCCTCTTGGTCGTTATGGATGACGCAATTGACGAATATCAGTTTTGATTATTTGATAGAGCGTCTAACTTGAAGGCTTCCAAACACTCACTGAATGAACCAACTCAACATCCTTCTTAGAGCGTCAGTCGCTGTGGCGGCTTGTATCTGTGCATACACTTCAGTGGGACAGGCATGCTTTGATGAGGGTGCGTGCAATTACGATCCTCTCGGCTCTCCTTATTGCCTTGAGGTCGATACCGTTTTGGTACATACAGAGGGGGCCCTTGCGGGCATGACGACCTATCGCCTGTACTTCATTTCCGCACACCCGGAGGATTTTGTCTCGGCAGTTTTTGGAGATGCTGAGTATCCTTTATCCATTGCAACAACGACCAGCTTTTACCAGGATGCGCTGGGAGCCACGACACCCAATAACATTTTCACGGCGCTGTACCCGCAGTTTCCGCAGTTGGAATATGACAGTTGGGTGACCATTGGTATTGAGGCCATTCCCAATGCGTTGACAGGAGAGGCAGACGTTCAATATGTGAGCTCCTTCGAAAATGCATGGAATGCGAGTTTCGACGCAGGTGAGAGCATTGAAATCGCCGATACTGTAGGGGGCGCTTGGTTTGTTTTGAACGGAGACGCGAATGGATTCCCTGATACCACGGGCAGGGTGCTCCTGGGGCAGTTCACAACGGATGGCATGCTGTCCGGTCAGTTGAACTTGCAGGTGTTCCCGGAAGGTTTGTTCGGAGATGAAGGTTATGAATTGGTGTCGTTGGGAATCGGGGCGCCTTGCGGGTGCATTTACCCTACGACTTACTATGTGGATGAGGACGGAGATGGATATGGTACGACACCGGTAGAATTGTGCGGTCCTGAAGAGGGCTATGCAACGTTGGGAGGTGATTGCAATGACGGCACAGCCATTGCCTACCCAGGCAACCCCATGGATTTGATAGGAGATGGCATTGACGGTAATTGCGATGGTGGAGAGTCCTGCTTCCGCGATGTCGACAACGACGGGTACAGAAGTGCGGATGCCTCGGATTTCATAGGTTCCCCTTTCAATATCAATTGCTCTGAATTCGGTGAGGCATATGCTTATCAGCCCATCGACTGTAACGATGAAGATCCAGAACTGACCATTGCAGATGAGGATGGCAACTGCATCACAAATGTGACTTCCGCAGACGAAGGGTGCGGCAATCCTTTGGCATGCAACTTCGATCCGGAAGTTCCTTCGGAGGACAACAATTGCGAATACCTGAGCTGCAGGGGTTGCCCAAATCCAGGAGCCTGTAACTACGATCCAGAGGCGCAGATCCTGACCGAAGAGGTTTGTGACTTCATCACATGTGCGGGGTGCACGGATGTGATGGCGACCAACTTCAACGCCGAGGCTGTCATTTCCAATGACTCGGATTGCATCTATTCAGGAGTGCTTTCCATTGGGCCGATTTCAGTGAATTTCAATTCGGATGGAGGTCCCACGGGGACTTACACGAATGAAGTGTATGCCCTGCTCCCTCCAAACGCCATTCGGCTCAAGCAGGTATTGGGAGTGAAGGGCGGAGATGTGCGCCTCAGAATTGAGCCTTTTTCTTCCGTTTACCAGTCTGAGTCTTGCAATTTTTGGACGCCATTGTACATGCAAGCCACTGAGACTTTCAACGGAGTGGAGTATTCCAATCCAGATTGTCTCGCTGATTCTTGGTTCACCATAGGAGGAAGCATAGGAGAAGGGCCCGTATTGGAGCCACTGGGCATGGACACCCTTACATATGATTCGGAGCCGGACTTTGACAGCGAATTGTTGGCCGCTGAAGGCGACACCTTGGGTTGGGAAATCGTGGGGGAAGAGGGGGGTGTCCCGGCCAACCATTGTCTCGAATTGGGGAACCGCCCTGGTTGCGCCAATTCCGTGAGGATCGCCAGAATTACCATGCCCCTCGGAGAGAGCTTCTTCTTCCAAGCCGGCTTGACTTACACGGTGTTGGATGAAGGCGGCCGCAGCTTGACAGGATTTGATTTCACGGATGACTCGAGCGTTACCTCGGGCAGTGGAGGTGGAGGTGAAAGCGACGACGACAACTCCATCACCGATGGAGTGGCCGCTCCGATCAATGGTTGTCTGGATCCTTATGCTTGCAACTATGATGCCAGTGCCAATACGGACTCTGGTAACTGTGATTATGACAGTTGCGCGGGCTGCACATACCCAGAAGCAGACAACTACGACGACACGTTCACCATTGACGATGGTACTTGTACCTTCTCCACGGAAAATGCTTGTCCGCTGGACCTCGATTCAAATGGCCTCATCGGATCGTCTGACCTGCTGTTGTTCCTGACGGCGTTCGATACAGACTGCCCATAAGGTTAAGGGCCATCGGCTTGATATACATTTGGTGCCCTCGACTTCAGGTCGGGGGCATTTCAATTTGTGACAATGAACACCAAGCGGCTTTCCTTCTGGGAAATCTGGAACATGAGTTTCGGTTTCCTGGGCATCCAGTTCGGTTTCGCCCTCCAGGGCGGCAACATGTCCCGCATCTTTCAGACGTTGGGGGCTTCCAAAGATGACATTCCATTGCTGTGGATTGCGGCACCCCTCACGGGTTTGTTGGTCCAGCCTGTCATTGGGTACCTGAGCGACCGGACGTGGCACCCCCGTTGGGGGAGGCGCCGTCCCTATTTCCTTCTCGGTGCCATTCTGAGCTCCTTCGCTTTGTTTTTCGTGCCCTACAGCAGCGCGCTGTGGATGGCGGCAGGATTCCTATGGATCCTGGACGCCAGTATCAATATCAGCATGGAGCCCTTCAGGGCGTTGGTTGCGGATAAACTCCCGGAGGAGCAGCGCAGCTATGGTTTTGTGCTTCAAACCCTCATCATCGGCATCGGAACTTGGGTGGCTTCCAACCTGCCGTGGTTCGTGACCCAGCTCGGCGTATCCAATGAATCAGGAGCAGGAGAGATTCCCCAGAGTGTTTATGTGTCCTTCGCCATCGGAGCCTTCGTTTTCATGGCCAGCATCCTGTTTACCGTGTTCACCACCACGGAGGATCCTCCCGCAGACATGGAGGCCTTTGAGCGGGAGAAGGAGGAAAACCGCGGGTTTCTTTCCGGGGTGGAAGAGATCTTCAGTTTTATTTCGCAGATGCCCCGGATCATGGTGAAGCTGGGCGCCGTGCAATTCTTCAGCTGGTTTGCTTTTTTCACCATGTGGTCCTTTGCGACTCCGGCCCTGACCGAGCATGTTTTCCAAGCGCCTCTCCCCATGGAGTCAGCACCTGATTTCAAGGTCTTGAATGCAGCTTACAACGAGGCAGCCAACGCAGTGTCCAGTGCGATGGGGGTGTATGGCCTGAGCAGCATGGCCTTTGCATTGCTCCTGTCCATTTGGACCAGCCGCAGGGGCATTGACCGCCGAATGGTGCATCTCGTCAGCCTTGTGCTGGGTGGCCTGGGCTTTCTGACCATGTTCCAGTGGGGGCCTGAGAATGCAGGAAATCTGAAGTGGAGTTTCGCATTGATCGGCTTGTCGTGGGGCAGCATTCTCAGCATGCCTTATGCCATGCTCTCCGGGGCCATTCCCTCCGAGAGGATGGGAGTAGGAATGGGGGTGTTCAATATGTTCATCGTGATTCCGCAGATCGCAGCCGCTCTGGGTGGAATCAATTGGGCCTACAAAACCCTGCTCGGCGACGAAGTCATCCAGACCATGATCCTGGCAGGCCTCAGTTTGATTTTGGCGGGCCTTTTGAACCTGTGGATCAGGGCACAGGATATGTTGCAGGACAACGGATGAAAAAATTTTGTATTCGTCTATAATCCCGAGAATTACACATTATGCGTCGTCGGAATTGTGAATTGCAATTGCTATTCTCCGGCTTCCTACTCGATAATCCCACGATTGTTCCCTTGGTTTTGGACTTGGTGTATGATGTACACCATCTCGAACTATATTGCTCCACATTGGAAGAACCAAACTGTAACCACAATACCATGCGCAACCTTTTGCTGCTCTTCATTGCTCTGTTCGGCTTCGGTGCCGCACAGGCTCAAGATTGTACGGGGGCCGACCACACGGTCCTGGCCGGCAATTATTACTACAACCCATCCACATTGACGGTCACCGCCGGTGAGTCCATCGCCTTTTTGAACGAGGGAGGGTTCCACAATGTGAACGGTGTAGATGACACACAAACCGGACTTTCTTTCGGCAACCCTGAGACCTTCTCGCTGGGGGCCAACAGCGGATCTGCTGGAGGCGTTTGCATGGGTACGGTGACCCTGAATACCCCGGGAACCTACTACTACGATTGCAGCATCGGCTCACACGCAGCCCAAGGCATGGTAGGTACAATCATCGTGGAAGCGGCAGGCCCCTCCACGGTGGACGTTACGTTCAATGTGAACATGGCCAACGAGACCACATCTCCTGACGGTGTGTTCCTTGCAGGAGGTGCCGACTTTGGCGTCGCGGGTGACAACCCCATGACGGATGCGGATGGTGACGACATCTGGACCATTACGATGCCCGTTCCCGTAGGCTATACGGGCAACTACACGTTCCTCAACGGAAACTGCCCGGATTGGAGTTGCAAAGAAAACATCGTTGGTCAGCCTTGTGCTGACGGTCCGTACAGTGACCGTCTCCTCAGCAACATCACAGAGAACACCACCATCAGCACCTGCTTCAGCCAGTGCACCACGGATGGTTCTTGTGAGACCCCTGCCTACGAGCCCATTGTCACCTTCCAGGTGGACATGTCCAACGCAGGTCTGACCGGTGGAGAGACGATTTACGTCACGGGTTCCTTTGACGGATGGTGCGGTCCCTGCACGGCCATGGACGATTCAGATGGAGACAACGTCTACACAGTGGACATGGCACTCGCCCCCAGTCAAGGCTATGAGTTCAAGTACATGATCAATGGTTGGGGTGGAGACGAGCAGAACATCGGCGGCACGGCATGTGATTTCGTTCCCGGTGATGCTTTCGGAAACCGCGGTTTCAACCTGGGAGTAGCAGATACGGTACTCGCTGTTCAATGCTTCGACTTCTGCGGAACGTGTGACGAGCAGAATGCCGCAGGTATTGGAGGTTGCCTCGATTCCGGAGCCAACAACTACAATGCTTCGGCCGACTACGACGATGGCTCTTGCCAATACAACGTCACGTTCCAAGTGGACATGAGCGACTACACGGGAAGCTACGGAACGGTCAACCTGAACGGAAGCTTCAACGGATGGTGTGGTGGATGTGCGGCCATGACCACGGCTGGAGGCAACATCTACACGATCACGGCAAGTGTTCCTGGAGATACCCTCGAATACAAGTTCACCCTTGACGGATGGACGGCACAGGAGGAGTTCACCGAAGGTGATCCCTGCACGACGACGATTGATGGATACACCAACCGTTCCGTTATCGTGACGGCTGATGCTACCCTCGATGTGGTGTGCTACAACTCTTGCGATGCCTGTGAAGGCGGTGGCGGTGACCCCACTGGACCGACTGGACCCACGGACAATGCTGCAGATCCCACGCAAGACGCAACAGATGTTGTGTCTGTATATGGAGGCACCTACGACAACATCGCCACCAACTACAACCCCTTCTGGGCGCAGTCGGGCACGGTGAATACGGACTACGATCCCGGTACGGGCAACCTCGTCATGGAGTACGCCAACTTCAACTACCAGGGAACCGAGTTGACCTCGACCAACCTTTCCGGAATGACCCACCTCCACGTAGACGTGTGGGTAGCTACTGCAGACCGCATGCTCAAGGTCTCTCCGGTCAATGGAGGAACGGGAGTTGGGGAATTCCTTGTTGAGGTTCCCACCACGGCAGGAGCTTGGAGCAGCGTGGACCTTCCCATTGCTTCCTTCGAGGGCATGACATGGGACAACGTCTTCCAGTTGAAGTTTGACGGTCAGTTCAATGCCGATGGTTCTGCCAACGGTGCAGGTTGGACGGTCTACCTGGACAACATTTACTTCTACGATGACGGAACAGGTTCAGGTCCCCCGGATGGAACCACCTATGATGTGACCTTCAACGTCAACACCGAGAACATCACCGTGGGACCCAACGGCATGTATGTCGGTGGCGGAAGCTACTTCGGCGATGCCCAGGGCAATGCCATGTCCGACGATGACAACGATGGTGTATGGACGGTGACCATTGCGGTACCCGCAGGGTTCTCAGGCAACTACACCTTCCTCAACAGCCCCAATGATGGTGGTGACTGGGGAGCCAAAGAGGACATCAGCGGACAGGACTGTGCGGATGCGGCGAACTTCAATGACCGCTCTCTCGGTCCCATCAATGAGAACACGACCATCAGCACCTGCTTCGGACAGTGCTCCACGGACGGTTCCTGTGCCGCTCCTCCGGCCTCTTACGCTGTGACTTTCCAAGTGGACATGTCAACGTACACCGGTGCCTACGGTACGGTGAATCTCAATGGCAACTTTGCCGGATGGTGCGGAGGTTGCATCCCGATGGATGACAGTGATGGTGACGACATCTACACCGTGACCGTGGATCTCGTGGCCGACACCATTGAGTACAAGTTCACCTTGGACGGTTGGACGGCCCAAGAGGAGTTTGCGGGTGGCGAGTCTTGCACGAGCACCATCGACGGCTTCACAAACCGCTCCTTCATCGTCACGGAAGCAGCCACCTTGCCGGTCGTTTGCTACAACTCCTGCGATGCCTGTGAGGCAGCGGAGACCCTGACGGCGACGCTCGACGTGAGCTGCAGCGGTTTGACCGATATCACCAGTGTGCGCATCTTCGGTCCTTTCTGGGGATGGGATCCCGCGGGTGGTCCTGAGGCTTCCTTGAACTCAGAAGGGCTTTGGGAAGTATTGTTCTCACCTGCTCCTGACGCCGACATGGAGTACAAGTGGCTCATCAACGGTGAGCAGGAGGACCTGCTGGACTTCGGTCCCGATCTGAACGAAGATGGTTACGACGACTTCCTGAATGAGGCCTGCGTTCCGATCACCGACTACTTCAGCTATGCCAACCGTCTCTGGACGGTCGGTTCCGGCGACATCGCAGACACATGGAGCACATGCGAGCCCTGTGCCGGAACTCCGAGTGACAGCGCATTGGTCACCTTCTCGGTCGACATGAACAGCTATGGTGGAACATTCGGTTTCGTCAACGTTTCGGGCGATTGGAATGGCTTCTGCGGCGACTGCAACCAGTTGACCGACGATGATTTCGACGGCATCTGGTCCGGTTCATTCCTCATTCCTCCCGGGGAGAATCAAGCCTACAAGTACCAAGTGGATGCTTGGGCCGATCAAGAGGACCTCGCTCCCGGAAATGACCCTGTTGGACCCTGCGTGCGGACAGCTGGAGGTTTCACCAATCGTGATCTGGATGTCATGAGCAACGAGGCCATGGATCTCGGAGTGGTTTGCTGGGCATCCTGCCTCGCCTGTGGTGATGGCGGTACACC
>Ga0181558_10004865_pt1 | contig 11962 bp, 10 predicted proteins | sample 011ome_22_FD_133754 | JGI IMG/M metagenome (GOLD analysis project Ga0181558, IMG submission 133754) | Coastal salt marsh microbial communities from the Groves Creek Marsh, Skidaway Island, Georgia - 011507BT metaG (megahit assembly) | ecosystem: Environmental > Aquatic > Marine > Intertidal... | reverse complement strand
TTCTTCCTATCCGGTGAACGTAATACTCTTCGTCTAATGGGATGTCAAAGTTGAATACCGCTTCTACGTTGTCTACATCAATTCCTCTTGCTGCGACGTCCGTAGCCACCAATACAGTGCAAAGTCCTTTTCTAAACTTGCCCATGACCTTGTCACGCTGTGCTTGAGAAAGGTCCCCGTGAAGTGCTTCTGCAAGAATGCCGCGAGCGCCTAGTGACTCGGTTACTTCGTCTGTCATGCGCTTGGTGTTGCAAAACACCACGCTGAGTGCATAATTGTTGAGGTTCATGAGACGAGCCATCAGCTCCATCTTCAGGGATTGCTTTACTTCGTAGAACACCTGATCGATTTTGGAAACCGTTAGCTCATTTTTTGCTACTTTGATGATTTCTGGATCTTTTTGGTACTTACGGGTCAGGTCTAGGATAGGCTTGGCCATGGTTGCGGAGAAAAAGACAGTTTGTCTTTCTGCTGGCATTTCTTGGATGATTGCTTCGATATCGTCTCTGAAGCCCATGTCTAGCATTTCGTCTGCCTCATCGAGAACGATGATTCCAGCATCCTGAAGTTTTAAAGTACCCCGGTTGATGTGATCTTGCACACGTCCTGGAGTGCCTACAACAATCTGCACGCCTTTTTTGAGGACACGAATCTGTTTGTCGATGGATTCGCCTCCATAGATGGCAACCGAACTAATTTTTCTGTGGTATTTGGCTAATTTTTGAATTTCTCCTTCTACCTGAACCGCTAGTTCGCGGGTAGGACACAAGATGATTGCTTGTGGCTTAATGAAGTCAGGATCTACCAAATCGATGATTGGAATGGCGAATGCTGCAGTCTTGCCCGTACCAGTTTGTGCTTGCCCGATTACATCGCGGCCTTGCAATACGAAGGGAATGGCTTGGAGTTGAATTGGGGAAGGTTGGGTATAGCCCATTTCTTCCACTGCCCGCAAGATTTCTTCCGAAATCCCCAGGTCTGAGAATTTGATTGTGTTTTCCATGATGTTGTCCTTTGTTTTTCTTGCCATGGTATCCTAAATCCCAGACAAGCAACAGCAAGGACTCACGGCACGAAAAATAGCTCTGTCAAAATTGACGATGCAAAAGTAAGTAGAATTATTTTGTAAACCAAGGGTTAGTCCCAAGTTTTTAGAATATTCTGAATGATTGAGGGGGATACCCCGAAATATATTTGGTGATAGTAGACTGGGCATGATACCAAATAAAAAGAACCTTTTACGAAGTACTTGGCTACCTGTGGTAGGTAGGCTTATTGAAGGTCTCTTAGTTTTAACGGTCTAGATACTTACTACTTATAAAAATGAATGATCCTCCGTTGCTTCCTCTGTCATCTTCTCAGCGAGATCCTTGCCCAAATAGCGATCTATTAGTCCGTGCGCTAGGTACAGCAAGGGTGTGAGTGCTAGGGCTACGGTAAACTTGTACACGTAATTGATCAAGCCAACAGCAGCGATTTGAGAGAGGGACCAGTTGCCAAAAACATAAAATGCAATGACTAGCACCACAAAAGAATCGATGAATTGGGATACAAGGGTGGAGCCTGTGGCGCGAAGCCAAATCATCTTAGGTCCTGTTACGGCTCGGAGCTTTTGGAACACATACACGTCGATCAGTTGCCCGAGCAAAAAGGCAGTCAAAGAACCAACAATGATGCCCAATCCCTGTCTAAAAATGGTATTGAATGCATAGTGGATGTCAAAGGAAGTTCCATCAGGCATGCTGGAATTCACCTCCAACCAGAAGTCGGCTGGTGTCAAGGCGGTCACCAAACTGATAACCACAAAAACATAAGTGATTAACCCTGCAGTTAGGAAACTAATTTTCCGTACCCCTTTTTTTCCAAAATACTCATTGATTAAGTCCGTAGTGATGAAGACTACTGGCCAGATCACTGCTCCAGCTGTTAGGTTAAAGTCCAATACAAACTCCCCAAAAAAAGTCCATTGGACGGGTTCAAAACCGAGGGTACGTTCTCCAGAGAAGATTTTTACTCCGATGATTTCAGCCAGAATGGCATTTGTTAGGAAGATAGCTCCTAAAATAACAAATAGGTTGGTCTTTCGACTTTGTGAGGATTTATTCATGGGTTGGAAGGATGGGGTACGTAATTCCTTCTTCACTTAAGCAGGAATTCGGAAAAATGGATTGTGCTTCTGTCAACATGGCACTTAAATCGGGGTAGCGGGTCGAAAAATGTCCCAAAAGCAATTTTTTGGAACCACTTAGTTTTGCAATTTGACCGGCTTGCTTCGCAGTGCTATGGTAGGTTTCCGCTGCCCGGAGCTGATCGACCTCCATAAAAGTGGATTCGTGGTACAACAGGTCCACTCCATCAAGATAGGCGCTTACTTCAGGAATGAATGCCGTATCCGAACAAAAAGCATAACTCCTCAAGGGAGGGTGGGGATGACAGTAGTCGATCACTTGGAAGGTGTTGCCATCACTGTCTAGATAATCTTTTCCTTCTCTAAGTGACTGCATAGCAGGGAAAGGGAGAGGGTTTTCTTGTAGTTTTTCTTTAATGAGGGAGCGTGGGCCGACTTTTTCCTCAATTAAGAAACCTGTGGTAGGAATACGATGCTTTAGGGGGAAACTAGAAACCCGAAATAGAGGATGTTCGAGCAACAGTACCTTACCAGAAGTGCTAGTTTCGGTAAAATGTAAGGGATAACTCAGGCTGGTATTGCTCCAGCGAAAATGAGTGGTAAGAATCTCGTCCAATCCTCGTGGGCCAAAGAGCTGGAGGGGTTCGATACGCTTGGATAGGTGGTAACTCGATAATAGGCCAATCAAACCTAGGTAATGGTCGCCATGAAGATGCGAGATAAAAATATGGGAGATTTTGGAGTACTTGACCTTGTACTTTCGTAATTGTAGCTGCGTACCTTCCCCACAATCCAACAATAAAAACTCCTGCCCAAATCGAACGACTTGGGCAGTATGGTTTCTTCCATACATTGGAATGGAAGAAGTATTTCCTAGAATAGTAATTTCAAAATCCGGACTCAAGCGCCCTCCTCGTCTTCTCCTCCGTCAATCTCATGCATAAACACCATTTCTCCTGCCTCTTCCAAGTTGGCTACGAGGCGTAACTTCTTGTCTAGCATGGAAATCTTGAGCAACTTCATCACATGTTCCCTGACGCCTGAGATGACAAAAACACCTCCATTGCGGCCAAATTCTCGGTCTCCCACCAATAGGGCACTTAAACCACTGGAATCTACATAATTTACTTGACTCATGTCGAGTACGAGATTGCTGTAGCCCTCTGCATGGATGGTCAGGAGTTCAGACTTTAGTTTTGGGGCCAAAAGAGAGTCAATTTTTTCCTCTAAAGGTGAAAAAACAACGTACTGCTCTTTTTTATCGATGGTATATTTCATGGTTTGTTTAGTTGGCTAGGTAATCTAAAATATTTTTTTCAATTCGTGTGGCAATGTCGGTCGTTTCTGCACGAACAAAGGCCGTACCGGTAATGTTTTCAAATAGCTCAATGTAGCGTTCAGAAATGCTTTCTACAAGTTCATCATTCATTTCTGGCACCTCTTGTCCTTCTTTTCCTTGAAAACCATTGGATATCAACCATTGGCGAACAAATTCTTTAGACAACTGCTTTTGAGGTAATCCTTGCTTTTGGTTTTCTTCGTAGCCTTCTGCATAGAAATACCGAGAAGAATCTGGGGTATGAATTTCATCGATCAAGTAGATTTGTCCATCGGCTTTGCCAAATTCATACTTGGTGTCTACCAAGATCAATCCCTTCTCTATTGCCATTTGTTGACCACGTTGAAAAAGTGCTCGGGTATAATTTTCAAGGACCACATAATCCTCTTCGGAGACGATTCCTTGAGTCAAAATTGCCTCTCTTGAAATGTCTTCATCATGGCCTTCAGAGGCTTTGGTGGTAGGGGTGATGATTGGGGTAGGGAAGGCATCGTTCTCTTTCAACCCATCCGGCATGGATACTCCACAAATACTTCGCTTACCTAAGGCATATTCCCGTGCCGCATGTCCCGCTAGGTAGCCACGAATCACCATTTCCACTTTGAAAGGCTCACAACGCTTGCCTATGGTAACACTTGGATCTGGGGTGGCAGTGACCCAGTTAGGGACCAAATCTGCTGTGGCTTTCAAGAATGTTGCAGCAATTTGATTCAATACTTGTCCTTTGTAAGGAATGGCTCTTGGAAGGACCACATCAAAGGCGGAGATGCGATCTGAGGCTACGACCACAAGCTCATTTTCGAACATGTATACGTCGCGTACTTTCCCCTTGTAAAAACCTTTCTGTCCTGGAAAGGAAAAATGAGTTTCTTTAATAGCTTTGCTCATGAGGAATTCGTTTGGGCAAAAATAGAAAAATCGATTTTGCAAGCGATGAACTTGATAGTTAATTATTGATTTTATTTCCAAGTTCGTAGGTTTCTGTTCGTTCTAGGATACCTTTCGGATCGTAGAATTCCCGTTTTCCATTTAATTTACCTTGGCTAAATCGTTTGATTTCTTGAATTTTACCTGTTTCATAGTAAAGTACCACTTCACCATCTTCTAAATCATTTAGGAAGGGGATGCTAGAGGAAAGTTGTCCTGAGGGATAGTAGTTTTCCTCCTTGATTTTTTCCCCTCTTTTGGAATATAACTCTTTTTGCTGAAGTTGTCCTGACTCGTAATAGCTACTACTTGGGCTAATTGGAATTCCTTTGGAAAAGGTGCTTTTTTGTTTGAGGGCCCCTCCTGGATAATAGCTGAGTAGTTCTCCGTCTGGAGCTCCTTTTTTGTAGGTTCCTATCCTCTCAGGATTTCCATTGGGATGCTGAAGCAAGTAAGGACCAACTAGCTTTCCATAGTTAAAAAAAAGGCGAGAACGTAAGTTCCCATTTGGGTAAAAGCTTTCTTCTTTACCATGGAGTACCCCACGCTCGTAATTGCCTTGGTACTGAAGGTTTCCCGATTCGTTGTATTCTTCGCGAACGCCATGGAATTGTCCGGCTAAATAACCGGTTTTGGATTCGATGGAGCCGTTTGGATAATAGCGAATGGAGGTCCCTTCAGGTTTATTGGCTTTGAATGTGGTCTTTTCAGATAGGGTTCCGTTCTCAAAATAGGATAGTAACTCACCTTCGAGTTGATTGGCTACGAAGTTAGAACGTTGTCGGACGCTGCCATCCGGGTAGAAGGATAAGGCTTCCCCTTCGCGTTGATTGTTTTGAAAGGTAACTTGCCGCAGTGTATCTCCGGTTTCTGGATCCAAATCATAGAAAATCCCATGTCGCTGATCATTTTTGAGATGACCAATGACCACCAATTTTCCGTCCAAATCGTAGCGCATGACGGGACCATTTGCTTTGCCATTGATTAGGAGTACTATTTCTTTGACCTGGAGTGTATCCTCAACATAGTAGGTGCGTAATGTATCTTGACCAAAGGTCAAAAAAGTTGTAAAAGCAAAAAGTAAGGTACTAAAAATAAATTTGAACATGGAATTGTACTTGTGGGGTTCCAGCAGTTGAGTCCTGTTAGATTTCTGCGTTGGAAAAATACAAAGATCCAAATTCAAGTCCATATCTCTTGCTGAATTAAGTTGGGATGGGCTAAATTTGATTTTTCAAACTTACTTACACCATGTTTTACGCCCGCCTTTTTTCCATTTTTTTACTAGTAGCCTTAGCTTCTTGTGTATCCAAACCAGAGGTTACCTTTAAAAATTACGAGGGAGAGATTTTTGGAACCTATTACCGAATTCAGGTAGGCGATACATTAGAAGACTATCAATTCAAGTTTGATTCGGTATTTGCTTTAATTAATACTTCTTCTAACTCCTACATCCAAGAATCGGAGGTTTCGGATTTCAATGCAACGGGGATTTTGGTAAATCCCACCTTTACTTTTCGGGATATGTTGGATTCGTGCAAAAAGTACCATGGTCAAAGCCAAGGATACTTTGAGCCCACCCTTTTTCCGTTGATCAAATCTTGGGGATTTTCTTTTGAGGAACGGGAGCAAATGGATAGTAGCAAGGTAGCAATTTTGAAAGGATTGGTAGGCTTTGAATCCCAATTGCAGGTGACGGATACCAGTTATGTTGCAGCGCAGGCAGGAGTTAAACTTGACATTACAGGATTAGGAGAGGGCTATGCCATCGACAAGTTGGCTGAGGTTTTGGATCAGGCTGCTGTGTCCAATTACCTAGTGGAAATCGGAGGGGAAATGAAGGGTAAAGGATTAAATCCTAAGGGAGAAGCCTGGACCATTGGCATTGAAGACCCTGCTAAAGCCGAAATGGGAGTGACCAATTCCCTACTCACCAAGGTAATGCTGAATGGTTTGGCCTTGAGTAGTTCGGGCAATTACCGTAAGTTTTACATAGACGAACAGGGCAACCGTCGTCCTCATTTGATAGATCCGAAAACTGGATTTCCAGTAACCCATTCGATGGTCTCTGTATCCGTTTTGGCTACTTCTGCCACGCAAGCCGATGCATTAGCTACCTCATTTATGGCTATGGGACCTGAGCAGGCCAAAGTTCTAGCAGAAAGTCTTCCAGGTGTAGAGGCGTTATTTGTGTTAGCCGCAAAGGATCACCTACAATTGGAATTTACTTCAGGCTTTCCGAAGGAGCTGGATGAAAATAAAAAGTAAACTGAAATTAATTTTAGTTTTTCACCCTTGCGACTTTTCTAGCAATCTTTTTTATTTCACGCAAGGAAGGAAATCCCTGCCTTCGCTAGGAAGGCCCAAAGGGGAGTTTTATTTTTTTCTTGGCGTCTCTGCGCGGTAGCATGTATAAATTAATTCATCTAGAAAAGTCGCAAAGAGCAGGGATTGGATGATTTTCAGGGGTCGCTAGTTCAGTTGTCACGAATTCCATAAAAACTACAAAAGCCAAAAAAAATCAAAAAACACTAATTGGATGCCGATATTTCTATAGGATACCAGGTGAAGTCCAAGTTTAATTGATTTCTTTTCTGTGTGAAATCTCCACTAAATCTTCTCAATCACAATCGCAGAAGCACCACCACCACCATTGCAGATGCCTGCCACTCCGATTTTTCCTTCTTTTTTATGGAGCACGGAGCACAAGGTGCTGATGATTCGCGCTCCTGAGGCACCTAGAGGATGCCCTAGCGATACGGCACCACCAAAAACATTCAAGCGGTCGTTTTCAAGGTTTAGTTCTCGTTGATTGGCTATGGCTACCGCTGCAAAGGCTTCGTTGATCTCGTAGTAGGAAACTTCTGCAGCAGATACCCTTGCATTCGCCAAGGCTTTGGGTATAGCTAAGGCGGGTGCTGTGGTAAACCAAAGAGGATCGGTAGCCGCATCGGCATAGCCTCTGATTTTGGCTATAGGCTTGAACCCGTATTTTTCAACCACTTCCTTGCTCACCAAAACCAAGGCAGAGGCACCATCATTCATCGTCGACGCATTGGCTGCTGTGACCGTTCCATTGGGATCAAAAGCAGGCTTGAGGGAAGGAATTTTATCAAAAACTACATTCTTGTATTCCTCATCCTCAGTAATCAAAATGGATTCCCCTTTTCTACCCTGAAGTTCTACGGGTACGATTTCATCGGAAAAAGCGCCTGCTTCCCATGCTGCTGCCGATCGTTGGTAAGATTGAATGGCATAGGCATCTTGCTCAGCTCGGCTGATTTTCATCTCCTTAGCCGTATTTTCTGCACAATTACCCATTGGGAACTTGTAATACACTTCAAAAAGTCCATCTCGAACAAGCCCATCAGTTAACTCAGCATTTCCGTATTTGTAGCCAAAGCGTGCTTTCGGAATATAGTAAGGGACATTGGACATGCTTTCCATTCCTCCAGCTACAACTACCTCGTTTATGCCCAATTGGATAGACTGTGCTCCGAGCATGACCGCTTTCATACCAGAAGCACAAACTTTGTTGATAGTGGTGCAAGGTACTTGGTAGCCAATGCCTGCCCTGATGGATGCTTGACGAGCAGGAGCCTGACCCAAATTGGCAGAGAGCACGTTGCCCATAAATACCTCATTGACAGCTTCAACGGGAATACCTGACTTTATGAGAGCTCCTTTGATGGCGATACTTCCCAAATCTATGGCAGTCAGCCCACTCAATTTGCCACCAAAGCTCCCTAGGGGAGTACGAACTGCTGCAAGGATATAAACTTCTTTAGACATCTGAATTTAGGTTAATTAGCTCAAAAGGCCATGATCTTACCAATCGGGCAATCCTCTTTTTGGCCTTTGTGTAGCCTTCTTTTTGTTGTCTTGGATATAACGGAGTTCTGCTGCATTGAGTGACTCTAGAATCTGCGAAGCTTGTTCGGGCGAAAGATTCATACTTTTCAGTTTTTCGCGCATGGCCTCCATTTTTTTCTGACGATCGGCGAGGTTGGCATCCAGTTGATCGTTCCCGTTTTGTCCTGCTTCCTCGCTTTGTTGGGAGGGGTTTTCTCCTTTCTGACCTTCCTTCGCCTTGTCCTCATTGGATTTCTCCCCGTCCTTTTGCTCCGATTTGGAATCCTCTTTTTGAGTAGGATCCTGTTGTTGTTGATTTTGTTGGTTCTGCTGCTGTTGTTCTTGCTGCTGCTCTTGCTGCTGCTCTTGCTCCAATTTTTCTTTGAGAGCCTTTAGTTTGGAATCATTAGGATACTTGACTAGGCCGTCCTTGACCTCTTGAAGTGCTTGTTCTTTCTCAGTTTTTACATAGGAGCGGGCTGCTTTATTAAAAAAATCACTAGCTGTTTGTGCTAGGGTAACTTTCCCAACAAGGCAAAAGCCAATCACTAGAAGACCGAATACTAACTTACTTTTTATTGATTTCCACCACATCTTTCAAACTGGTTATAAATTCTTGGTAAGCCATCACTGTTTCGTCTTGTGCTAATGCTGCTTCCAAGAGGATCAACGCTTCCTGGAACTTAAATTGTTCCACTAGCCGGTCCGCTTCTGCTTTTTTACGTTTTGCAAATTCGGAAGGTTCGGGAATATTTTCTTTTTGTTTTTTTCGTTCTTCGTCTCGCTTTAACCATCGGGCCAGCGATTCGTAATTGTATCTAGCTTCTTCATTCAAAGGGTCTTGTATCAAAGCAGACTGAAATTTGCTTAGCGCAGCTTGGTAGTCCTCCTTATTTCCCAAGACCACCCCACCTTGGTTGTAAGCAAAAGAGGCCAAAAATTTGTCTTTACTTTGGCTGGCTTTGTCAAAACTTGCCGCTGCTTCCTCAGGTTGGGAAGCATAATGATAACTCAATCCCAAGTTAAAGTCTAAGTAATTAGAAGAAACTTGAAACTCATCGACTAACACACGATGGTTTTTAATTGACTGTGCATACTCAGTAGCAGCATAGCTTGCCGCAGCTTGATCGATGGCATCATTCAAGCGACTGACCCGTGTCCAAGAGGTGGGTAGAACTATTAAAACTAGGAAAATTCCTTTGCTCAAGTTCATCAGATTTTGATTGTTTTGATCGGTAAAATCAGGTCTACCAAAGCCAATGCCAAAGCAGCAAGCAGAAAATAAAAATACATATTGGAACTAGCTTCTACTTTACGGGTGCTCGTAATACCGCCTTCCAAACTTTCGATGGCAGAGATTAGTTCCCCCATTTCTTGGGATTGATCTGATATTTCAAAATATTGCCCCCCTGTTTCATTTGCAATAAACTGCATGGGGTCTCGATTTAATTTGGTTAGCGCAGGCTTACCGGACTTTGGATCTAGCACCAGCCCATTGCCACGAGGCATTTCACCTCCTCGGTCGGTACCGATCCCAATAGAGAAGACTTTGATGCCCTGTTCCTCCAATTCCACAGCAATCCCATCCAAATCATCCCCAAAGTGCTCTCCGTCAGAAATTAATACGACAGATCTTGATTTTTTTTCTGGACTTTGGTCGTTTTGGAATCGTTCTAATGCCATACGTAGCGGCGCACTCAAGTCTGTACCCAAGTTAGGGACCAAGCCAATGGAAAGTCCATCTATGTACAAGTTGGCGACCGCTTGATCATACGTCAAGGGAAGTTGGAGGAAAGCCTCAGTGGAGAAAATAATTAGTCCCACCCGGTCTGACGGGAAGGATTTGAGCAATTCCTTTAATTCGAATTGAATTCGCCGTAATCGATTAGGAGCAATATCGGTAGCTACCATGGACTGAGAAAGGTCCACTGCAATAAAAATATCTTTCCCCTCTTCCTTCACTTCTTTGAATGAATCACCAACGGAAGGACCTGCAAAGGCAATGAGAAGGAGGATGAAATATAGGGTTCGGATAATTAGCTTGGTGAATAAGCGCTGTTTTTCCACTTTCAACTTGCGGTTGATAGCCCAGAAGCGACTCAGATAGAGCATATACAGCAGGATAAAAATCCCTGCAAGGAGTAGCGTGAGTTTGATGTCAGGGTAAGCCCAAATCATGGCCTGAAATTAGGAAATAAAGCTAACTTTGAAAGCTAAAATTGGCAAAGGAACCCTTGCCCTACAAAAGAATTCAAAGAATTAACAAACATTAATTTCTCGTCTTCGTTCGGTTAAGGTGGTTCACAATGCACTTCGTAAATGTCTTTTTTTAAGTTCCTCCCTTTTTTTATTCTGATATCAATTGGCTTCCAGGTATTTTCTCAGGAAAATAAGTCTGTTCAGGGTCAAATTTTGGATGCCGCTAACCTACAGCCTTTGGTTGGTGCTTCGGTATATTGGGAAGGTCAATCTCAGCAAGGAACTATTTCCGATTTGGATGGTAATTTTACCCTATCTGTTCCTGTATTGCCTTCAAAAATCACTGTATCCTACCTAGGCTATGAAAAATCAGTGCGTACAATTCAAGTTCGTGACTTGGAAAAAGTACAGCGATTTTACCTGAAGGCAGAAGATTTTTCTTTAGAAGAAATTTTGATTCAGGAGCGAAAAGGAGATGAGCAAGTCAAGAATATGGAGATGGGAAAGTCTACCTTGTCCATTGAAGCGCTTCAATCCTTACCTGCATTATTTGGTGAAGTAGACCTACTCCGTAGCCTTCAATTATTGCCTGGGGTCAAGTCCGCAGGAGAAGGTACTGCAGGTCTTTTTGTTCGAGGGGGATCTGCGGATCAAAATTTAGTGCAGGTAGATGGAGCACCTGTCTACAATGCGTCCCACTTCTTTGGAATTTTCTCGGTTTTCAATCCTGATGGCCTAAAAAAAGTAGACCTATACAAAGGCAATATGCCTGCTAGCTTTGGGGGCCGAGCCTCTGCTTTAATTGATGTAACCCTGCGCGAAGGGGAGAGAGAACGACTTCAAGGAGAAGGAGGAATTGGTACCATTTCCTCCCGAATTACCTTGCAAGGGCCTTTATTAGGAGAAAAATCAACCTTCCTCATCAGTGGAAGGCGTACCTATGCAGACTTATTTTTGAAGCTTTCTTCTGATCCAGACCTCAAAAATAATCAACTTAATTTTTACGATTTAAACGGAAAAGCTGCGTTTTCTTTATCTAGTAAGGACAAACTCTCCCTAAGCAGCTACCAGGGTAGTGATCTACTTGGTTTAGATGGGCAGTTTGCCTTGGGTTGGGCAAATTGGGTTTCCGCAGTCAATTGGAATCGAGTGAATTCTGATAGTTCCTTTTTTGACTTGCAAGGATATCATTCCCGTTACAACTACCAAGTTAAGTTTGACAATTTGGAAAATGGCTTTGACTGGACCAATTCCCTTTCTGAGTCTGGTGTCAAGGCTATTTGGACGCGTATATTGACAACTAAACGTACGGTATTTTGGGGGATACATGGACAAGTGTATCATTTTGCTCCTACTGATTTGAAACCTGCACCAAACAATCCCATCAATCGAAGGCAAACCCAGGGTGTACAAGGGCTGTTGAGTAATGCCTTTATTGGAATCACCCAGGAATTTTCTGATCAATTAACAGCTGAACTTGGCCTTCGGCAAGGAATCTATGCACAAGAAGGAAAAGG
>Ga0181558_10004861_pt1 | contig 11967 bp, 6 predicted proteins | sample 011ome_22_FD_133754 | JGI IMG/M metagenome (GOLD analysis project Ga0181558, IMG submission 133754) | Coastal salt marsh microbial communities from the Groves Creek Marsh, Skidaway Island, Georgia - 011507BT metaG (megahit assembly) | ecosystem: Environmental > Aquatic > Marine > Intertidal zone... | reverse complement strand
GTGTCGATTCGCCTGTAACACCAAGTGTACCTGCGATTGCTGTATTACCAGTTCCGTCTCCAGCTACAGTAAATGCATTTGTATCTACTGCAATACCACCGTCTGCGTTAAGTAAACCGGTAAACGTACTTGAGCCAGCAAAATTAACTGGTCCATTTAAGTTAATAGTACCTGTTCCATCAGGATCAAGTATAATGTTACCGTTAGTATCTGTAGAAGAGATTGTATTACCATCAATGGTAAGATTATCGATATTGAGTACATCGATTTTTGAGTTCGCATCTACGATGATTGCAGATGATGCAGTGAGGGTACCATGTACATGATCCGCTAAATCAGCGAAATATTTACCACCAACTACGTCAATTGCGTTTGCGACACCGGCATTTTCACCGCCCGTGCCTAAGTATAATCTATCTCCGCCATTCGCTTGTGTGCCAGTGCCATATGCATAGCCAAATTCGCCTAGGGCGAGTGCGGTTGGGGCTAGTACACCACTGGATCTTTTGATCTTAATAATAGACATTTAGAAATTGCCTCCGTTTATAATTGTATTTATATTATCCATTTCAGTGGTCGCTTCCCACTTTGCTGACGTACTGTTATACAGAATAACTGCTCCGTCTGAATTGCTAGATATGTCAACGTCAAATAGGTCTCCCAACCTAAGAGTGGCAGCGTTAAGCTGATAGTTCGTTACCATGAGATTTTGTGTAGGCGTCAATTTAGCCTTGATGTTTGCCATCTTTAAGTCCTTGTTATTCCAGCTGTTACTGTTGCAGTGCCCTGTACAACTCTAACTTTACTTCCTCCACCAGAAGTAATTTCGATATCGTATAAGTATCTACCAGGTGCCAGAACCTCAGTTACAGTACTATCTAAGCTGATAGTTATTTGTCCTAAAGCTCCATTATGCGAACAGATAAAATCGGTCGCAGTAGTGGCTGCATAATTTTTTCTCATTTGTGCGGCGACAGTGTATCCTTGAAGATCAAAAACTGCTCCTGAAGCAGTCTCTACATCAATCAATGCGGAAAAGTCTGCGCCTTGGTCTATTACAATATTTGCTTTAATTGCCATGATATTTCCCTAATCTATGCTACTTGTATTTATAAATAATAAGAACAGAACCCTTAACCTATTGGATTTAAAATGACCTCAAAGTACATCAAATTCGGACTTCGTGCCGATAAAAATTTAGCAGACTTAACGGACTCAACACAAGCCTTAGCTAATGTATTAGACGATAACTCTGCCGCACTAGATGAAGCCGGGCAAAAGAGCGGATTCACTGTTGCAGATATTAGTCCCGTAATTGGTTTAAGAAATACTGGACTATCAGACTTTACCAATGAAGATGGTCAATCAACTGATCTCGCAAACTTAAATGGCACTGTCGTTTCGTTTACTAATACACTGGGACAAAACCAAGTTGTTGAGCCTCTTGTGACTATTCAAGATAACATAAGCAATTTTAAATCTGTATTAGGTAATCCTCCTTGGATCAACGGCGGTGATGGACTGAACTGCTTCTTTGTCGGTAGCGACAGAATCAATCCAAGTCCCACAAACGCCATTACTGGTAATTCAGGTACTGCTTCAACTACAGGCGGCCTATCTACAAGCCAACTATGGACATCATATACTGACGGCGATTTTACTCCAGTTATAGGTCCAGTAGACTTTTGGAATAACGGAGTCTTCGCCTTTAACGCAAAGCTTCATCCTCAAATGCAAGATACTTACGGTCTCGTACAATGGACTGGATATCTATCAAGCAACTTTGAGCAAGATTGGGGCTCTACTGGATTATTTATCATAGAAGAAGATACGGTGGACGATGGTACTGAAAATAATTGGACTCAAATTAAATCAGTATACGATGACTCACTAACGTTAAATAATCTTACTTATAGTGGTCCAACTGACGGAGTTGTTACGATAGATTATAGTGCATCTACGATTAATAAAAACTCTATCTGCGCCGGAATGGATTTTACGTCAAGTGGGACTCCATACGAAATCGCAACTGTAGATCCCGTAACAGAAACAGCGACAGTTCAAACATCAAACACTATAAGCGGAACATCTCAAACTTTTACATGGACTCCTGGTCAAGACGAAGTTACAACTCCTATCAAATTTACTGCACAGAAAAAAGGCAATAGAGTAAGAGTGCGATACACTCTTTGGTATCCTGATCCTGGCAATGGCACTGCGTATAGAGAAAAGGGTTTCAGAGAAATTAATGATAATAGTGAGAGGGCACCATACTCTGACTATTATAAAACTTTTGACAGAAATCAGATATTTGGTCCATACACGTACAAGTATTTTGAAGATAATAAGGCAAGTGCTTTAAATCAGACCTCTACAGCCAAATTAACTGTGCTTGACACAATATCTTTAGTTGTAGATCCTCCAGAATTATTAAGCGATAAAGTTGTAGGAATATCTGGTAGTAATACTACTGTAACTCCAAAGACGATTACAGTGCAAGATAGTTTTGGTAAAATATCTGCATCTAGCTGGTCAGGATGTTCTGTTGGAGACTGGGTAGTATTTCAGAAGTCAAATAATAACACATACGCTTTTCAGCTATTAGAGATTGGTGGAGTTGATGAAGATGGTAATTATTTTGCTTACATCAAAGACACTCTACTTACTGATGCGGGACTAAGTATTGGAGATACAGAAGACGCAATCGTATTTAAGAATATTGGACTTATAGGATTATTCAGACTTGATTCTGCCGGCGGCACTCAAGGTTCGTTGTATTCATTACCTCCATACAATATTAATCCTGGAAGTAAGGTTTTTACAGATCAACTGTTAATGACGATTAAAGCAGATGGTACTGACGGACTACAAGTTAAGCGAATATTCGAGGCATCTGGCAGTGGACCTAGAAACATTACTATTTCAGATCATTTGAGTAACGGAGGATCCTTATTTAATGGAAATATTCAGATTGGCGCAGTCTATGCTTCTAGAGGACTAGATGATAAGTCATCTTATCTCCAGTGTAACGGAGTTTATGGCAGAGAAGTTGCTTCTACTGCGGCGAACAATCAAAATCAAATAACATTGACCACAGCATCAGGTGTTTCTGTAAACGACTACGTACAATTTGATGGAGCTATACCAGGAACAAACTCAACTACAGTACAATCGATCAATGGAAATACTGTCACTTTAAGCGCAAATCTTACGGCTGAGTTGCCAGCGGCAAGAACGGTGATCTTTATAAAGTCAGCAAATAATCCAGGAAGTGATAATAAAGAATTCTGTGTTATTCCTTTAAACACTGCTCCACCATTTGAAGGCACAGATGTTGGTCTAAGAACTCCTTCATCTAATGCGGATTTACTTGTAGTGGGATTGACGTTTAATAGTTTAAAGATGCATACGCCTTCGGGTAATGTTCAAGCAATTACGCCTCCAACTAACGCTACACACTATTTTCCTATAGTACATAACGGTACGACTTATAAAGCTTTACTAGCTTAAGACTTAAGTAATAAAAAGAAAGTCTCGCCATTAACTATAATAGGCAGTTTGAAGTTGTAAGATGCTAATGTATTAGTTTCTGCAACTAAGAGATTTCCAGGAACTTGAAAGTTTGGAGGATTTCCGCTTGATGGATTTAGCTTCAAAGTGTTGGGTTGGCTATTTGCTTCAGTTGTAGATAGAACTCCACTTACCGAATCATCCCATGGGTTAGATGCATCACTAAACGCTCTGGTAGCACCTGCACCAGGATTTGATGCATCCACGATAAACAGTCCGGGAGTCGTTGGATTGGGCTGTGTGCTAACTGTCGCATCGTTATCGACAATCATCACAGAGCCTCTAAAGTTTACTCTTTGATCAAACGTGCTATCTTCAAACGTAAGAGGTATTCTTTCTCTTTTATAATAATATAATGCAAGCTGAGAGTTGATATAGTCTATTTGCGAAGCAGAAGAATATTGGTTGAATAGATCAGAAGCTCCATCATCATCGCTAACTCCAGTGGAAGCTGATGGGTTAGTCTCAAGTCTTTTTACACTTAAGTTGGATAAGTTTTCTGCTGTGATTGTATCATTACGTCTTAAGTCTCCGACCGGAGCCACGACTTGTCCAAGCGAGTTTCGAATTCTAAATTTATCGATTCCATTTGAAGAATGAACTTCATAAATGAATTCTGTAGGAGCATCTTCAAATGATATCTTTGTGCCATCAGAGAAAGCAACTTTACCCTCTCCTGAAACGGTAATCACATCTGCGCTTGAATCATATGAGTAGTGTGCAGACTGTATCTTAGATATAAATTTTGTATTACCGTCAAACAGGAGTAAGTCTGTGGTAATGTTTGGTCCACCTAAGTTATCAAGAATACCTCTATCGAGAGTACCAGTATCACTCTCGATTAAGTTTAAGTCTCTTACAAATCCTTGAGCCATATCTCTTCCTTAATCCAGTAGAATAGTCCAGAAGCGTTCGAGGAATGCAAGCTTGTTTGCTGTGCTATTCTCGCCTTCTGTTCCATCGTTAACAATGTTTGTTCTACTCAGACCGTTGTTACCAAGTAAGTTTACGCTAACTCCGCTTCGAGGATTACCTGAATAGTTATCAAATAAATCGTTAATTAGCGGTGCACCTACAGACGCAGGCAATTGGTTGTTACTTAAATCTATAATACTCAAGCTAGTATTATATTTAAGAGCATCTGTGGTGTATCCATTTATAGAATTACTATTGAGATATAATCTCTGAAGTCTTACCGCTCCACTCATACTAGGTAGATTACCACTTAAGTTATTATTCTGAAGATACAGGTAATACAAATACGGAGTATTCAGTGAAGGTAAAGATCCACTAAGTTGGTTGTTATAACAAAACACGTATCTCAATGCGTTAGTTGACCAAGTAGGAACAGTGCCAGTCATTGCGTTACTATCAAGTCTGAGATAGTATAAATTTTGATTCGAAACTAAGTTGGGCAAATTGCCACTGGTATTGGTGTTTCGAATATATATTCCACGCATATTCGTACAATTTGAGAAGTCTGGCAAATCTCCTGAAATGTTTCCGTTATTATAAACATAAAGCCATTGAAGACTCGACATATTAGCAAAGACTTCTCCATTATTACCATTGGATTGAGAATCTGCTGTGCCGTAGAAGTCTGATCCACTATGTCCTGAACCAGCAAAGCGAATATGTTGAAGCGCATCGGCTCCAGCAAAACTGTTATCTCTGAGTTCTCCTGACACTGAAGTCCATCTTAGGTCTAAAACACGTAAAGAACTTAGAGACTGGTTTGCAAATGCAGTTTGAATATCTGCTTGTATTGTACTAGACGCATAAAAATATAATTGGTCTAGTGCTGTACATCCAGTAAATTGTCCCGCTAGATTTCTAGACTTACTACTATCTGGTCTAGAGTAAGCTTGAATATAGTTTGTCAGTACAGCCTTACTGCTCATATTCACTACATTATGTGCATTGCCGTATGATATAAACTCGCCTATGCTAGGACTTGCAATGCTGATTGGTTGTGTGCCACCTGATCTATTTTCAGCAGTAGTGATTCCGCACCATGGGAAGTATAGATATGTTAAATTAGGACTAGCACATACTCCAGCATCCAACTGACTATATGGCTGATGATATATTCTATATTGACCTATACCCTTTACTTTAGGATTAGCAGAGTCAATAAATGTTTTAGGGGATATAGTTCCTCCAGTCATACGTCTTTGTGCGTTTCGACTATAGTAAGTCTGAAACTGTAAAAACTCTAGGTTATCATAATCAGTTAAATCTATTGTAGTACTGTCAGAGAATACTCCATTCATTGTTAAGTGAGTCAGTGTGGTAGGAAGAGTGTTTAACTGAGAGTTTGCAGGAAGCTGATTTCCACTTGCGTCTTCTGCCCTTGACATATCATTCGCACTAATCGTAATCTTTTTCAAGTCTACTGCAAGTCCGTCACCGCCCCTACTTGAAGGACCAAACTTAGGCAATTCGTAGAAGTCGTTATTGTTAATATCAATTCGTTGAATATTATCTAAGCCGACGTTTGTCCATTCAGTTAAATTACAACCAGGAAGACGCAACTCTTTAATTTTTAAAGGATTATAAAAGAACTCAATCTTACGTGCTTTAGATGAACTGTCTCTAAATGCATACGTTGCAGGCGAATCAACTACACCTGCTCCAATAGATCCCGTAGCATCACCAGTATTATATGATTGTCCGCCTGCTTTATTTGTGATTCTCCAAACTGGTGGTACAATTCCGGCAGAATCAGTCACAGAATCTACTGCATGTGATAAATCTACATTTCTAAAGAAGCCTTCCCATTCTAAAGGAATCCCCTTCATTGCTAAAAATTCTTTAGCTGTACCATTAACATTAATGAGAAGTTTATGTGTAGCAACTTCAGCCCTAAATGTTTTCGGAATTGGAGCAGTGCTTGTTGCTAATGAATTGAATGTTACGTTGTCTCCTGTTACTTCAACTTCTCCTCCATATAAAATAGAAGATCCTATTGAAGACCAGGATGAAACTCTTGACGTTGATATGTCGGCTGTTTTAATACTATTGTTGGAATAATCCAAATAGTTATATTTGATTGCTGCCGCATTAATTTGATTATCAATCTCTAAGTTGAAATCTAACGGCTGTCCAATATCTTTTAAACTAGTGAGAAGACCTCCAACAGTAGTTGACGATCTAGCAAGAGATGCCAATTCTTTTTTCTGATCTACAACTAGTCCAGATACCGTATGTAATTCGTCTGCTTCAACACTTGCATTAGATGCTAGCCCAGATATTAAAGCCAAGTCTCTCTGGTCCAATCCCAAGTTAATAAGAGACTGTGCCGCATTATCGACATCGTTCATTGCTAATTGTACGTTTAGACCTCGAAATGGCATTACTGTTCCTTCACCGTGAGAGTTGCTTCTACATTACCAACAGATGTACCATCTACTGCTGACGCTGTAAGATATATTGCTTTATTATTTAGCAGTCCTCTCGCTAATCCCTTTCTATCTCTGTTGAAGATGTTCGATAAGTCAAACTTTTCTGGAACTCCTCCTTCAAGAAAGAGAGAATATATTTTAGTGCCAGGTCTTAATGGATTTAAACACTGATCATCGAATCTAACACTCGACAATCTATCTACGCTTTGAAATGCCGCAGGTGAAAGAACATCACTCGAACTACCAGAGCCAACAATACTTAAATTCGGAGCTTCATCTCCTTTAATGAACTTAGGAGTATGAGTTCTAACGCTGTCTGGAGTGAACTCTTCAACTATAAAATTATTTACTTTTGCATTATCTTTCAGTGCTACAACTAAGTAAAGAGGCTGAGCATTGAACTTCACTGCTTTTGATCTAGCAAAATTATCTCCATTTAGATCAGGATCGAGTTGCCAGTCGTGTGTAATTGTTATAGTCTTAGTCTGGATAGCAGTTACAGTTCTGCTCCCTGGACCACTGCCATCGTCTGTAGGATCTCCATCAACATATGCGAAGTAACTTCCATTTGAATCTAAAGCTGGAACTGTAGTGTAATATATTCCAAGACCACTGCTTCCTACTCCAATCTCTGTACTTTGCGCCAGTATATTACCTGACCCATCAAGCGTGAACAATTCAGTGGCTGGCGCACCGCCAGTAAATGTAATCTTCCACTGACCAGAGAATGCTCCTGTGCCGGCATCAATTGAACTTACAGGATAGTCTACTACTCGAACTTCTCCTTTTACGGCTGACACGTATCCACTGTCTTCACCTGACGGAGCCGGAATTCTATTATCGACCATAAACATGTCTGAGTATCCTGGATCCCACTCATATCTATCGGCTTTAGTCGTATATTCAATTGCCGCACCTTCTGAAGAGTATTCTTGAAATAATTCATCGTATAAAGAATACTGCGCCCGAGATCCATCATCCGCTTCAAACTTTAGTTTGTTATTATCGGTAGAATCTACGTATGGCAATTTTGAAGTAACTGATATAGCAAAGTCTGCAAAATGTCCGTACGAGCCATCTTTCGCACTAGGATTCAAAAAGTGTATTTTAAAATTATTGCTGTATATAGGCACAGTCGATGCCGCAATCGCATGATAGTTAGAGAGTTTACCAGTAAATTGTGTTCCAGCTACACTAGCGTCTATGACGGTGCCGTCTGCTTTAAGTCCCTTAGCAATACTGTCTATCACTAGATTTTGTGAACTATTTCTTCTTCTTATGTTAGTCGATTGATGATCGCTTGCAAAATCATAATCAACATATGCGTTATAAATTCCATCTGCAATTATGTGTGCGTTATCATCTTCAACATTCAGCGCATCTCCGTTTAGAATATCTAGCTGATTGCCTCCTGTGCCCACAAAGCTAAAGGTCAATGTCCGAGAGAGCGCATGTACTCCATTATGCAGAGAAGTTGAAAAGTTATAATGTACTCCATCTGGAGAGCCACCAATCTCTTCAATATCTATTCTAGTATCAATATCACTTGATATAGACATCGTAGAGGGATAAGCCTTCTTGAAGTTAGTTAATCCTTCTCCGTCTGAATTGAAAATCTTTTGTTTTGGAAGAATGCCTAGTATAGGAGTTCTAGTCGTAAATTGTTTACTATCTACTGTAGTGGTAGAAAGCCTAATGGTGCCCTCGTCTCCGCCATCAACATAGTAACTACTACCATACTTGTATAATGCTACCGGCTTTTTCATTGTAGCATTGTCTTCGGTATATACTAAGTATTTAAATTTGAAATCAGGATTTTTAAGAATAGGTTTTCCGAGACCGTTTTCGATTACAAGCCTATGAATTAGTACCCAACGTGCATCGCCATTGCCAGCAGGAACATATGCATAAAACTTAGCACCGATGGCACCATACCAAGAAAACTCAATTTTATACATCGTCACATCTTCGAAAGATAGAATGTATCCAGATGGTCCGTTTCCTAGTAAACTGTCTCCGTTAAACTTAGTACGTGGTATCACTGTTTCCCACATTGCTTCTCGTACAGTTGTGCCTTTAGGTTCAATAGGACTAGAAGATTGATCAGTTGTATCAAGTCCCTGTCTTAATAATAAATCATCGGGCATTTTGATAACGCTTCTGCGAACAATGTTAAATCTAGATCCAACTAACTGAAACATATATTCGTCTGTGTCGTTTGAGCAACCCCACTCAATCGTATTTACGTTTGATGCTGGATCTGTTTCTTGTCTTACACCAAATGTAAATCCACTTGCTCTACCAGGCTGATATCTAAACGTCTTCTTACTTTCAAGAATAGCAAACTTGGTTGCACTTGAACTACCACCAGGCTGTGCTTTACTTGACAAGAATGATCTAATGAATGGATAGATAGGGTCTAAAGTAAAATCTGGCTCGGGTTGACCAGTAAGCGTTGGGAAAGATGCGTCTCCAGAAATGATACGGTCAAACAAGACTGTCCATCTTTCAATTTGATCAAATGCTCCTTGAAGATCATCGCCATACTCAACATCGAAGAATGTGTTGTCTCCAGAGAAGAATAGACCATTAGTATTGAAAGAAGACGTAGAGGTTGTATCTATTTCTGCTTCTCCACTAGATACCACTTTAATATCAGTGTTTAAGAAATTTCTTTCAGCGAATACACGATTGTATGGTAAGAATATCGTATAAAGATATTTTCCCATCGCAATAAAGTTCATATATCTTTTTAGAGAATCAGACGCTTCTGTTTGTCTATTCGCAATTGTACTACCAGGAAAGTTGTACTGACTAGGGTAAGTCGATATCACTAGTGCTTGCTCGGTGCTTTCTTCGTAGAACTTAGGATTGAACCTTCTTCCAAATATAGGATTTTCTTTACGATACCATTCCGGAGGATATACTGCATTAGAAAATGTGTAGTAGTTCCAGTTCTCTTCGTCTAGCCCATAAGTAGAAACGTCTGCAAAAAGACTTAGTTGTTCTTCTGCACGAGGTACTCCAAGAAGGGAGTTACTTACTTCTGACTCACTCGAAAATTGCTCTTCAACAGGAACAGTTACTGGTGGTCCATTGTTATAGTTATTTGAAAATATCGATGTAGCGGCATCAGACTTAGCAAAGGATCCTAGTACTGCTTCGTCTTCAGTGACCACAGGATTACCAGCCGCATCGTACAGAAGGTTACCTTCAATATCGATAAGCTGTGTAAACTGCTTCGTAACTGGAGCAGGTACTTTATCCAGTCCAAGTTTGATCTGCTTTGGCATGAGTTACTGTTCTTCCCATGTGCAACCTAAGCTTACTTGGATTGGCGATACTCCTGATGTGTTGTCAGAGTCTATTGCAAAATAAAGACTATCTGCTTGGTCCGTTAATGGGAACGATAGATATTCTTTATTATAATCAAAGTAAGGACTTAAGTCGAGTTGTTCTGTTCCCGGCTGTAAGTATATAGTCGCTACGTTAATACCAGTATTTGGAATTGGCACTACCGTATCGTTTGCAATCTTAATTGAACTTAATCCCTCTTTCTCTGAAGTTACTTTAGTTACTGTTGTTTGTGCTACATCATCTCCGTCTGCTTCAAATCTCAAATCAGGTAAGAATAAATCAGCTTTCAACTGAATTACTCCGTTAAATGATTCTAAGAGTTCGAAGTAATACTCATCACTTTCTTTGTATAGTCTGCCGAATACTGTAACTGGATCAGCATCAACAAGTGCTTGGAACCATCCGAATACACTTTCGTTATTATCGATATATGTTCCAGCTCCTCCGCTCTCAGTTACTCCGACTGTGCTTAACGGCTCATTCAATGCAGTCAACGTATAAGGAGCATCTAAAGTAAACGTTCCGGTAAACACTGTGTCCGTCTGGAACACAGGAGTCTTCTTAAATCTCATTCGAACTGGATTGCTGCCCAAATTTGACGAAGATAGTTTTGTAGGATAAACCTGAACTCTGTTACGAACAGCATTTGACTGTTGAGTACTCAGAATGATTTTCTTAGTTTCAAGATTGTATGTTGCATTTGCTCTGTCAACTAAAAGACTCATATTGGTTGGAGTGCCTGTTGGAACTCCGTCTAAATAAACCTTAGTTGCATCTGCCCAAACTACTTTAATATTTTGATCAGTTCTGTTCGCACTCTTAAATCTAGCTCCCATAAAGAATCTAGGATCTACGCTAGTGTTTACGTTACCGCTAAGAGACGATGAAGTAATATTAATAGAGTTATCTGATGAGTTATAGTTTCCGTTAACGATAGTCCAAGCTTTACCATAAGCATCTTGGGTAACTTCATTGTTGTGACTATACAGTCTTACTGTACCTCTGTCACCACCATCGATGTAGTAAGAAGCACCGTATTTGACAATAGAATGAGACTGAGAGCCATATCCTCTATCAACGAAGTTTGCATCTTCTCCGTCACCCAGTGAGGCAGCATCACCACCACCGTATGTCGTATACGTGATAGGAAGTGTCGCATTACCCAAAGAGGCGTTCTTATATTGGTTAGAAGCACGTAAGTGGTGTACTCTTACCCATCTAGCTTCTCCGTTCTCTACTGGAACATACGCTAAGAACAATGCACCAACAGCACCGTACCATGAGAATTCAATCTTAAGCATGGTAACTTTAGTGAAGTCGAAGTTGTATAAACTTGAGGTTAATTGTGGTGTGCCGTCAATTGTGTAGCCTTGACCTGGTCTTGCTGTACCGTTTTCGCCTGTAGCAACGTCACTATACACTCTTTGCTTTGCTGGTGGATTTGTAACAGCGGTTCTTCCGTCTAAAGTATCGTGACTGAATCTTGATCTAGGTACACGATAATCATACACTCCCCAAAACTCCGGCTTAACATTAAATCTTACCCAAGTTACAAAGTTAGGATCAAAGTTAACGTAATCGATCTGGTCACATACAGTGTTAAGTCCGTCTGCCGTAGAAATGTCTAATGCAGTGT
>Ga0181558_10004860_pt1 | contig 11968 bp, 8 predicted proteins | sample 011ome_22_FD_133754 | JGI IMG/M metagenome (GOLD analysis project Ga0181558, IMG submission 133754) | Coastal salt marsh microbial communities from the Groves Creek Marsh, Skidaway Island, Georgia - 011507BT metaG (megahit assembly) | ecosystem: Environmental > Aquatic > Marine > Intertidal zone... | reverse complement strand
CCAATTATATGTAATTCATCTTTTGCTTTAGCTTCTTCCATTACTTTGTTTAAAGCAAATGAAATTGGCTTGCCTTTTACATGTTGGATTTTGTATCCAAATTGATCCAAGAAGATTTTTAAATCTGCTATTTTCTCTTCATTTGGTTGATCGTGGGTTCTGTACAAGAAAGGTATTACCAATTTATTTGGTTCAGGCTTACCGATAAAAGCTGCAACACTTCTATTCGCCAAAAGCATAAACTCTTCAATTAATTTATTAGCATCTTTGGACACTGTCAAAACAATTCCTAATGGGTTACTTTGTGCATCTAATTTAAATCGAACCTCTTGACTTTCTATTTCCAGAGCTCCGGTACTCATTCTCTTTTTTCGAAGAACTTTTGCATATTTATCCATAGTAAGAATAACATCTCCAAAATGATCATCTTTTACTTTTCCCTCAATAATCGCTTGTGCATCCTCGTAAGCAAATCGTTTGTCTGAATAAATTATTGTTTTCCCAAACCATTCGCTTACCACTTTCGCTTCCTTGTCTAATTCGAATACTGCAGAAAATGTTAATTTGGTTTCTTCTGGGCGAAGGGAGCATAATTTATTTGATAATATTTCAGGAAGCATGGGGATTACCCTGTCCACTAAATAAACGGAATTCCCTCTGCTATATGCCTCTCTGTCTAACTGGGTATTTGGCTGAACATAATGGGAAACATCCGCAATATGAATTCCAATTTCAATATTGCCATTTTTTAATTCTTTATAAGAAAGAGCATCATCAAAATCTTTTGCATCATGCGGGTCAATAGTAAAGGTCAACACATCCCTAAAATCTCTTCTGTTTTTTACCTCTATATCATAATCTGCTTCTTTAATCTTTTCTGATTCTAAAGTTACTTCATTTGGGAATTTAAACGGAAAACCAAATTCTGCCAAAATAGAATGCATTTCAACATCCATAGTCCCTGCTGCACCAAGTCTTGATACGACAGCGCCAAATGGGCTTTTAACACGTTTTGGCCAAGTAAGAAACTTGACAATTACTTTTTCTCCATTTTTCGCTCCTTTTAAATGGCCTCTTTCAATAAAAAAATCAACAGGCATTTTACTATCATCAGGACGAACAAAAACGGCAGAAGCACTTACCTCAATTGTCCCCACAAACTCATGTTTCGCGCGCTCAACAATACTAACTACCTCTCCTTCTAATTTTCCCCCATGCGTTTTTAATTGAACCGAAACAATATCATTATTAAAAGCCTGTCCTGTGTTTCTTTGGTGAATAAAAACATCTTCTTCTAATTGGTCGCTAATAACATAAGCTGCACCTCTTTGAGTAAAGCTAATCTGTCCTTCTATATTGGACGAGCTGGCAGATGATTTTATTCCTTTAAACTGTCCTCTTCCTTTCGCCTCTATCCTTTCATCGAACTCTAAGTCATAGAGAATCTCGTTTATCAATTTTCTTTGTGATAGATCTTTTATATTCAGTTTTGCTGAAATTTGCTTGTAGTTATACAACTTAGAAGGGTTCTCACTAAATAGATTTAGTATCTTTTTTGTTAAATCCTTTTTGAACCTAAATCCTGATTTGTTCTTTTTTTTTGGCATTTGAATGTTACGTCTATTTAATTAAGACTATTTATTTATGAAGCAATTACGACAATAATTGAGTTGGATAATCGAAATTGATTACCAAAAGTTACACATTGATACGTGTATAAGTTTAAAAAAAATGAGGTGATTGCTTATTAATTTATATGAAATTCGACTTTAAATTAACCTATGAAAGGTTAGTTACGTCATTATTATGGAACAAATTTAGGCAATTCTTGTATAATTGTCGTTATAGATATTATAAAACATGACAAAACGCTTGTTGTTTCACATATTTTTCACAACAACAATAACGCTAATTATTGGAACTGTTTCGGCTCAATGCACTTTGACTGTTGACGATATAGTAGAATCGAGTGCTGTTTCTTGTAATGGATCTTGTGATGGTGAATTAAGGGTTACTTTTTCAGGAGAGATAGGTCCAGCTACTTTTCAGTGGTTTGATGCAAGTAATATTGATTTAGGAATTAACAATGACACCGCAACAGCGCTTTGTGCGGGAACATATACCGTTATTATCACTGATAATAATAATTGCACTGTAGACACTATCATTACATTATCAGAACCGGCAGCGATTACCTCAACCATTGCAAGAGTGAATACACCTTGCGCAAGCTTCGCTGGTGAATTAAACATTGCAGGAGGCGGGGGTTGTGGTCCACCCTATACTTATTATATTGATGGTGTTGCACTGCTAGGATCAGACTCGATTGGATTAGCTGTTGGATTTTATACAATTACTATTCAAGACAACTGTGGCTGTTCGCAAGAATTCACAGATTATGTAAGTTCTACTGATGGGCCTTCTTTTACAAGTAGTTTTGTAAATCCCCCTTGCAACGGAGAAGCTAATGGATTAATAACGATTATAGATACACTAGGAGTTTCGCCAATAACCCAAAGTATTAATAGTGGCATATCATTTTCAACAAATTTAGTTTACAATAACTTACCTGCAAGTGGGTATCCGATTATTGTACAAGATGGAAATGGCTGTCAATCATTAGATTATCTTAACTTGACGGAACCAGATGCAATCTCAGTTGCGCCCATTTTAATTGACGAAACATGTGTTTTAAACAATGGATCCATTGACTTCCAAAGTTCTGGAGGAACCGGAGCTTATACTTACAGCATTGATAATGGTGCTAGCTTTCAAGCTGGATCACTGTTTACCGGGTTAACTGGAGGAATGTATGTCTATGTTGTTGAAGATGATAATACTTGTCAAGTTTTTGGACAAGCCGCACTATCAAGTACTCCAGGACCAATAATTACGAATATAAGTTTTGTAAACCCTGCTTGTTCTAACAATTGTAATGGAACTATTTCTATTACTGCCACTGACAATTCTTCCATTAATTATTCTTTAGATGGCGGCGTAACGAGTCAAGCTACTGGAGAATTCATAGATTTATGCAGTGGAAATTACACAATCGACATCACCAATATAGAGGGGTGTGAAACTTCTCAGAACCTCATTTTAACTGCTCCCATGCCTCCAATAGCGGAATTTACAGTAAGTGACACTAATGGTCCAGCACCATTAACTGTAGTATTTACAAACTCAAGCGTTGGTGCAACATCTTATTTTTGGGATTTTGGAAGCTCGTCCTCTACTAGCCTAGCGATGGATGAAACATTCGAATATACATCAGAAGGTTTTTATACAGTAATGATGGTGGCTTCAGAACTTTTATGTACAGATACTGCTTATCAAGTTATCAGTGTAATAGGAACGCCGGACATATCAATGCCAAATGTGTTTACACCAAATAACGATGGTGTCAACGATGTGTTTAGACCAATTACTATTGGAATGACCGAAATTATTGGCGAAATATATAACCGCTGGGGAGAATTAATTTACAAATGGCAAGGAATTAATGGTTATTGGGATGGATACACGCGTCCTTCAGGTCAGTTAGCACCTGCCGGAACCTACTTCTATGTTGTTACAGCTACAGATGTTGGTGATGTGCCTTATGTTTTAAGCGGATCCGTTCAATTAATGAGATAAGGTTTAGTTTTTCTTAAAAGTTTTAAAAACAATTTCTGCTTTGGCTTTTCCAATCACTTTTTCTATCTCCTCCAAAGAAGACGCTTTAATTCGTTTAACCGATTTGAATTTTTTGATTAGTGCTAAATGTGTTTTTGGGCCTATTCCCTTAATCTGATGCAATTCTGACTTACTTAAATTAGCTTTTCTCCTTTTTCCTCGATGATGCGTAATTCCAAATCGATGTGCCTCATTTCTCAAATACTGAATTACTTTTAACGACTCGGATCTTTTATCTAAATAAATGGGCAGAGAATCACCAGGAAAATAAATTTCCTCCAAACGTTTAGCAATACCTATAATGGTAACTTTACCTCTTAACCCTAAAACATCTAAACTTTTAACGGCTGAACTTAATTGGCCTTTTCCTCCATCAATAACAATTAACTGTGGAAGCGGCTGGTTTTCATCTAGAAGTCTTTTATAGCGTCTATAAACAACTTCTTCCATGGAGGCAAAATCATCGGGGCCAATAACCGTTTTTATATTAAAATGACGATACTCTTTTTTAGATGGTTTAGCATCTTTAAAAACTACACAAGCCGCAACAGGAAAGTCTCCTTGGATATTTGAATTATCAAAACATTCGATGTGTGTTGGAAATTCCAATAAGCGCAAATCTTTTCGCATTGTATCCATAATTCTTTTAGCGTGTTTATCCGGATCTGTATTTTTAATTTGGCTTTGATGCTCCGTTTTAGCATGTTCAGCATTGCGAAATGACAAATCCAGAAGCCCTTTTTTGTCACCTTTTTTGGGCACAATAAATTTAGTATTTTCAAACACTAAATTTAGTTTCTGTTGAACCAATATTTCTTTCGACATACTTGGAAATCGGTCACGAATTTCAAGAATTGCAAATTCTAACAATTGCTTATTTGATTCGTTTAAACGCTTTTTCAACTCTAAAGTATGACTCTGAATAATTGCCCCATTCATCACTTTTAAAAAATTGACGTAGGCTGTGTTAATATCAGAGTCAATAGCAAAAACATCAACATTGTTAATGGTTGCACTAACCACCATAGATTTGGATTGATATTTCTCAACCAATGCCAAACGTTCTTTAATATCTTGTGCCTTTTCAAAATCATATTTTGCAGAAGCATTTTTCATTTTATTGCGCAACTGTTCAATGACAGAATTAATGTTACCTTTCAAAATTTTTCGAACATCTCTCAATCGATGATCATATTCTTTGGCTGAAACCTCTCCTTGGCAGCAACCTTTACAATTCCCAATATAGTATTCTACGGAAGTTTGAAATTGTTTATCTCCAATATTCTCTTTTGTAAGCTTATGTGTACAATTTCTTATTTCAAAACTTTGCTTGAACAAATCCATTAAAGTTTTAATCATTTTCACAGAATGGAATGGACCGTAATATTCACCAGCCGATTTTTCTAATTGACGTGTGTAAAAAATTCTTGAAAATGGTTCTTTTCGAATACAAATCCAGGGATAAGATTTGTCATCTTTCAATAATACATTATACTTTGGTTGGTATTTTTTTATGAGCGTATTTTCTAGAAGCAAAGCATCCATTTCGGTACTAACCTTAATGGTTTTAATATCCACAATTTTTCCAACTAAAATTTTCGTTTTAATCTCCTCATATTTTATTTTATTAAAATATGAGGAGACTCTATTCTTCAGGTTTTTTGCTTTTCCGGCATAAATAATCACATTGTTTTTATCGAAATATTGATAAACTCCAGGAGTGCTAGGTAACGATGAAATAATTTGAGTTATGTGTTCACTTTTTTTCAGATAACAAATTTAACCTATTTCTGTTTGTTTTTTCTTTGTCAAAATACAAGCACTTTATCATTAAACGGAAAACCTTCGGATGTAACGGTAAATGATAACCAGTAGCTTCTATATTACTCTATATTCGTTCAGAAAATAATTACTTATATTCTAAAGGCAGCACAAAAGATTTCTTTTTTTGACTCAACACAACTAATGTTTGCATCTGACCTATTTCTTCAATTAAACTTAATTTTTCTGAAATTAAGTAATCGAATGCTGGTATGTCTTTTACAATAATTTTAAGCTGATAATCGAAGTCCCCTGCTAATTGATAGCACTCAACTATCTCATCTATTTTGTTAATCTGATTAATAAAGTTAGAAATAGCATTCTTCACTTGCCTTGTTAACGATACCTGAATTAGCGCTGTAAAACCCAACCCTAACATGGGTCCATTTACAGATGCATGATAGCTCTGGATATAGCCTTCTTTTTCCAGCTTTTGAACTCTTCCTAGTGTAGGAGCAGGAGACAGCCCTATCTTTTTACTTAACTCAACATTCGTAATTTTACTATTTTTTTGGAGTTCCTTTAGGATTTTTAGGTCGGTCGCGTCTATTTTCATATGATACATTGCTCTATCGAATTAGATAAATGACTAATCCTAAACTAATGTACTGAAATTATTTAATTTGCAGAATTATATTTTAAATAACCTGGAACAGAAGCGGCTTGCTCGGGGAAGCGTCATTTTCGAAACTTGCTATCTGAATATTGATGAAAAATGTGCCATCAACTACGTTATCAGGAACAAAAATCAATTCGGTAATCGTTGAATCATATCTAGGACTATCCGGATAATTCCAAAACGCCCTATGCGATATCATTTTCCCTCCATCAATTTCTCTATCAACAGAAGGTAAGTCAATTAACAAATGTTTGATCCCCATATCCGATATATATTGAGCTGCTTCTCTAGTCAAATAAGGCCAGTTTGTGTTTGAATGTTGGGCGCCTATTTTTTCTAGCGAATTAGGTAGAGTTCTAATAACAATAGCTTCAGGATTACCAATAATTGCATTTTGAATTTGGTCTTTCGTTAAAATCCGATCTCCTTTTTTTTGCCATTCAGTTTCCGCTCCAACAAATATTTCTGGTTCAATCGAAATTACTTGTCCAAAAAAGAAAAAGGTTTTCAACGTATCATTTATCGAGTATACCTCTTCAGAAATGTGCCCAACACATTCTGTATGTGTTCCATTTCCATGCGGATTAAAAAAAATATTTCGAAAATTAACATCTCCCCCTTCCGCAACACTGCCTAAAAATTGATCCGTACGAACGGGTTCAATTTTCATTGGTTCTACGTACCAGGCATTTACACCTTTCTTATCACCTCGAAGCGGAACAGAAATATCTATCGGGTTTGACAGATCCACTTTATAGGTCTGGTTTTTATGTTCAATAGAGGCTATCATAATTATATACTAATTCTTTATAAACATCATAAATGTACTATTAATTATGGAATTGTTTTTAATAGATTAGCTAACAAACAACTCACTAGCAATGTGGTCAGCGAATGCCTTACCCTTTTGATTAAGAGAGAATCCCTGTTTGTTTATGCTGATTTGATCTGAAAAAACAACTAACTGTTTCTTGAGATTAAGCAACTGCTCTTCTCCAAACTCACTTTTGACATAGTCAAACTCACATCCCCATATAGTTCTTAGACCTAAAAGAATATACTCGTTATACCTATCTTTTTGAGAAAGTTTTTCTAATTCGAATGGAACTTCTCCGCCTTTTATTGCTTTAATGTATTTAGCATTGTTAGCAACATTCCATTGGCGGGTATTACCGTTAAATGAGTGAGCAGAAGGCCCTATACCTAAATAAAATTTTCTTTTCCAATAAGATGAATTGTGTTTTGAGAAATATCCTTCTTTACCAAAAGAAGAAATCTCGTATTGCTTAAATTTATTGTTTTCCAAAGTATTAATTAGCAATTCCAACTGCGCTGCTGCTGCTGCATCGCTCAATGGCTTAGATTTACCCGTTTTGATAAATTGATACAAGGCTGTTCCTTTTTCTACCGTTAAATTATAAGCTGATATATGCTGAACATTAAGATATAATGCTTTTTGTAAATTAACTTTCCACGCTTCAATTGTCATTTCAGGTAAGCCATAAATAAGGTCAATTGTAATGTTATCAAAGCCTAATCCTTGTGCATCTTTAACACATTTAGAGGCTTGAATTGAATTATGTGCGCGATTCATCCAAGTTAAATCAACATCATTAAAGGACTGGATTCCGATACTTAATCTGTTTATGCCTGCTTGTTTTAATTCTTGTAGTTTTTGAAAAGTGAAATCATCAGGATTCCCTTCCAATGTTATTTCAGGATTAGAAATAACAGCAAATTCAGCATATACCTTATTCAAAATTCTTCTAATCTCTTTAGCATTTAAAAAACTTGGTGTACCTCCTCCAAAATAAATCGTTTCTACTATTTCTTCATTCAAATAGCTTTTTTGCATTTCTATTTCTTTTAGTAAGCAGTTTATTAAGTCCTCTTTATTTTTCAAAGAAGTGCTAAAATGAAAATCACAATAGTGGCATTTCTGTTTGCAAAAAGGTATGTGGATATAAATGCCCATTGATTTTCAAAAATACATAGTTTGAGCGGTACAATCCTCTATTTACTCAATTAATAAATAGCTAACTTTTAGGGAAACCTTTCTCTCTTTATTACATTTGTATTCCAATCAATATAACTTATGAAACCCCTTTCTCTTCTATTACTATTATTGTTTATTAGTTGTTCTCCGGAGCAGGGTAGGATTCCTGTTGAAAAAACCATCCCGGCTGATCAGAAACCAAAAACCAAGACCGATGGTGAGTTTATTGAACATCATCCCAATGGAAATATAAAAACAAAAGGCTTGCTTAAAAACGGAAAGAGAACTGGTGTCTGGACATCCTATTTTATCAATGGAAAAGTGCAAAGTGAAAGCAAATTCGATAAGGGTAAATTGAATGGAAAAACGGCAGCTTATTATCCCAATGGTAATGTGCAATACATGGGGCTTTATGTCAACAATAAAAAAGACGACCACTGGTTTTTTTACCAAGAAGATGGGTCCTATTTAAAAGATGTTTTATTCAAAAATGGAGACAAAGTGACTACTTCTAATAGCCACTAAATATTTAAAAAAAGAAACAACTATACCGAATAAAAAAGAGAATTAATTTAAAGGTAATTCCAAGTTTTTGCGGCTAAATTCACATAAAATAAACTGTTTTATTTAACTTTAATTTATTAAGTTCAGCGTATGAAAAAATTAATTATTTGTATAGGATTATTAGCATTGTTTATTGGAGTTGCATCTTGTAAAAAAGATTGGACTTGTACTTGTTCAGATGGTGCTAGCCTTTATTCTTGGCCAATTGAAAATGTAAAGAAAAGTGATGCACAAGCAACCTGCGATCAATTAACTGACACTTATGCGGGAACAAGTATAACCTGTAGTATAGAATAATGCATAAATCACATTATCCAAAGGCATCAATTCGGGCTATTGTTTTATTCCAGTCCGTATTTCGTCTTATACTTATTATAATTTCTAGATTGATGATTATCTAAATTAATCATTCTGCCATCGATAAAAGCAAGAACAACATTACTTGTTTTCATATCCAATGCATCTCCATCCGAAACAAATAGGGTTGCTTTTTTCCCTACCTCAATCGAACCTAATACATGATCTATTCCCAAAATTTTTGCAGCATTCAATGTGATTGATGCTACACCTTCTTCGTAAGTGAGTCCATGAGCAATAGCTGTGCCCGCAACAAATGGCAAGTTTCTCGTTCCCATTTGTTCCATTTGAGCAAAGTATTGCAAGCAATAAGGGACCCCAGCATCATTCAATAATTTAGGCAACTTATAAGGCAGGTCTATATCGTCTTCTGGTTGATTTGGTAAGCTATGAATATGTTGAACAACTACAGAAATATTATTTTCTTTCAATCGATCAGTCACCATCCAAGAATCATATCCTCCAACAATAACAACCTTTTTCAATTTGTACTTTCGCTTAAAATTGATAACATCATTAATCTCTTTCACATAAGAAACATTTACAAAAAGCGTTTTGTCTCCAGAAAACAACCCCTTCATTGCCTCTAATTTTAAATCTCTGTCTCCTTCGTTTGAAGCTTTACTGTAAGCTAGCGATTCATCGAAAAACATATTTATATCCTTTGTTTTTTCCATATAGTTTTTTGATTTTTTCGAATCTCCAGGAGTTGACCACCACCCACTCGACTTCATAAATCTTGGCCAATTTAAATGGATGCCAATATCTTCTTTTACAAGGGCATCTTCCCAATTCCATGCATCAAAATGAACGACTGAAGAGCTCCCTGAAACTACTCCTCCCCGGGGAGTTACTTGAGCCAATAAAACTCCATTGGTTCTTATGGTTGGTGTTATTTTTGAATCTGTATTATACGCAATTATGGATCGAACATTAGGGTTATAGGTTCCAATTTCATCAAAGTCCTCAGTGGCTCTAATTGCTCCTATTTCCATTAATCCAAGAGTAGAATTTACCGCTATAAAACCGGGGTATACGTGCTTATCTTTAATGTCAATTACGGTGTCATAATCTGAATTATTAATTGTGTTGGTTAGCGCGTTCATCACGTTAATAATTTTACCGTTTTCCAAAACAATAGCTGAACGATTAATCATCTCCCCTGTTCCTAAATGGGCCGTTCCGTTTAATAACAAAACGCTTTTTCCCTGTTTTGCACCAGGCGCTTCTTGTCCTTGAAAATTTGAAAAACTAAATCCAAGAAGAATTATTAATATATATTGTACATTTTTCATTTCTACCCAATTTTAATTACCATCATCACTTAAAGTTCCACAAACGTGCACTGTAGACTTCTTCTTAACTGCTTTTTGTGTTTCAGCTCCGCCATTCTTTTCTTCTATCATTTTCGTAATAATTCTAAGACGCTCCTGCTGAATCTCTTTTCGCATTTTAAGATCTCTTTTCCAATCATAATAAACTATACCGTCAATAATTGTTTGCTCAACTTTTGCGTACACAGAAAGTGGATTGTCACTCCATATTACTATGTCAGCATCCTTTCCTATCTTTATACTCCCCATCCTTTCATCCACATGTAATAAAATAGCGGGGTTTAAGGTTACCATTTTAAGCGCCTCTTCTTCCGTCATCCCGCCATACTTAATTCCCTTAGCAGCTTCCTGATTTAACCTTCTCCCCATTTCAGCATCATCGCTATTTATAGCGGTTACGATTCCCATCTGATTTAGCAAAGAAGCATTGTGCGGTATAGCGTCATTCACTTCAAATTTATATGCCCACCAATCACTAAATGTAGATCCTCCTGCGCCATGAGCCTTCATTTTATCTGCCACTTTATACCCTTCCAGAATGTGCGTGAATGTATTCAGTCTAAACTTCATAGAATCCGCTACATGCATTAGCATATTTATTTCAGATTGTACATAGGAGTGGCAGGTTACAAAACGCTGTGCATTTAGTATTTCCAAAATAGCTTCCGTTTGCAAATCTCTTCTTGGAGCGCTTACTTCTTGTTTTTTCTTTTTTGCAAGGGTATTATAGACAGACCATTTCTTCTCATACTCTTGAGCGTTAATAAAAGCATCGTAAAACACTTGCTCTACACCCATTCTTGTTTGTGGAAAACGAATGGTATTGTAAGAACCCCAATTTGATTGTTTCACATTTTCACCTAAGGCAAACTTTATAAATCCGGGGGCATTCTCTACCTTCATTTGTTCCGGACTATTACCCCACCTTAATTTTATTAATGCCGCTTGCCCTCCAATTGGATTTGCAGAGCCATGTAATAATTGCGACGCCGTTACACCTCCTGAAAGCTGACGATAAATGTTAATATCATTCGGCTTAACCACATCTCCTATACGTACTTCTGCAGTGACGGCACTTGACCCTTCGTTGACACCTCTCTCAATGGCGATATGCGAGTGCTCGTCAATAATCCCAGGTGAAACATGTTTGCCTTTCGCGTCAATTACTAATGTATTTACATCTACAATATCAGCTATTTTGCCAATATGCGCTATTTTGCCTTCTCGGATTAACAAGTCCGCCTCTAACGTTCCTTGTTCTTCGAGCGTCCAAACTGTTGCGTTTTTAATTAAAATTGATTTTTGAGTAGGTAATGAATCCCAACCATAAGCCATCATAGGATAATTAAACTTCCCCAGATTTACTGAATCAGTAATAGCTTGAAATTCCTTATCTATGGACTTTGCAAATTCAAGTGCTTTATCCAGATTTTTCTTTTTCTTATGTCTTTCACTTCTGATAGCTGTCCATTCAATCCACTCTCCATTGGGCATTTGACCACGCCCATCCCATACTCCTGAATCAAAATTTACATTTCCTGATAAACGATATACACCTCCATTTAATTGGTATGATATTGCTATCGTATGGTCATTCAGGCT
>Ga0181558_10004859_pt1 | contig 11970 bp, 7 predicted proteins | sample 011ome_22_FD_133754 | JGI IMG/M metagenome (GOLD analysis project Ga0181558, IMG submission 133754) | Coastal salt marsh microbial communities from the Groves Creek Marsh, Skidaway Island, Georgia - 011507BT metaG (megahit assembly) | ecosystem: Environmental > Aquatic > Marine > Intertidal zone... | reverse complement strand
TAAAAGCAGTCGACGTCGTCCACGACAGTTGGCACGTCACTCTTCCCCGCGCGCGTCGACTTCCGGTCGCGCCGCTCTCGCACGATACTCGCGCGCCTCACGATGTCCGCCGTTCTCGCCACGCGCGCCGTCGCGCCCGCCGCGCACGGCGCCGCCGCGCGCCGGCTCACCGCCGGCCGCTCCGCGTTCGCCCACGCCGCCCCGCCCTCGATCAAGCGCGCGTTCGCGGCGCGTCGCGCCTCCGCGTCCCGCGCGACGCACGTCCTGACCACCGCCGGGTGGAACGACTTCGAGTGGGGCACGGCGACGGTCGTCAGCAACGAGCCCGCGGCGGCGGAGGGGGGCCTGCGCAGCGTGAAGGTGTCCGTGGACGAGGCGTGCGCGGAGGCGTACGGCACCCCAGGCCAGTTCGTGCAGATGCGAACGAACGCGGATGCGAAGCCCGCGTTCCTCGCCATCGCGTCGCCGCCGGGCGCCGAACCCAAAACGGTCCTGGAGCTGCTCATCAAGTCCACCGAAGGGACGGCGGGTGAGATTTGCGCGCTGAAGCAGGGTGCGACCGTGGACGTCTCGCCCCCCATGGGCGGCGGCTTCGACCTCGAGGGCAAGGCCCCGGCGGCGGCGGCGCCGAAAGCGCTGCTCTTCGCCACGGGCTCGGGCATCTCGCCCGTTCGCGCGCTCATCAAGAGCGGCGCGCTGGACGGCCGCGACGTCTCGCTGTTCTACGGCACGACGTCGGAGCGCACGTGCGCGTTCTTCGAGGAATTCGCGGACTGGAAACGGACGCACGGCGTGGCCGTGACGCACGTGCAGTCGCAGGTTGGCGGGCCGCCCACGTACGTGCAGGACGCGCTCAAGGATGTCGTCGCGGCGGGCGCCGTCAACGCCGACGCGACCTGCGCGGTGCTTTGCGGGCAGAAGGAGATGACCGAGGCGGTCATCGCGATCCTCACCGAGGCGGGCGTGCCCCAGGAGAAGTGTATCATGAACTTCTGAACGGCGGACAAGAGGTCCTGAAGGTGGTGCGGTGAGTCACTACGTACTACGGAAACGAGCTAGCTACGTTAATAAGAAACGACGTCCGCGGTGTCGTGTCTTACTCCTCTGGTTTTCTGCCCAGGAACTCGGGAAGCATCTCCCCCTTGAACTTGGGTTTCCGCTTCCTCTCCTCGAGCGGCGCGGCCGCCGCGGCGAGGCGCACGCGCTCTCGCTCGGCGGCGCGCCGCAGCGCGCGCGCCGCGCCGAGCAGATCGTCGGGTGCCACGCCGCCGTCGCCCGAACGGTCGACGGCGACGCTCTTCGGAAGCTTCGACGTCGGCTCTTCGTCGAACCCGCCGTCGCTTTCATTTCGCTCCGCGAACCCCCACGCGTCGGTGTCGCCGGTCTGCTCGCCCGCGCCTCCAATTCCCGGACTCGGCGCGCCGCTGGCCCACGCCGCCTCTTCCCTGCGCCTGGCCATCTCCAGCGCCTCCGCGCCGAGCCGAACGCCCGCGATGGACGCCACCTTGATCGCGAACGGCCCCTCGGGCTCCACCTCGCCGCCGCCGGCGACGGCGATGCCGAGGCCCACCACTCTGGACGCGCGCATCTCGTGCTCGTGCTCCATCACGCGCCCGCGCCAGGTTTTCAGAAAGCGCTTCATCGGCACGTACACGTCCGCCCACCGCCCGGCGGGGGAGAACAGAAAAGCCTGCCACAGGTCTTCTTTCTGCCCGGTGATCCAGTTTTCCGTGCGAATCGACACCACGTACTTGCGCCCGTCGGAAAGCACGCGGTACCGCAGCGCCGTGAACGCGTCCAGGTCCAGGTACTCGCCGACCGGAAGGTCCACGGTCGAGCACCCGGCGAAGCCCGAGCGGCGCATGCGCAGGCGCGCGACGGGCGGAACCGCGGGGGAGGCGGCGAACCCGAAAGCCGCGGACCTCGGACGTTCGTTCGCGGCGGCGACGACGCCGTCGGCGGCGGCGCCGCCGCCGAGGCCCACCGCGGCGAGCCGAGACTCGTACCCGGACCGCGCAGTCTCGCGCTCGGTGAGCAAAGACTCGGGGTCGAGCTCGGAAGGATCCGGCGGTGTTACGTTCGTGGCGACGCATTCGTCCGAATCCGCGCGCGCGTCGCGCAGCGGCGCCGTCGTCTTCGTGCTCAACACGCCGCGAAGAAACAACGCGCCGTTCCTTCTCTCGTTTCGATCCGTCTCTCGAGACGCGTCGCGGGCGTCGCCCCCCGCGTGCGGCGCGCCTGTCTCCACGAACGCGACGCTCGACGTGGACGTGCCTCCGTGCGGCGCGTCCGACCAGGCGCGCCACCTCTCCGAGACGCACCGCTCCGACTGGAACGACGCGACGGTCTCGTTGGACGCGCTGATCGGGGAGACGTCTTGCATGTCGCGCGCCAGGCGCGCGGCGCGGCGCGCCCAGCTGCGGAGCAGAGACGCCATGCGTCGCGGCGACTCGGGATCCGCCGCGTCGCGCCCGGTCGATCGCGACGCGCGTTCGCCCCGGTGTCGCGTGGAGTGAGGCGGGCGGCCACCCGCGGAGGCGGCGAGACACGGGAGAGCCCTCCGACGCTCCGAGTGCGAAGAAACAAAAAAGTTTCGGCGCGACGCGCCGGCGGGAAATCCGGGCGTCCGCCGACATTCGCGATCATTGCCGCGCGCACTGTCGGTGTCTGTCTCAAGGCCCCACACGCCCGCACATCCGCGCGCGTCGACGCGACACGACATGGCGGACATGGACGGCGACTTCGAGGGCGGCGACGGCGGCGAGTACTACGACGAGCCCGGGGGTGTGGACGAAGAGCCCGCGGGGGAGGAAGAGGGGGAGGATGCGGAGAACGGCGTGGAGATCCTCGACGGCCCACGCACGGGCGGCGGCGCGGTGACGGACCGCACGACGACTCCGTACATGACGAAATACGAGCGCGCGCGCATTCTCGGCACGAGGGCGCTGCAGATCAGCATGAACGCCCCGGTGCTTGTGCAGCTCGACGGCGAGACCGATCCGCTGGAGATCGCGGGGAAGGAGCTTCGGGAGAAGCGCATCCCGTTCACCATCCGGCGGTACCTGCCCGACGGGTCGTACGAGGACTGGGGGGTGGACGAGCTCATCTGCGAGGACCCGGACAGACGGAGGGGGTTGTGACGGACGCGACGCGCGAAGGGGCCACAGAGAGACAGAGACGCGAGAATCTGTTCTAAAAAAAGAGAAGTCCTAAAAAAAACCTAGAAGAGGTGTGTACAAAGGGCTCTTACGTTACGTACGGCGGCGCGGACGACCGACCGCCGATTCCCTCATGCCTCACCTCCCACCAGTCTCCGCGCCCAGGTCGACGCGCCGCGAAAGCACCGCGAACGCCACGGCGTCGTCCAGCGCGTACACGCCGACGGCCTCCCTGGCCTCGGCGGCGGCGGCGCGCGCCGCGACCGCCGCCGCGGACGAAGGCGCCCCCGCCTCCGGATCGGCTTCCCTCGCCGCCGCCGCCTCGGCGGCGCCGCACGCCGCGGCGACTTTCGCCGCCTCGCGCACGTCGAGGGTCAGCAGCGCGGCCGCCTCGAGCGCCTCGGCGAGGCACGCCGCGGGCCGCCGCAGGAACCGCTGGAAAACGAAAAGGAGCGCGTCGACGTCGGCGCCGAAGCGAGCCGCGCCGGCTTCGGAAAACGCGCGCGTCGCCAGGACGACGTCACGCAAAAAGCGCCGCGCCGCGAGCCGACCCACCGTCCGCGTCGCGGCGTTCACGCGAAGCGCGTCCGAATGCTGGAGCGCGCGTCGGAGACCCGCGATGTTGTTCAACAGCGTCTCCGCCGGCGCGCCGAAAAGCGCCGAGCCTTTTTCATCGCCTCCCCCGCGCCTCGATCGCCGCGCCTCGTCGTCCGACGCCTCCGGGACGTTCGCGAACGACGCCAGGTGCGCGTCGCGCTCGTAGGGCGCGCACGAAACCGCGTACGCCCCGAACGCGGCGTCCACCAGCGCGTCCGTGCACCGGTCCGCGCACGTCTCCAGCGCGGCGATCTGGTCCGCGAACGTCGAGCTCGGGCCGAAGCCGGCGAGCGCCTCCGCGGATTCGGCGGAGGCGCGGAGAAACGACGCGACCCGCGTCGCCGCGCACGCGCTTCGCCCCGCGACTGACTGTCCATACGTCGCGTTTCGAGACGCGGCGTTTCCCGCGCCCGCGGACTCGGCGCACCTCTCCGCGCACTTCCGCGCGAACGCGTCCGCGAGCGGGTACGCCACCGAGCCGAGGAACGCCTCGCGCGCGGAGATTTCCGCGGAGATTTCCGCGGAGCTCGGTTCCTTTCCGTTCGGAGCGTTCGGAGCGTTCGGGGCGTCGTCGCGCGTCTCGCCGTAGAAGCGCCCGACGAGGTCCCCGAGTCCGTCCCTGGCGACGCGCGCGTCCGCGGGGAGCGCGAGCGCGCGCGCGGTGGCGCGGCGCAGCGCCTCGCACGCGGCGTCCGCCGCGGGGAGCGCGACGGGGACGTCGTCCACGCGCGGGTCGCCGACCGCCGCCGCCGAGGCGTCCGCGTCGCCCGCCTCGTCGCCGAGCCCGAGCCCGACGGGGACGGGGACCCAGCCGGCGTCCGCCGGCGCGTCGCAGACGGCGGCGAGCGCGCGCGCGGCGTCCCCGAGCTCGGCTTCGAGCCACCGCTCACACCACGCGCGGTCGGTGGACGCCATCCGCGCGAATGAGCTGCATGCCGCGGGGAGACCGGCGTAATACGCGCATCGTTGTGACGCGGATTGATCGTCGTCGCGCGAATCGTCCGAACCGCGCGTCTCGCGAATCGTCGCGGCGACGGCGGCGTCGAACGACGCGCACTCGTCCGCCAGGTGGAGCCAGGGAACGTCGAGGCGCGCGGCTTCGTCACGCGAAGCCGAGTCGTCGTTCGCGCCGCCGTTCGTTTTCAAACGCATCGAGACGGAAAAAACACCGCCTCGCGCCGAGCTCGACGCCGCCGCCTCCGCCGCCGCGCACGCGGGCAGGTACTTGGCCGCCGCCGCCGCCGCCGCCGCCGCGGCGACGGTTTCCGCGAACCGGACCGACGCGCGGCGCGCTTCCAGCGCGGACGTCACGCGCCGCTCCTCGCCGAACGCGTCCAGGGACTCGAGCGTCGCGCACACGAGCGGCGTGAGTCTGGCGATCGACCGCGCCGCGCACGCGAACAGGAGCTCCGGCCTCGACGGGTCGGCGAGGGGGTTCGCGTTTCCGTTTTCGTTTCCGTTTCGTTTTTCAATCGCTTCGGTTTCTTCCGGGCGGAACAGCCGGCGCAGGTTCGCCGCCACCGGCGAGGCCAGCGCCTCGCCCACCCAGGACAGGCTGGGCGATGGGAGAAGAACGCCGCGCGCGTCCGCCTCGGGGACGTGCGCGTGCGGCGAGCAGTCAGACTCGGTCTCCGCCGCCGCCGCCGCGACGGCGCGAAGCGTCGCGCACGCGGCGAACGACCGGCGGAGGGCGTTTTCGACGTCCACCGTCTCGTCCCCCGCCAGCGCCCACTCGAAACGCGCCAGCGCGCTCTGGTCGAAGTCGCAGGGCCAGCCCGAGGACGCGGCGGCGTTCGCGAAGAGCGCCACCGCGTGGCGTCGCAGCGCACCCGTGGCGAGCGCGTGTATTCGACGCGCCGCGACGCGCGCGAACCGAGGCGCCTTCGGGGGCGCGCGCCTCGACGCGCGCCGCGCGAACGATTCGGCACCGTCGTCGACCGCGTCCTCGTCGCGGTCCGCGGCGAGCGCGCGCGCGGCGGCGCGGAGCGCCTCGACGCCAGCCTCGAGGGAGTCGAGCGCCTCCGCGGGGCTCTCCACGAGCGCGTCCGGGGAGAGGGCCTCGAGCGCGGAGGCGGCCGCCTCCGCCTCGCGGACCGCGCCCTCCAGGCGCATCTGCGACACGCACGCGTCCCGCGCGCCGTGCAATGCCCGGAGACGGGTCACGAGCTGGTCCACTGACGCGGAGGGGTCGGGGTCGCCGTCCTCGCCCTCGCCGTCCTCCCCGTCCTCGCGGTCGCGGTCCGTCTCCCCCGCGTCCGCGACCGCGTCCGACGCGGCGGCGGCGACGCGCCGCGCGAGGTCCGCGCGGAGGCCGGCGACGTCCGATAAAGCGCGCTCGAGCGCATCCTCGCCCTCTCCCGGAGGATGCCCCGAGCGCACGGCGGGCGCCGCGACGGACATCGGCTCGGCCTCGCCGTAGCGCGCGCTGACCGATGCGCGGGTCTCCGGCGGGTCGCGCGCCGCCCGCGCGGCGTCGCCGAGATCACGCGCGCTGAGATCTGACGCGCGCGGGGACAGGTACAAGTGTACGTAACATCGTCGTGGGACGTCCCGTCAGAGCGACTGCGCCGAGACTCACAGAACGAGAAACGACGAACGTGGGAAAACACGCGCGCGAGACGAACCGAACGCGACTCGCGATGCGTACGACGAACAAACGCTATCGTGCCTACTTCACCCCCCAGCTCATCATTCGCGCCTCGAACGAGGGTATGGGTGGGAGGTCCTTCGCTTTCGGCAGCGCCGGCATCCCCACGAGCGCGCGCACCGCGTCCGGCACGGGATCCGACTCGGCGCGACGCGACGGATTCGGTTCTTCCCGGGACGGCGCGACGTCATCCGCCGGGGACGTCCCCGGAACATCGTCCCCGGGGACGTCCCCGGGACGCACGGACGCGTCCCCGGGGATGTTCCGCGCTTCGAGCGCGTCGGCGAACGCGTCCAGCGTCTGCATACGGAGACGACTCGCGAAATCCTCGTCCGACTCGAGCTCGCTCGACGTCAGCCCAGTCGCCGCCGTCGCCGCCTCCATCGAAGATACGAGCGTCGCCGCGGCGTCGAGGCGAGCTTCTTTTTCTTCTTTTTCCGAGGCAAAGGAGGACGTCGAGGCAGAGGATGTCTCCGCGTTTCGCCTCTCGCGTGCCTCGCGCAGCCGCGCGCGCGCGTCGTCCCGCTCGCGCGCCACCCTGGTCAGGTCCGCGCGCGCCGCGGCGACGTCCGCCTCGCGTCCCCTCGCCTCGAAGTCGGCGACGAAGGCGTCCTGCTGGATCTGAGACACGCCCTCGTTAAACGCGCGGCGGTCACGCTCGACATCGCAGATTCGTGTCTTGACCCTCGCGATGGATCGCAGTAACTTCTCCGTGCGTTTGTTCGCCGCCGCGTTGAGTTCGCGCGCCGCGTCTCTTCGCGCGCGCGCTCGTACGTTTATCGTACGCGCATCTTCGTGCGCGCGCATCTCGCGCTCGCGCCGCGCCGAGGCCATCGCCAGCGCGTCCCCCCGCCGTTCGTTCTCGATGATGGCGCGTTTCGTGGTCACCACCAGCTGCTGGTCCGTTCTGCGAATCAAACGCAGACTGGTTTCGCGGATGACCAGCTCGTGGCTCCGCGCGAGCGCGGCGCGCTCCGAGAGCGCCTCGCCCTCCAGGAGCGCCATCCGATTTCGATCCTCGCGCGACTCGAGCGCCAGCGTCTCGGAGACGCCGTCGATCGCGGCGAGAAGGTTCGTGCGGTCCATCTCGCGTTTCCTGCGCTTCTCCGCCTCGAGGTCGTGTCGTTTCAGCGCCGAGACCAGCGCCTCGTCGGCGACGGCGTCGGATGCGCGCGCCCGCTCCAGCGCGGATTCGAACGCATCCGCCTGCGCTTTGACCTCCGACTCGCGCTCGGCGACGGACGCCGCGAGCGTGTTGACCAGCGCCTCCGCGGTGATGAGCTCGCGCCGCAGGTGCGCGCGCACGTCCCCGGCGTCCGCCTCCTCCGAGGCCACCGCGTCGCGAAGCGTGTCAGTCTGGATCTCGAGCACGGCGCTCGCATCCTGAAATGCCCCGAGCTGCGTCTTCAGGCGCCCGATGGCGAACTCGCGCTCCTCCACCTCGCGCGCGCCCGCGGACACTTCCGGCTCGGCGGAGGGGTCATGCGGCTCCAGGGGAGGGACCGAGCTCGAGCTCTTCGCCGCGTCGCTCTTCTTGGGAGGCATGTTGACGTGAGGCGCCCGCGCGCCTCGAGTGGGACGACGACGCTATGGGGATTGCCAAAACAAGCATTTCATTTTCGGTGTCGCATCGCGAAAGTGGGCCCATAACCTCCTCTCAATGCGCCCGGTTCGGCGCTGCCGCCGACCGCTTTTCTTTATCCACTTCGGTTTCGATCGCCTCCTCTCCTCATACACCTCCGCGCTCGCCCCCGCGACGCACCGCCTCCGAAGCCTCGCCTTTCCCTCGAGTCTTCGCATACCCGGCGACCTTTCGCCCTTCGTCCACGCACGAAGACGACACTCGCGATGGCTGCCAACGCCGCGCTCGCGCGCACCAGCCTGGTCCCGCCGCCGTCCGCGCTCCGCGCCGGGCGCGCGCGCGCGCCCTCGCGCGCCGCGCGCGCGGTCTCCGTGCGCGCGGGCGTCTCGGAGATCACCGTGGAGAAGGTGGACCTCGGCGACTGCAAGGTGCGCCTGGACGTGACCGTCCCCAAGTCCGTCGCCGGCGCCGCGCGCCAGGAGTGCCTCGAGGGTTTCGCGGAGAAGTGTCAGATTCCCGGCTTTTCGTACAAGAAGGGCGGCGGGCGCAAGAAGGCGGACGGCAAGCTCCCCCCCGCGGACGTCATCATCAACTTCGTGGGCGCCACCGAGTTCAAGCAGAGCTGCGTGGAGGAGATGCTGCAGCGTTCGATCCCGCGCGCCATGGAGGTGGTGGCGGCCACCGCGCTGCAGGATTCCGAGCGCATCGACACCCCCTTCGCGGAGATGGTGAAGCTCTTCGACAACGCGCTCGCCGAGCCGAGCGGCGACGCGACGTACTCCATCACCTGCGAGGTGGTGCCCACGATCGCGTGGACCGCGGACTACCGCAAGCTCACGGTCACGGTCACCGCGCCCGGCGACGACGCGTCCGACGCGATGGAGGCTGAGTCCCTGTTCAACCAGCAGCTGCGCCAGCTCGGCACGATGCGCGTCGTGGTGGACCGCGGGCTGGAAGTCGGCGACCAGGTGGTGATGGACCTCGATGCGCGCGACGCCGGGACGGGCGAGGCCATCGAGGGCATCAAGCAGGAGAAGTTCTCGCTGGACACCGGCGCGGCGAAGATCAACCTGCCCGGCTTGGTGGACGGTCTGATCGGCATGAAGACGGGGGAGACGAAGACCTTCCCGATCACCATGCCGGAAGATTGGCCGCAGGCGTTTATCCGCGGCGTCGAGGCGGAGTTCACCGTGACCATCAAAGAGCTCTTCGACAACGAAGTGCCGGAGGCTTCGGACGACATCGCGGACAAGATCTTCCCCGAGGCGACTTCGGTGGAGGACGCGCGCGCGAAGCTGCTGCAGATGCAGAAGGACAACACCGCGGACGCGCTCGAGCGCATCACGGATGAGGCGCTGGTGGACGCGCTGGCGGCGATCTGCGACGCGCCGTTACCGCCGTCCATCGTCGAGGAAACGGGGCGCCAGATGTACTCGGAGCAGATGCTCTCGATGCAGATGTCCGGGAGCATGGACATGAAGACGGTGGAGCAGCTCGCCTCGCCGGAGATGGTGGAGAAGTTCCTGGTGGAGTCGCGCGAGGAGATCGAGAAGATCGTGCGGCGCACGGTGGCGTGCGAGGAGCTCTTCCGCCTGGAGAACATCGAGGTGACCGAGGAGGAGTTCAAGGCGGAGGTGGTGAAGGCGAAGGAGGAGTTCGAGCGGTACGGCACGGAGTACGACGTGCAGAAGCTGGTGGAGCAGGCGGGCGAGACCATCGAAGCGAGGAAGTCGGTGGAGTGGCTCAGGGCGAACGCGGAAGTGGTCGTCAACCCGCCCGTCGCGTAGAACGGCGGGGGGACGAACGACCACGTACATCGCGAGCGATGTGATGTTTAATGTGCTAATAACATCAGCTCTCAGGCGTCGGGCATTGTCGCGGACACGGAAAAGAAAAACGACGACGTCGTCGCTCGCGTCGCGTTGTGATGTGTTCCGTGATTTGCGATAACATCAGCTCTACAGGCGGCAGGCGTCGTCGATGCGACACGAAAATATAAACGTGTGACCGTTGCGATCCGAAAAACGTCTCTCGGAGGCGCCGAGACTCTCGGAACGCCTCGGGTGGGGGCCGCGGCTCGGCGCCTGTCATTCCACCATGAACGCTCCCCTTCGTCGGCTCGCGCGCCTCGCGGCGGCCCGACCCGGCGCGGTCGCGCCGTTCGCGGTGCGAGGCAAGGCGACGCAGAGCGTGCACCGCGCCGCGGGGACGCTCTCTTCCGATTTCGGGACCCGTGTCGACAACGACGACACCGCGCGCCTGCCGTTTTTCGCCTCGTGGATCGGCAACCTTCTGGGCGCCTCCCTGAGCGACACGCAGCTCGAGGCGTTCGCGGGCAAGTACATGGGCGGCGTTTCGGGGAACGCTCGCGCCGCGCCCGCTGAGCCCTCCCCCGAGGTGGCCGCCGCGCTCGAGACCGCGCGGCGCGAGCGCGACGCCGCGGTGTCTCGCGCGAACGCGGTCGACGCCGAGGCGCTGACGCTCCGTCTGCGGCTGGCGCAGACGGACGCGGGCGCGGTCGAGGCTGTGCGCGCCGAGCTGCGGGACGCGCAGCTCGAGGCTGCGGAGACGCGCGTCGCGCTGAACGCGCTCAAGTTCGCGCGCACGGAGACCCGGGTCGTGGAGGGGAGCGGAAGCGCCGTCGGGACCCCAGCTGGGGTCCGTCCGCCCGAGTCCATCACGCGACGCGAGTCCGAGCTGAAACACGCCGTGCGGCGACTGGAGCGGGAGCTCGAACGCGCCAACGAACGCGTCGTCTCCGCGGAGAGCGCGTCCGCGACGTTCGCGGCGTCCGTCGTGCGCGAAGTCAAGGCTGGCACGTCCGCGCATCCCACGTTCGGCGCGTTGCTCCGCGACTTTGGGTACAAGAAGGTGTACGCCATGCCCGCCGGGCGCTTAGCGGACAAGAGCGCTGTGCGGGTGTACGAGCAGCAGAGAGCGTTCCGCTCCGACCGCGCCGTGACCATCGCGGACCGCAAGGCGGCGGACAAGTTCGCCGTGCCCGGCGTCATCTCCCTCGCCGAGGGCACCGCGCGGACGCGCGACGGTGACGGTTCGGCGCGCGAACCGGCGAGCGGCGCGCGCGGCGCCCTCGCCGAGTTTTTCCGAGGCCCGGAACGGTCGGTGAGCATTCTGGACGGGCAACACCGCGTGGGCGCGATTGAGATTCTCCTGCGGCGCGGGGTGATTCGCGACACCGACGAGGTGCTCGTGGAGGTGTTCCCGGACGTGAGCGACGCGAAAGCCGCGGAGCTGTTCACGGAGATCAACGCCGCGCAGCCCGTTCGGTTCGTGGACATGCCGGGCGTGATGGCGCCGGAGATGAAGTGGGCGCTGGAGGGCGCGGCGGGCGCGCTGAAAAACAAGTACCCCGCGATGTTCTCCGAGTCGGCGCGGTGCAAGATCCCGAACGTGAACCTGGACGCGCTCAGGGAGCAGCTGCACGAGGCGGAGGTGGCGCGGAGGTTTGGCCTGCGCACCGAAAGCGACTTCACGGCCTGGATGGCCGCCGAGAACGCGCGCCTCGCCGGGCGCTCGGAGAAGCAGTGGCTGCGGCTCCGCCCCAAGCGCGGCCGCGGGAGCGCCGGATCAAAGGAGGCGTACCTCAAGGCGCTCGCCAAAGCCAGGGAACACGGGCTCTTCCTCGGCATGTGTGAGACGTGGCTGGACGTGAAAGACTGAAAGACTCGAGAGAGCCTCTAATCTCTCTAGTAGAGCCTCTAATCGGAAGCTTTTCCGGACCGACAGACGCGCGACGCGCGTAGCGTAAGACGCGGCGCGCGCGCGCGGCGTTTTGCGTTTTGTTTTTTTTTTCAATGATGACGCGTAAAAGGTTACATAGGCGCGGTATTATTTCTCGTATAATAGCTCCTCGCGTTCACGCGCTCGCCTCCGCCTCGGGCGGAGGCTCGCCATCCGCCTCGTTCTTGATATCCTCCGGCCTCACCTCGAACGAGCCCCGCAGCCGCCGCAGCGAGTTCCCCGCC
>Ga0181558_10004854_pt1 | contig 11982 bp, 9 predicted proteins | sample 011ome_22_FD_133754 | JGI IMG/M metagenome (GOLD analysis project Ga0181558, IMG submission 133754) | Coastal salt marsh microbial communities from the Groves Creek Marsh, Skidaway Island, Georgia - 011507BT metaG (megahit assembly) | ecosystem: Environmental > Aquatic > Marine > Intertidal zone... | reverse complement strand
GATAACGCTCTGGACGCAATCGATGATGACGGCATGATAGAAGTGCGACTTGGCACGAGCGGACGCGAAGCGGTGATTGAGGTGGAAGACAATGGGTGCGGTATGTCGGCGGAGTTTATCAGGGACGAACTTTTCAAGCCGTTCAGAACCTCTAAAGGTGCCGGCTACGGCATTGGCGCATTTGAAAGCCGGGAATACGTTCGTGAAAACGGTGGGCGGATGAACATTCAGAGCGAGACTGGCGTTGGCACAACCGTCACAATCCGATTGCCGGCGATCGGACTGGCCGATGGATTGATATCGGCGGATGCGGTCGCGACATGAGCGAAAAACAAAGAAAGCTTCTGATCGTAGACGACGATACGGGGATACAGCGTCAGCTTCGCTGGAGCTTCGATGAATACGATGTCTCTGTTGCCGGCGACCGGGAGGAAGCGATCGCGCAGTTCAGATCAGAAGCGCCGGCGGTGGTGACTGTCGATCTCGGGTTGCCGCCTGATCCTGACGGCGCGACCGAGGGCTTTGCCACAGTAGAGGAAATTCTGAAACTTTCTCCGGACTCCAAGGTGATCGTCGTCACCGGGAACGAGGACCACGACAATGCCCTCAAAGCCGTGGCCCTAGGCGCATACGACTTCTATCGAAAACCGATTGATTCCGATGAACTCGGCCATATCATTCAGCGGGCGTACCAACTCTACGATCTCGAACAGGAAAATCGCCGCCTTGCCGAGCGCGGCAGCAACGCGGCGTTAACCGGCGTTATCTGCGCCGACCCTGAAATGCTTAAGGTTTGCCGTCTCGTCGAAAAAGTAGCGCCCACGAACGTGACGGCGATGCTGCTGGGTGAAAGCGGCACAGGTAAGGAAGTCCTTGCCCGGGCAGTCCACGAGCTCAGCCCCCGTGCGGACAAGCCATTCGCCGCCATCAACTGTGCGGCTATCCCGGAAAACCTTCTTGAAAGCGAGCTGTTCGGGCACGAGAAAGGTTCGTTCACAGGCGCTGTCCGCCAGCAAAAAGGCAAGGTCGAACTCGCGGATTCCGGCACGCTTTTTCTGGACGAGGTGGGCGACATGCCGTCGGCTATCCAGGCGAAGTTGCTGCGGTTCCTGCAGGAGCGGACATTCGAGCGTATCGGTGGTCGCCAGTCTATCGCAGTTGATGTGCGGGTCATCTGCGCGACCAATCAGAAGCTCGAAGAAATGATAGCCGCCGGTACTTTTCGCGAAGATCTCTATTACCGTCTGAGCGAAATGGTGATCAACATTCCGCCGCTGCGCGAACGGATCGGCGATGCCGAAATGCTGGCCCAGGCATTCCTGCAGAAATTTGCGGAAGAACAGGGTAAATCGATCCGCGGCTATACCCGGGAAGCGCTGGCCGCCATCTCCGGTTATCAATGGCCAGGCAACGTCCGCGAGCTTGAAAACCGCGTGAAGCGCGCGCTGATCATGGCAGAAGGCAACAGGATATCCCCCGAAGATCTTGATCTTCAGCAGGCGGACGGTGCCGGCGAAATACTGAATCTCGCCAAAGCGCGCGAAGAGGCGGAAAAAAGGGAAATACCGCGCGCATTGTCGCGGGCAGAGGGCAACATAACCCAGGCGGCCAAACTACTGGGTATCAGCCGCCCGACACTGTACGATTTGATGCGGCAGCATGGCTTCAAGGTTGATTAGTATTATCTGGTTATCCATGTTGCTGCGATGCCGGAATTTTGCGGGCCGATACGTGTGTTTTTATGGAAAATCGCCCCAATGGGAGAGTTAGGAATGACGACGAAGCTGAAAAACAGGATTTTCAAAGCGACGGCGGTTGCCGTCGGTCTCGTCTGGTTGGGAGCTAGCGCCCCTCAATTCGCTCATGCGGCTGCAGTCGATAAGGAGCGCTCGGAGAAATTCCTTCGCGAAGCGCAGGAATTCATCAAGAAGGGCGATGGCAACGCTGCCGTTATTCAGCTCAAGAATGCGCTTCAGTCCGATCCCGGTAATGTCACGGCCCGCCGGCTGCTCGGTGAAATCTATCTTCGCGTTGGTAACGGCCCGTCGGCCGAAAAAGAGTTCACAGCGGCAATGCGCCGTGGGGCGAACGATACCAAGATCAAGATTCTTCTCGCCCGGGCTTATCTCCTGCAGGGCAAGAACAAGGAAGCGCTCGAGGAGGTTTCGGGCGACATCACTGACGAAGAAGCCCGTCCCGATGCGCTGATCGTCCGCGGGCAGGCTCTCCTCGGATTACGGGATTTCGAAAAGGCAAGAACGGCGCTGATCGATGCCGATAAACTGCGTCCTGAAGATGTGCGCGCGAAAATCGGCCTGGCGCAGAGCTACGTGAGCCAGGGCAAGATCAAGGAAGGCGAAACGGAAATCGACGAAGCCCTTCGCCGCAAGCCCGAATCCGTTGAAGCACTTGTCCTCAAAGGGGAGCTGCGCCGTCTGAACAAGGATCTCGACGGTGCGGTGCAGCAGTTCGACAAGGCGGTAAAGGTCAACGACAAGAATCTTCTCGCCCGGCTCGGCCGGGCGGCCTCGTTGATCGACCTCGGCAAGGACCAGGATGCCCAGGCCGATCTTGATGTCGTTTTCAGGCGTGTCCCGAAACATCCCCTTGCAAGTTATTTGCAGGCCCTCGTGCTGGCAAAGAAGAAAGACTATGCGGCGGCTCAGGAGACCCTTCAGCAGGCTGGCCCTCTTCTTGACAACCATATGCCCAGCGTATTTTTGCGCGGCGCGGTCAGCTATGCACTGAACCAGTACGAACAGGTTGTTTCGAGCCTTGAGCGCTATACGCAGGCGGTGCCGACGAATGCCCGCGCGCGCAAACTGCTCGGTGCGACCCTGGTTCGCAAGCGCGAGGCCGCCCGGGCGATCGAAGTGCTCGAACCGCTGGTCAATGACGAAACGAAGGATGCCCAGTTGCTGACACTTCTCGGCAGTGCCTACATGCAGGTTGGCAAGTTCAACGAGGGCACAGCGTATTTCAGCCGCGCATCGGAGGCGGCGCCCGATGTTGCCTCTATCCGCATGCAGCAGGCGCTCGGAAGCCTTGCCCAGGGAGAGTCCGATGCGGCCGTCGGCCAGCTTGAGAGCGCGATCAATCTCGATCCTGAAGCGCGCCAGGCATCGGTATTGCTGGCGCTCGTCAAACTGCGCAAGCGCGATTTCGATGGCGCTCTGGTCGCCGCCAAGCGCCTTCAGGAGCAAATGAAGGACAACCCGCTTGCCGACAACCTCATCGGAGCGGCCCATCTTGGCAAAGGAGATCGCAAGGCCGCGCGGGAGACATTCGAGGCGGCCCTCAGGAAAAAATCAGACTTTCATCCGGCCCGTATGAATCTGGCCCAACTCGACCTTCAGGAAAAAAAGGTCGATGAAGCCAAGAAGCATTACGCGACGATCATCGAGGAAGATTAGAAGCATATGGGCGCGATGCTGGCAATGGCCAGCATTGAGGGGGAGGCAGGCGACCGCGAGGCTGTTGTGTCCTGGCTGAAGAGAGCCGCCGAGGCAAATCCGAAGTCACTGACCCCGAACCTGCGGCTAATTCAGTTTTACGGCAGCAACCGCGAATTCCAGAAGGCGGTTGCCGTCGCGCGCGGATTGTCGAACAGCCAGCCTGACAATCCCCGGGTGCTCGAAGCCCTCGGTCGTGCCCAGACGGCTGCGGGCGATCCGATCGGCGCTGTTCAGACCTACAAGCGTCTTGCCGCGCTGAATCCCGATTCTGCGGCGATCCTTGGCCTTGTGGCCGGTGCCCAGATTTCAGCGAAGGACCCCGCATCCGCCCGGGCTACGTTGAAAGATGCCATCGCGCTTGACGAAAAATACCTCCCCGCAAAGATCGCGCTGGTGGAACTTGAATCCGCCGAACAGAAGTTCGATGAGGCATTGACGCTCGCGGACGAACTGAAGAAAGACCAGCCCGAGTCCCATTACGGCGATCTTCTGACCGGCGATGTGCTGATGCGCCAGAAGAAATTTGCCGACGCGGCAACGGCTTATGAAAAGGCCATCGAGAAATCCGACACCGCGACGCTTGCCATTCGCCGGTTCAATGCAAAGCGTCAGGCGGGAAATGCCGATGACGCTCTGAAAGAGCTCCAGGGCTGGGTCGACAAAAAAGACGACCGTGGGGCGCGTCACGTGCTGGCAAGTGCCTATCTTTCTGCGAACAGGAACGATGCCGCCATACGGGAGTCGGAGAAACTCCTGGCAAAAGAGGAAAACAATCCGGTTCTTCTGAATAATCTGGCGTGGCTGTACCAGCAGAAAAACGACAAGCGCGCGATGGAGTATGGCGAGCGCGCCTACAAGGCAGCACCGAAATCCGCTGCGGTCATCGACACGCTTGGCTGGATTCTCGTCGAGCAGGGACATGACGTGAAACGCGGCGCGGAGTTGCTGGCGGAGGCGCACCGGATCGCGCCGAAGCAGGGCGACATACATTATCACCTCGCCTATGCCATGAATAAGAACGGTCAGTCAGCCGAGGCAAAACGCGAGCTCGAGCGTCTGCTTGCGTCTGATGTCAAATTCGAGGCGATGGACGATGCCAAAAAGCTGCTGAAGCAGCTCGGCGGCTAGGAACGTTCAGGCTTTCGCGGGTTCGCCCAGGAGCGTGTAGACTTCATGCGGGGTCGAGGGGCGCCCCCCCACCTCGTTGATAAAAAAATCGAAGTACCGGTCGAACCGGTCGAGGAACACAGCGAGGTCGTCGTCATTCCGCACGTAAGGGGTACATCCCGGTTCGAGCGACGGACTGTGATACGTGAAGCTGAATACCCGGCGGCCCGCTGCAAGCATTTTGCGGGTGAGGCGCCGGTGTTCGCTATCGGTGATCCCTTCAGGCGTCAGCACGATCCGGTCGAGCAACCGCAAGCGCGAACTTATCCCGGTCAGCTTCAGCGCCCGCCCGAACGGCGAATTGACCCGGTTCCAGCCGGCCCAGCCCAGCCCTGCGAATATGCCCGTAAACCCGGCAGACAGGGGTATCTCCAGGATACGGTTTTCGCCGAACCAGTAGGGTGCGGCGTCGCAATGCCTGAAATCGGGCCCTTCATCGTCGCGAAAATCGGTTTGCGGCACCACGCTTGCGTCAATCCGGTAGCCCAGTTCTGCGAGTATTCCGGCTGTGTTGGGTCCGACACCGTACCGGCCCGCCTTGTATATCGTCGGCCGGTGGCCGAACCGTTTGGTGATTTCTTCCGTCAGGGATTCGAGCTTCGCTTTTTCCAGGTCGCGCGGCAGATTGCCGGGATAGGAATTCAGATTGGATACCTGTTCATCGAAAGGCGGGCAGACCCAGGGATGCAGGTGCGCGCCGATCTGGCACAATCCGTCATCGTAAAGCTCCTTAAGCGGGCCGTAGCCGCTTTCCTGGCTTGCCACCGGATAGTCGATTACATAGGTCGGCTTTATTCCGTATCGCTGCAGAATTTCCTGCGCCCGGTATTGTGATGCGATTGCTCTTGTCGAAACCTGGTCCCGCGACACCGGCCTGCCCCAGTCGAATTCCTCTTCGGTATCGACCACGACCAGCAGCAGCGGCTGATCGATCTTCGTGTCGGGAATGTGCCAGTCGGAAGGGTCGAGCATGTGTATCAGGCCGTTCGGCGGTGAAGAACAAACAGCGGCACGGATCATGCCGCGACCGCGTGGTTAGCACATAGATGGCCGTCAAAAAACACATCCTGCATGTTTTCCCGTCTTTCGGCGCGGGAGGCGTGCCCATCCGCATCACCGCGGTGATGAACCATCTGGGCGACCGGTGCCGTCATACGGTCATGGCGCTGGACGGTCATGCCGAAGCGGCGGAACGTATAGACTCCGGGATCGACGTAAAGATCCTGCATCCTGAGATCAGCAAGAAACACCCGATCCGGACATTGACCGCGATTTCCGGACATCTGCGGAAACTCGCCCCCGACGTATTGCTCACCTTCAACTGGGGTTCGACCGAATGGGCGCTTGTGAACCGGTTCACGACCCGTATCCGCCATATCCATTTCGAAAGCGGATTCGGTCCCGAAGAGGCCGTCCGCCAGAAACGCCGCCGCGTGCTGTTTCGCCGCTCCGCCCTGCGGCGGGCGGAGCGTATCGTCGTACCGTCAGAGAACCTGGTCGGGATTGTCCGCGACAACTGGCGGCTCGATCCCGGTAAAATCCGGCTCATCCCGAACGGCGTCGACTGCGTCCGCTACGGAGGGGCGCCCGACCCGGCGGCACTGCCGGGTTTCGATCCCGCAGGTGCGACCGTTATCGGGACCGTCGCGCCCCTGCGCGAAGAAAAAAATATCGGCTGGATGATCGACGCGTTTTCGCGTGTTGAGGCCGAGGGCATGGCGCGCCTGCTGATTGTCGGGGACGGCCCGACGCGGCCGGCGCTTGAAGCCAGGGCGAAAGCCTCTGCGGCGGCGGAGCGTATCCATTTTGCCGGCTATGTGGGACAGCCCGAAAAGGTTTTCGGCCTGATGGACGTGTTCGCCATGTCGTCCGACACCGAACAGATGCCCAACGCCCTGTTGCAGGCGATGGCGGCGGGACGGCCTGTGGTATCGACAGACGTCGGCGATATCCGGCCGATCGTCGCCGCCGGCAATCGGGCCTATATATTTCCGGTCGGGGATGCCGCCGGGTATGACTCCGGTCTTCAGGCGATGATCGGCAACAAGGACCTGCGGGACCGCCTCGGTGCAGCAAACCGGCAACGCGTCGTGGATGTCTACAGTATGGACAAAATGCTGTCGGCCTACAGGGAGTTGCTGCTTCCGTGAAGATACTGACCTTCACGTCCCTGTATCCAAATGCGGTCAATCCCCAGCACGGCATTTTTGTCGAAACCCGCCTGCGCAAGCTTGTCGAGACAGGCGAGGTTGACGCGCGGGTGATCGCCCCGATCCAGTCGTTCCCGGTGACTGTCGGCCCGTTCGCCCGGTATGCGGCATACGCCGCCGCGCCGGCGTTCGAGACCCGCCATGGTATCGATGTGCATCATCCGCGTTTTCTGTCGATCCCGAAGGTCGGCATGCGGCTGACCCCGTCCAGCATGGCGATCTCTGCCCGAAAGCTGTTTCGCGATATCGTCGAGCGCGAGTCCATCGATCTGATCGATGCGCATTATTTTTATCCCGATGGCGTGGCCGCCGCACGGCTTGCTGCGGAAACCGGCGTGCCCTGCGTCATCACCGGGCGCGGCACCGATCTGAACCTGTTTCCGGAATATCCGGCGGCGCGGCGGGAAATCCTGAATGCCGTCGATCGTGCCGCCGCCTGCATCACCGTGTCCGACGCGTTGCGCACCCGGCTGATCGATATCGGTGCGCCCGCCGAAAAAGTGACGACGCTGCGCAACGGGGTCGACATCAATTTGTTTGCGCCGGTCTCCGCCGGGGATCGCGATGCGATCCGCCGTCGCCACAGGCTTGCCGGCCCCACGATCATCGCGGTCGGCAACCTTGCGCCGGAAAAGGGCCAGATGATGATCGTCGATGCGCTGCGCAGCCTGCCGGACGTCACGCTGGTGCTCGTCGGCGACGGTCCGGATGGCGGCCGCCTGGATACGTTTATCGAAGACAACAATCTCGCCGGCCGCGTACGCCGGTTGGGCCGGGTGCCGCAATCGGACCTGCCCGGATTGTACAGCGCCGCCGATGCTTCGATCCTGGCATCGATGCGCGAGGGCTGGCCCAATGTGCTGCTGGAATCCATGGCCTGCGGCACGCCCGTGATTGCCGCCGATGTCGGCGCGGTGCGGGAAATGGTGACAGTGCCGGCGGCGGGCGTGATCGTTGCCGACCGGACCCCGGCGGCGTTTGCGGAGGCAATAACGGGCCTGCTCCGCTCCCCGCCCGACCGTGCGGCAACGCGGGCCCATGCGGAAAAATTCAGCTGGGCGGAGACGACGCAGGGTCAGATCGATTTGTTCCGCCGGATTTTGGAGCGCTAGTCGATTACGCGCCCCAGCGCGGTGCCATAGGCGCGGCGGTAATTCGATGCCGAATTGGCCCAGGTGCGCTCGGTCTCGACAAAAATGCGTCCTGCTTTCCGCTGCGCGTCCCAGGTGTCGGGGGCCCCGAGCACCCGGAGGATTGTCGCCGTCAGGTCCGCGACGTCATCGGCCCGGAAAAGGTTCCCGGTCTCTCCGTCGCGGATCAGTTCCCTGTGGCCGCCGACATCCGACGCCACCATGATCTTGTTCTGGGCCATCGCTTCCAGCGGTTTCAGCGGTGTGACAATATCGGTCAGCCGCATCGACACCCGCGGATAGACCAGCAGGTCGACCAGGCTGTAATAGCGCTGCACCTCCGAATGGTGGACCCGGCCGGTAAAGATGACGGCGTCGGGATTCGGCAGGGCGGCTGCCTGGGCGCGCAGGGCTGCGTCCTCGGGCCCGCCGCCGACCATCAACAGCCGGATATCCGGATCCGCCGCCAGCAGGGCCGGCATCGCCTCGATCAGCAGGTGGAGCCCTTCATAGCCGTAGAATGACCCCAGGAATCCCAGCACTTTCTTTCCGTTCAGGCCGAGCTCTGCGCCCAGCGCGTCGTCACGCGGCGCATCTGCGGTGAATTCGCCCGGGTCGACGGCATTGGCGATCACCGTGATGCGGTCTTCCGGAATGCCGCGGGCCGCGATATCGGCGCGCAGGCCTTCGCAGATGGTGGTGACCGAACTGGCGCGCTTCAGGGCGCGGGTCTCCAGCGCCCGGGTCATCCGGTAGCGCAGGCTGCCCTCGGTCGTCGAGCCGTGGCTGGCCGCGGCGTCCTCCCAGAATGCGCGGACTTCGTAATTTACCGGAATGCCATGGCGCCTGCCGGCCCGGATGGCGGGCAGCGCATTGAGGACCGGCGAATGGGCATGCAGGATGTCCGGCTTGATGACGGGGATGATCTCGTTCAGCCGGGCCTCGGTCGCCGCCATTTCGGCGCGTTCGCGCAGCACCGGCAGGTTGATCCCGCCCGGCGCCGGGGTGCGGTGAAACACCCAGCCATCCACGGTTTCCTGGTCCTTATAGGGCTCGGTATGGCGCGGAGTCGTCAGATGATGGGTTTCCCAGCCGAGACGGCGCTGCTCGGTCAGCAAGGACAGCGTGCGGAACGTATAGCCGCTTTGCAGCGGGATCGAATGATCGAGAACGTGGAGAATGCGCATGCGTATCAGAATACCCTTTGGCCATTCTATATCGCGTAAGGCCCCGCCCCGTCACCATGGGAATACGAAATTCGCTTGATTAGTCCGTACACGGACGATTATATTCAGACAGTTGCAAGGCGGGCAAAAGTGCTAACATCGCCCGAAACCGCGCCGACAGCTTGTCGGCGGGACAATAGCGCCGGGGACAGACGGCAAACGGATCAGGAGGACACACCATGAGCAGGGCTCTTCACGAAAAACCCGCAATGACCAATACCCGCGCCGATTTCTATGGGCGCATGGCCGAACAGCACATGACCCCGCTGTGGGAAGTGCTGCACACACTGCTGGCCACCGAACCGGTGACGGAGGCAACGCCCCATAAATGGGATTACGATACCTGCCGGCCCTACATCCTTGAATCCGCCAATATCATTTCGGCGGCAGAGGCGGAACGCCGCGTAATGGTCCTGGAAAACCCGACGCTTGAGGGCAAGTCGCGGATTTCGGAAGCGCTTTATGCCGGTCTCCAGTTGATCATGCCGGGCGAGGTTGCCCCGGCGCATCGCCATTCGCCCTGCGCCCTGCGTTTCATCGTCGAAGGCACGGGCGCCTATACCGCGCTGAACGGCGAAAAGGCCTATATGGAAGTCGGCGACCTGATCCTTACCCCGTCCTGGGTGTGGCACGATCACGGCCATGACGGCGACGTGCCGGTGGTCTGGCTCGACGGGCTCGATATCCCGTTGGTCCGCGATCTCGGTCCCGTCTTTGCCGAACCCTATCCCGAGGCCGAATTCCCGCAGGGCCGTCCCACCGGGGACAACATGGCCCGCTACGGCAGCAACATGCGTCCCTTCGGCGAAAAGGTGACCTCGGCGAACTCGCCGGTCTTTCACTACCCCTATGTGGAAATCCGCGAGACGATCGAGACCGTCGCCAAGGCGCAGGACATGGATGTCCGCCATGGCTACAAGCTCGAATACATCAATCCGCATACGGGCGGCCCGGTCATGCCGACCATCGCCACCTATATGCAGAAACTGCCGAAAGGCTTCGCCGGCGACGATTACCAGACGACGGCAGCCTGGGTCTATCACTGCGTCGAAGGCTCGGGCCGCACGCATATCGGCGATGAGACGATCGAGTGGAAGGCCAAGGACACCTTCGTCGTCCCCGCCTGGTACAAGCATCGCCACGAAGCCGATGACGACGCCTTCCTGTTCAGCTTCACCGACCAGCCCGTGCACGAAAAGCTCGGCCTGTTCCGGGACAACATGCAGGGATAATTGCCGGGTTTCGGGCGACCGTTCCGACAGAAAACGCCGGCGTAAGTCTTACGCCGGCGTTTTTTATTCACTCTTGTCAGCGCCGATATCGAACCAGCGGAAATAGTTCGGACAGAACATCCGGCCCGGCGGGTCGCGATACGTCCCTTCGGCGCCGGTCTGATCCGGCTTGTTCGGTCAGTCTTCGAAATCTTCGCGCGTCAGGACCGAAATCAGGCGGATGCCTTCCTTTTCGAAGTTTTCTTCCGCGCCTTCAAGCCGGTCGACCACGGTGACGACGATCGGCACATGCCCCCCGCCTTCGCGGCGCACGGCCTCGACCGCCTGCATTGCGGAGCCGCCGGTGGTGGTGACGTCCTCGACGATCAGCACCTGCCCGCCGGGAACCATGTTTCCTTCGACCTGCTTCTCGGTGCCGCGTTCCTTCACTTCCTTGCGCACCATGAACCCGGGCAGCGGACGCGTCGATCCGGCGGATGCCTGTGCGACGGCGGTCACCACCGGCACGGCGCCCAGCGCCATGCCGCCGACGCAGTCGAGCGCGATTCCTTCCACAGCTTCGAGGATCAGCTCCCCCGTCAGGCGCGCGCCCTCGGGGTCCATCACGCTCGGCTTCATGTTGAAGTAATAGGGGCTGGTCACCCCCGATGCGAGCTTGAAGTCTCCCCCGCGTGTCAGCGATTTGGCGGCGATGATGTCGCGCAGCCGCTTCTTCCGTTCGTCCATTCTTTCTGTGTTCCTTAAGCTTACTGACCCAGGCGGCCTTGCCGCCGTTATTTCAGGCGGCCTTGCCGCCGTGCATCGCCTGCCACACTTTCATCGGCGTGGCGGGCATGTCGATATCCTTCACGCCGTATTCCGCCAGCGCGTCGACGATGGCGTTCACCACCGCGGCGGTCGACCCCACCGTGCCGGATTCGCCGCCGCCTTTGACGCCCAGCGGGTTGGTCTGACAGGCCTCGACGAAATCGGCGGTCTCGATCATCGGCAGGTCGTCGGCGCGGGGCATGCAGTAATCCATGAACGAGCCCGCGATGACCTGGCCGTCCACATCGTAGGTCATGTCCTCCATCAGCGCCTGGCCGATGCCCTGCGCGACGCCGCCATGAACCTGCCCGCCGAGCAGCAGCGGATTGATGACCTCGCCCGAATCATTGACCGCAATATGACGGACCAGGTCGACGACGCCGGTGTCCGGGTCGATCTCGACCTCGGAGAAATGCGTGCCGTTCGGCCAGTTGGGACCGGTTTCCGGCGTCCAGGTGCCTTCGGCTTCGAGCCCGAGACCGAGATGGCCCGGCCAGCCCATGGGCATGTAGGACATCGGCACCATGTCGCAGATATGGATCGATTTATCGGTGCCCGCGACCGTCAGGTTGCCTTCGCTGAACTCGATATCCTCTTCGGCCGCTTCCAGCACGTGGGCGGCGATCTTTTTTGCCTTGTCGATGATCTTGTCGGCCGCGTTCTTCAACGCCGAACCGCCGATGGTCATGGAGCGCGAGCCGTAGGTGCCGCGGCCATAAGTGACGGTGTCGGTATCGCCCTGCACAAGACGGATT
>Ga0181558_10004852_pt1 | contig 11983 bp, 4 predicted proteins | sample 011ome_22_FD_133754 | JGI IMG/M metagenome (GOLD analysis project Ga0181558, IMG submission 133754) | Coastal salt marsh microbial communities from the Groves Creek Marsh, Skidaway Island, Georgia - 011507BT metaG (megahit assembly) | ecosystem: Environmental > Aquatic > Marine > Intertidal zone... | reverse complement strand
CTGCATTTCCAGGGCATAGCCGATAACAACCTAATCAATCATGAAGACTGGCAGCTTTTTGGCTTGCACCCTGAAGATGTTCGAGATGAGTTAAAGCGCCTCAGTGTTCATAAATTTTGGATAATTCAAACTGCTGCCGATGTGGTTTCGATCAGTTGGGCATGCAATACCATGGAGGAGGTCGTCGATGTCATCCTTGAAACAGGACTTTGATGAGCTGGTCACCCGTATCCAGCAAGGGCGGGAATTTCAGCATGCTAGTTTTGAGCCGATCTACTATTTGGTGTTTTCACCTAAACAGATTATTGAAGTAAAACGGCAAACCAAAGCATGGATACAAATGTTGAAAAAGCAGGGGTTTAATGTTGAAACATTTTCCATTGCGGAGCAGGTGAATGACATTCTGAAATCTGTGCCAGCCTTTCGCCGTAATTTATGGTTAAAACAAGATGCTGAAGCGCCTCAGGAGTGGACAAAAACAAATAATTCACTGGCTAATACATTGAACGACAGTGAAAAGGGTTTGCAATCCCGATTGGAAAGCAAATTGTCCGAACTAGAGGGGGATGGCAAAGCATTATTATTGGTGACCGATTTAGAAGCGTTACATCCCTATATGCGAATTGGCTCTGTAGAGAGTCAACTGCAAGGGCGTTTTCATGTGCCTACAGTATTTTTATATCCCGGCGTTCGTACTGGGCAAACTCGATTAAAATTTTTGGGTTTCTACCCAGAAGATGGCAACTACCGCTCTATGCATGTTGGCGGTTAAACCAGCGGAAGGACATAACAAGGAATAATTATGCAAATCAAACAACTCTTCGATCCTGCAAAAGGTATTGATCGCGCTATCGAAAAGGTAATCAGTTATGGCGCTGATGCAGAGAAAAGGCTCAAGTCCGAAATCTCTGAATACGTTGCCACTGATAGCATTGAAGAACACTTCGAAGACCTTCTCTCTAAAATGCAATTAGCAATGGAGCAGGGTGGTGAAAACGAAGTCGGTGTTTGGGTATCTGGTTTCTACGGTTCTGGTAAAAGCTCATTTACAAAGTATCTAGGTTTGGCTTTCGATGATTCTGTCGAGGTTGAGAATCGCCCCTTTATTGATCACCTTAAAGATCGCCTTACCCGTGCTCAAACAAAATCCTTGTTAACCACAGTCGCTAAGCGTTTTCCTGCCGCAGTCATCATGCTTGACCTGGCATCAGAACAAGTTGCTGGTGCGACGATGGAAGATGTAGCCACAGTACTTTATTACAAGGTACTGCAATGGGCGGGCTATTCTCGTAATCTTAAAGTGGCAGCCTTCGAGCGTAAGTTACAAAAAGAAGGGCGCTATGAAGAATTCCTTGAGCTCTTCAAAAATCATACTGAAGGTGAGGAGTGGAAGGCACTACAAAATGATGAATTGGTAGTTGATGGCCTAATCCCTGCTATTGCACATGAAATGTATCCACAACTCTTTAAAACCGATACTGCCTTTTCTACGGAAGCGAGTGAAATAATTCGCTTTGAAAACGATCGAGTTGAAGAGATGATTGAAATTGCTCGCCAGCACTCTGGTAAAGAGCACATCATCTTTATCGTGGATGAGGTTGGCCAATATGTCGGCTCACGGGATAACTTAATCCTAAATCTGGATGGGCTCGCCAAAAACCTAAAAAATATTGGTGACGGTAAAGTATGGATGATCGGCACTGCTCAACAAACGTTGACAGAAGATAATGAAAAAGCAGCGCTTAACTCAGCACAGCTCTATAAACTAAAAGATCGTTTCCCCATTCAAATCAATCTAGAATCTAGCGATATAAAAGAAATCTGTTATCGCAGACTGTTAGGCAAGTCACCTGAAGGCGCGGATCAGCTTGGTCAGCTCTTTGATCAAAATGGCCAGGCCTTGCGTCATGCCACCAAGCTAGAAGATGCACGTGTTTACGAAGCAGACTTTGATCGTGAAAGTTTCGTTAATCTCTATCCATTCCTACCTGCACACTTTGAAGTGTTGTTGACGTTACTAGGCCAGCTAGCTAAATCTACTGGTGGTATTGGTCTGCGTTCTGCCATTAAGGTTATTCAAGATATCTTGGTCGAAGGGGCAAATGGTCAGCCGATCGCTAACGAAAATGTTGGGATGTTGGCTAATACCGTTACCCTCTATGATGCGCTTGAGAAAGATATCAAGCGGGCATTCCCCACTAAGCACCAGGCGGTAGGCAAAGTACAAAGTTCAAATTTCTACGATAGCGAATTACATATTAATATCGCTAAAACAGTAGCCGTGCTTGAGATACTAACCAACCTCCCTGTAACACGCCAAAATACAATGGCGTTGATGCAATCCAGTATTACTCAAACCCAAGATGAGGCCGCTTTTAATGAAGCGGTGGATGATCTGATCAATGAGCCAAATATTCCATTCAGTGAGCAGGATGGATACTTAGGCTTTATCAGCGAAAAATTGACTGAGATTCAACGGGCGCGAAATGAGATTGGTTTAAAAACTATCGAATTGCGCAAAATTCTAAGCGAAACACTAAAAGGCTGCCTGTCGCCTCTTCCAAAAGTACAAGTAGAAGGTTCGCTAAGCGTCGAAACTGGTTTGAAGTTGCAGAATACGAATGGCTTACCCAGTGGCCTGGCTGGTGAGCGTAACCCCGTACAAACGCTCATCGACTTTGTGGCGCCAGGGGATTATGACAACAACCTAGATGAGCTGGTGTCAGATTCTCGTGAAAAGTCTAATCAAAACACTATTTATCTGTTAGGGAGAAAGTCGCCTGAGGTCGATGAATTACTGGCCAATATTTACCGTTGCGAAGAAATCGCACGTCGTAACCGTAATGATGCCGACAAAGAAGTTAAAGAATACTGCAATGCGGAAGTGGATCGCGCCCAAACCAAATTGGTGCCAGAATTGCAGCGTATACTAAAACGCTCTCTACAATCCGGTTCTTTTGTCTTTCGTGGCACCAAGACGGCCGTTGATACCTTTGCTCAAGATCTGCTTGAGTCAAACAAAAAGCATCTTAAAAATGTGGCTGAGCGTGTTTACGAGCGCTATGCGGAGGCGCCACATCGTGCACAGACAGTGCTGGCTGAAAAATTCTTAAAAGCAGGCTTGAGTGGAGCAACAACGGAAACAGATCCCCTTGGTTTAGTCATTAAAGACAGCAGTGGAACTTTCACTATTGATGAAAACAATAAAGGCTTGGTGAGTATTCGAGATTACATAGAGAGAAATGGAACGGTAGAAGGGAAAAAAATCTGCGACGATTTCAGTCGCCCTAAATTTGGTTGGGCGATTGATACAACACGTTATATGTTGGCCGCTATGTTAAGTGCTGGTGAGATAAAGCTTAAAGTGGCGGGCCGCGAGCTAACCAGTGTTGGTCAACAAGCGCTTGATGCCTTCAAGTCGAACAAGTCCTTTGCCAATGTCAGTATCTCATTGCGGGATGATCGACCTTCTAATGAGATGTGTGCATTGGCTGCCGATCGATTGGGTGAGGTGATTGCTGATGGTGAGGTGATTATTCCACTAGAAGAAGAGATCAGCAAAACGGCGCAGAAAAACTTCCCAGTATTTCAGCAGCAATTTGGTTCGCTAGGTGAAAAGCTCAATCGCCTTAATGTACCAGGTCAGGGTCGAGTAGAAGAACTTCAGCAAGCATTAAAAGATGTACTCTTCAATGACTGTTCCGATGCCACCCAGCGTATGGGGGCAGAAGAATCCCCGCTTTATAGCAACTTAAAGTGGGCAGCTGAGGTTAAAGCCAAGTTAGACCATGGTTTAGAAGAAACTTTGCTTGAGTTAGATGCCAAATGCAAAGGTATAGAGAGTCTTCCTAATTCGGGTGTGCCTGGTGAGCTGAAAGCGGAATTAGCCGGTGATTTAGAACAGCTACAGCAGCGGCTAAAGCAAGAAGATTTTTACAAACACCAGGCAGATTTAGCTACGACTCTGAGTAATGTCAAAACCCGAGTGGCAGATGCAGCTAGTAAGATGAATCAGGATGTTGAGCAAAGTTTAAAGAATGCTCAAGAAGAGCTACCAAGAAGCCCTGGCTGGGAAGAGCTAACAGCTGATGAGCGCAATAACTTGTTAGGGCAGCTAGAGCAGTTTGCTGGTGAGGCAGAACAAAACTTAAGCGGTATTAAAACACTGCTAAATCGTGATTTCGAAATTACTAATACGCTGCGTGAGTTACAGCACTCTGTAAAGGATACCGCTGAGAAGCGACGCTTACAGCGTGAGCAAGAGAGGCAAGAAAAGAAAAAGAAAGAAGAAGAGGAAGGCACCTATCAGCCTAAAGTGTTGCAACGCAAAGTTGCCGTTCCTAAAGCACTTAAAACCGCTGAAGCCATCGACGGTGTTATTGATCAGCTCACAGAGCTTAAGAAAGATCTTCAAGATTATGACGAGCTGGATATCAGCTTTGAACTGTCGGTTGAAGAATAGGGTATACAGGGAAATTACCAATGGCATTTGATCAAGCAACCCGTAACCGCCTCCAAAAATTTGTTGGTGATGCCCGCAAACTACTCAGTGAGGAGTTTACCCAGCAGTTACAAAATACCTATGGCCTTGATCCTGTTACAGGTGATATAGCTACACTGAATGATCTACCTGCGCTAAGCCCTACTGAGCAGCAAACGGCAAAGCTTCTGCGCGATACTTTAGAGCACTATCTGGCAGCTAGCCACAAAGTAGATCCGCACAAAGACAAAGCGCTAGTTATTGTCACATTAGACCGCATTGTTAGGGAGCAGGCATTCACAGTGCTTAATCGTTTAGCTGCTTTGCGTATGGCTGAAGCTCGCCAGTTTGTGATGGAGTCCATTAGCCAAGGTTATCAGTCTAAAGGTTTTCAGCTCTACCAGCGTATTTCGGCTAGTAGTCTTGGAGAAACAGGCCAAGCCTATCAGTATTATCTTTTCAGTGTCTTTGACGAGTTGAGCTTAGATTTAGCTGTATTGTTTGATCGATATTCGAGTCAAGGACGGTTATTTCCTCGTGAAACTATATTGTTAGAGTTACTGGATTTGATCAATCATGCTGAGTTGGAACTACTTTGGGGCGAAGATGAAACTATTGGCTGGATTTACCAGTACTTTAATTCCAAGGAAGAGCGCAAAAAAATGCGCGATGAATCACAGGCTCCGCGAAATAGTCGTGAACTGGCAGTTCGTAACCAGTTTTTCACTCCGCGATATGTCGTTGAATATTTAACAGATAATACCTTGGGTCAAATTTGGTATGAAATGACCAAGGGCAAAACGACTTTAGTAGATAGTTGCCATTACCTCGTTCGCAGATCAAATGAAGTTTTCCTAAAAAAAGGTGAGTTTGCACCAGCTATTGATAGTCAAGATTTATCAGGCCTAACACATGAGGAATTAAATCAAAAATCTGTATATGTCTATCACCGTCCTATAAAAGATCCTCGTGATATCAAAATGTTAGATCCCGCCTGTGGTTCAATGCATTTTGGCCTTTATGCATTCGATCTTTTCGTACAGATTTATTCCGAAGCTTGGGATATTGAAGAGAAAGAAGGCAAGGATTTTTTCTGGTGTGAAGATGGAATGCCAAGAAAGCCTGCTCTGCAAGAAGTTTATTCTACCAAATCGGATTTTCTCGCAGATGTGCCGCGTTTAATTATTGAAAATAATATTTATGGTGTTGATATAGATCCAAGAGCAGCTCAAATAGCTGGATTATCTCTTTGGTTAAGAGCGCAAAAAACATGGTCTGATAATAGTATAAAAGCGAACGAGCGCCCCCAGATTCAGCGCTCCAATATTGTCTGTGCGGAATCAATGCCAGGTGAGAAAGAGTTGCTTAAAGACTTTACAAGTCAAATTCAACCGCGTGTATTGGGGCAACTTGTTGAAGAGGTTTTCGACAAGATGCATTTGGCTGGCGAAGCTGGGGCCTGGCTGAAAATAGAAAAAGAAATACAGGGTGCTATCGATGAAGCTAAGTCACAGAAAGATGAGAATACACTTGAGGTTCAGGGTGGTCTCTTTGGTGAAAATAAATGGGAGGTAAGAGAAGGAAAGCGATACTACAACTTTGGAGATGTGAGTGAGGATTTCTGGGGGCAGGCAGAACAGCTAATACTGTCTCAATTGGAACTATATGCCGAATCAGCAACTGATAATATCTCAGGGCAGAGAAGAATGTTTGCAACAGATGCAGCCAAAGGCTTTGCGTTTATTGATCTATGCCGAAATGAATTTGATTTAATTCTTATGAACCCTCCATTTGGTGAATGTAGTAAAAGGGCAAAATCATTAATTAATAAAGTGTACCCAATATCTAAAAATGATATCTATGGTTGCTTTATTACTAGAGCAAAGGATCTATTGAGGGCTAGAGGTTTTTTGGGGGCGATTACTTCAAGAACAGGTTTTTCCTTATCTACATTTGAAGCCCTTAGAAAAGATATACTCAATCATTGGCAAATTAACTCCTATGTTGATTTAGGTGATAATGTGCTTGATGCTGCTATGGTTAAGACATCGACATATGTTTTTCAGAATAATTCTGCACTTAATTCATCGGTTTTTATCGATTTAAATACAGAAAATGATAAAGGAAGTAGTCTTCTTGAGGAAATAAATGGAAATTTTCCTTCAGCAAGAATTTTGCATCAATCTTTGTTTAATTCAATCCCGGGTTCGCCTTTCTCATATTGGGTTGATCAAAAATTTTTGGAGAAAATAATTAGTTTAGATCAATTAGAGAGTGATAAAAATGAAAGAGAAGTGCGGCAAGGAATGGCTACATCCGATGATTTTCGGTTCATAAGACTTGTGTGGGAAGTTCCCCCTGAAAGTATTGGTGTTACATCTCATTGGGTGTATTTTGCTAAAGGTGGTGAATCAACTCCTTATTATTCAGATATACATCTTGTTGTAAATTGGAAGGATTCTGGTAAAGAGATTAAACAGTATGCAGCAGATCGGTGGGGTTCAGCGACTAGAACTATAAAATCAATAGACCGTTATTTTGTTGAAGGGCTCACTTATACAAGTTATACCAACATTGGTTTTAGGCCTAGGGTATTACCAAAGGGGTGTGTATTTAGTGTTGCGGGGATGCATATTTACCTGGATAGCTCTGATCCTTGGTTTGTTCTTGGGGTTCTAAACTCAAGCTATGCATCATATTTTTTAGGGTTGATTACTGATGGTAGAAAGTTTGAGGCTGGATATGTAAAGAAAATTCCAATCCCAGCAAATGTTGATAAGGGGTTAGAGCGGGAGATATCTGACCTGTCTAGAAAAATGTATGACGCAATGAAGTTGGTATACGATTATGATGAAACCTCTCGCGGATATTATAAGCCTCCTGAGTTTTCCAGCTCAAATGTTATGCCTAATGATTTTGAGGGTTTGTTGAACAATTGTGTTTGGAAAGCTTTAGGTTATAGTGGCCAGCCAGATTTTGTAGAGGATAGTAAAAAAAGTTATATTGAAACATGGAGTGAAATATACGATTCATATTCAGATAAGCCTAATGATTTAAGTTGGGCTGTTGGAGTGGCTTTTGGTCGTTTTGATATAAAGGCAGCTGGTAATGATGGGGAGCAATTTAAACCTAAACCCTTCGATGAGATTCCTAATAGGCAGCCGGGAGCCTTAAATGATAGCCCTCCTTACAATCATAACAATGGTATATTGGTAAGTGATTTTGGTGGTGATAATGAGCTTCCTGCGCTTGTTGAATCAATAATAAATGAGGTTGGTGGCTCATATACGGTTGATATAAAAAAATGGCTCGATAAAGAATTTTTCCCATTTCATTTAAAAATGTACACAAAAAGTAGGCGTCAAGCTCCCATATACTGGCCAATCCAAGTTAAAGATTCCTCCTATACCCTCTGGATTTATTATCATTCAATTAATGATCAGACATTATTTTCATGTGTTAATGATTACATCGACCCAAAAAATGAATCTATCCAAAAAAATCTTGATGTATTAATGTCAAAAAACAATAAGAGCAATGAGGATCAAGTACATATTGAATCATTGGTGAGTTTGGGTGAAGGTTTACGAAATTTACGTGAAGAGATACTTAAAATCGCTGAGTTCTGGAAGCCTTCTCTCGAGGATGGGGTTGAGATTTCCGCTGCACCATTATGGCCTTTAATTCAATATAAGCCCTGGAGAAAGAGGCTCAAAAAGACATGGGATGATATGCAGAAAGGAAAGTATGACTGGTCACATATGGCGTTTTGTTTTTGGCCTGAAAGGGTTGTTGCGTCTTGCTGTGAAGATCATAGTTTAGCTATAGCTCATAATTTAGAAAGTGAGCTTTGGGAAGAGGTTGAGTTAGCCGGAGCTAGAGGGAGAGGAGTAAAAAAAGTTTGGCAGCCTAAAGAAATGACTGAAGCTGAACTTAATGAGTTAATTAAAAATAAGATCGCAAAAGGATAAGTTGCCAACATGAATATTGAAAAATACATATCAGCAAAAGTATTCGAAAGGCGACTAGATCAACGTGTTTTAGTGGTTTACGACGAGTTTCAACGTTATCGCGATATTTGCTTGTCAATGGCATCGGACAACATATTCGTAGTCGATGGCTCTGATTCCAGTATAGAAAGTCGCGAGGCTGCTTCAATAAACCTTGCAGCTTTTGGGCGGGGCGGTCAAAAACTTCTTATTTATGTGCCTTCTGCAGCTCCCGTAACCGATGAAGATAAACAAAAAGATCCATTTAGTATCTATGGTGCTTGTGGTGAGGTATTCCCCAATGGGGATGGTGATAGCTATTTAAGCTTATGCTTGAAAGCAAAACCTGACCATCAAACAGAAATACGCCAGGCCTTTGAGCAAGATCCTAACCCAAGCTTCGCGGTGATTAATGGAATTGGTGGCGGTTTGCAGTGGCCAACCTTACGGGCTTTATTGAATGTCGAATCATCACCAGAAATAGTTAGTGCGCTGATGGTGCCCGATGAGCGGCAAAAGGCTGAGCTTGCTGGCAGTGAGGCCTGGGTGGCTGAAGCTAAACAGCTTTTTGATCAGGTGCTTGGATTAAAACTGACGACTCGTGGTAAGAAGTGGAAGAGTATCAGTGAAGAATTGTGGCGTTTTGTTTTATTCAGTGAGTTTGTTTTTGATCTGCCGGGTGAATTACCCAATAGTTTAGAGAGCGTACCTAGCGCTCACTCTGCTGCTCAGCCAATTATTGAAAATCTATGCGATGGACTACGCCAAGACCTTCGTAAACAGGAAGATTATATTCAATACGCAGAACAGATAGAGCGCGATCTAAAGCTTGAGCTGGTGTGCCAGTCTGTAGAAGATTTGGGGGCCAGAGATACTTTCCCCTTTGAAGAGCGTACCTTCCTACAAGTGGCAATTAACGCTATTGATTCCAATGATATTGAGGCCCTAAACGAAATTCTCTCTCAGCGAAAGGCGTCTATCTGGAGTAATCGCGGAGAAAATGAAACACAGTGGGATTTGGTGGCAGCAGCCAAGAGCTTGATTGAATCTTGTAATGATTTACTGCGGGAACTACCGGAGCATAGCGCCAGCCAGGCAGCATTGCTTGATTATTACCTTACTAGTTTGCGTGAAGCAGACCGTTTACAACGTGAGTTTGAGCAGGCAGTGACAGATTACTGGGATGCTACAGGCTTATTGAAACGAGTAACGGAGAGGGCGCGCCAGGAGTACAGTAAACTAGCTGAAAAAGTGCAGAACCTATTTACTAAGCAATTGGTAGATACTGGCTGGCCACCTGAGAACCGTTTATACAATGCAGATGTTTTTGATGAGATCGTAGCTCCTAAGCTGAAGACTAGTGGCCAACGTGTTGCCTATTTATTGGTGGATGCGTTGCGTTTTGAGCTTGGCCTTGAGTTGGAAAAACAGCTTAAGGATGAGTTTGAGATTGCCCTCAAGCCTGCTTATGCCGTGTTACCAAGTATTACTTTAGTCGGCATGGCTAGTCTATTACCAGGAGCTGGTAAAGAGCTGTCCATTCAAAAGGGCAGTTCTGGCATGGTGCCAATGTTGGGTGAAAACCCAGTAGACACTGTTCCAAAGCGTATGGGAATTTTTGAGAAACGCTTTGGCAGTCGTTTTGCTGAAATGCGACTTGACGACTTTGTTGATAATCATCATAAATTTGATACAAATGTCGAGCTTGCAGTGTTGCGTAGTTGGGAAATTGATAGCCAGTTTGAAAACAACCCGAAAAATGCACCGAAAGTTATTTTGAGTGAATTAAAAAACCTTAGGGTAGCAATCAGTATGCTGCAAAGCCAAGGGTTTAATGAAGTAGTGATAGCTACTGATCACGGTTTTTATATGGATCGCCTAACAGGTGGTGGTGACGTATGCCCTAAGCCTGCAGGTGACTGGGAGCTTACTCATGACCGTATAGCTCTAGGCAAGGGAAATGCGGATCAGCATCATTTTGTTATGCCTGCCAGTCAAGCTGGTGTTAAGGGGGATTACAGTCATATAGCTGGTCCTACTTCAATGGCGACCTACAGCCGCAATAAACTGTATTTCCATGGCGGGGCATCATTGCAGGAGTGTGTAGTACCTGTGATGGAAGTAAAGCTGAAAGGGCAGGCTAAAGCTGTACAGCAAACAGAAGTCACGCTGAACTATAAGAAAGGCGCTAAAGCCATTACTTCTCGTCGTCCGATTGTTGAAATTTCGGTTACCAGTGACGATATGTTTGCGCAAGTTGAAATTCTGCTTGAAGCACACAATGAAGCAGGTGATGTGATTGGTGAGGCGAAGATTGGTGGTGCCGTTAATGCAGCAACTCGCACAGTAAGCTTGCAGCCTGGAGATAGCCAGAAAGTGACAATTATTATGGATGAAGATTTTGAGGGGGCGTTTACCGTTAAGGCACTTAACCCCAATACCTTGATGGAATTCACTCAGTTAAAACTGAAAACTAATTATTTGGATATGTAACTTATGGACGTACTAGACGAGAAGTTACTCGAACATTTTGAAGGTAAAGCTGTAAGGAAGGATCTCTTACACCGCATCAAAAAGGGTACTAACGTGCCGACCTTTGTGCTGGAATTCCTGCTAGCGAGATTTTGTGCTAGTGACGATGAGGATGAGATTCAAGAGGGTTTGAGTGCGGTGTTAGAAACCCTAAACGATAACTACGTACGCCCCGATGAGGCCAATGCAGCCCAATCAAAGGTAGCGACGAAAGGTCGCCATAAGTTTATCGATAAAGTCCATGTGCGTTATGTAGAGAAAGAAAAGCGCCATTGGGCAAGCCTGGAAAACTTTAACTCTCAGCGTATCGCCATTGGTGAGAAGTTCTATAAAAACAATGATCGCCTACTGGAAGGCGGTATTTGGGCAGAGGTTACCCTATGCCACAATGAAATCGAAGAAGACGATTATGCTTTCTATATCGAAGACCTTCGTCCGATTCAGTTAAGCCGTTTTGATTACGACGCTTATTGCGAGAAGCGAGCTCAGTTTAAACGCGATGATTGGTTGGATATTGTGATGCGCTCGGTAGGTCTAGAGCCTACCAAGCTTTCAAAGAGAGTGAAATTCCACTTCTTGGCGCGTTTAGCCTCCCTAGTTGAAGCCAATTACAACTTTATTGAGCTCGGACCCAGGGGGACCGGTAAGTCTTATTTCTATAGTGAGTTCTCGCCATATTCAACACTGATTTCGGGTGGCCAGACTAGTAGTGCATCTTTGTTTTACAACAATGCCAGGAAGAAAGTTGGTTTAGTTGGCTATTGGGATACGATTGCCTTTGATGAAGTGGGCAATATGCGTGTTAAAGATCCGGATACCATCCAAATCATGAAAGATTTTATGGCTAACGGGCGTTTTTCCCGTGGTGCAGAGGTAATTGCCGATGCCAGTATGAGTTTTATTGGCAACCTCGATCTTGGAGTGGAGCAAGTAGTGAACTCCACTGAGTACGATCTTTTTCAGCCTCTTCCTAAAGAGTTCG
>Ga0181558_10004848_pt1 | contig 11993 bp, 9 predicted proteins | sample 011ome_22_FD_133754 | JGI IMG/M metagenome (GOLD analysis project Ga0181558, IMG submission 133754) | Coastal salt marsh microbial communities from the Groves Creek Marsh, Skidaway Island, Georgia - 011507BT metaG (megahit assembly) | ecosystem: Environmental > Aquatic > Marine > Intertidal zone... | reverse complement strand
GTGGCGACCGCCTGCAGCGCCTTGGGCTCAGTCGGGTGGGTAGCATCTACACAGGCGCAGGCCCTTGAGGAGGTAGTAGTAACCGCTACTCGTCGCGCCGAGAGCGTTCAGGATGTTCCGATGACTGTTTCGGTACTGGGTGAGACTCAGCTTCAGGATTTGAACATCACGGATATGGAAGACTATCTGATGATGCTTCCCAATGTCAGTTACGTTACGTTGGGTCCGGGCTCCGGAAACATTTACATCAGGGGTATTTCCAGTGGTGGTGAGAGTACCTTGGGAGCTAACCCCAGTGTGGCGGTGTATTTGGATGAACAGCCCGTTACTTTAGTGGGCAACTACCTCAACCCGCACATTTATGACGTCAATCGAATAGAAGTTCTTGCTGGTCCACAGGGTACTACCTTTGGTGCTAACGCCCAGTCTGGAGCGATGCGTATCATTACTAATCAGCCAGAGCTCGGTGAATTCTCCGGCGCCTACAGCCTCGACACCAGCCAGGTGAAGAGTGGTGACTTGAGTTATCGGGGCGAGGGGTTTGTGAATATCCCGTTGGGCGAGCGCGCCGCGCTGCGTGTCATGGCTTATTACAAGCATGACGGTGGATACATCGATAACATTGAGGGGACGCATACCTTCAAGCGGGGTTATATTCGTGATGGCTTGCCTGCAGGTAGTCCCCTGAGAGACGTTGCGGCCGATGTAACGGTCAGCAACTCGGATGTAGCGAAGGAAAACTTCAACGAAGCCACGACCTACGGTGGTAGAGCGGCGCTCCGTGTAGACCTCAGCGATACGTGGACTTTTACTGCAACCGCTATGATGCAGGACCTTGATCGTGAAGGGGTTTGGGATCACGACCCGACACTGGGAGATCTGAAAGTTAAGGTGTTGTTGCCCGAGTGGGGCACCGACGAGTGGACTCAGTTCTCCGCGAAGATTGAGGGTGAGCTGTTTGGCGGAACCTTGACCGCCACCGCCGCTGATTTGGATCGGGAAATTGAAGTCTACGCCGATTACTCACTGTACAGCGACTACTATGTCTCATATGGCTTTGTGGAGCCCTATTACAATTGTTACGTCAGCTATTTCGGTACCTGTGGAGACCCGCGCGAGCAGTTTACTCAGGAAAGTAGTCAGGATAGACAGACCTTTGAAATTCGCTACGCCTCAGACCCCGACAAGCGATTCCGCTATATGGCGGGCTTCTACTACGTTGATGTTGAGGGTACCAACGACTACGAATGGCACGTATTGGGTCTGGCTGAAACGCCCCAGGCGGCGGTGGATTCACCAGATATTTACTGGACCACTGACTTTGAACGCGTGTACGAGGAGACCGCCATTTTTGGTGAAGTATCCTTCGATATTACCGACCGCTTGACGCTGACCGGAAGTGCTCGTCAGTTTGATTACGAGAGTACGCTCGATGGATTCTCGGGCACTATTTGGTGGCCCTGTGGCGGCTTCGGTCCCCAGGATGATCGACCAGAGAGTAACTACGGCGACAGTTGCGCGCCCGAGGGCCGAACCGTTGGCACCAAAGACGAGGTATATCGTCTGTCGGCAGATTGGCAAATCAATGACGACATCATGCTTTACACCACCTGGGGTGAGGGCTACCGTCCTGGCGGCCTGAACCGTTTCTGCCAGACCCGTATCCCGGAAGGTCTTCCGGGTCAGGGTCAGGTAAATATTGGTTGTGAGTTCACGTCCGACTTCCTGACGGCCTATGAGATCGGCGTGAAATCAGACCTTCTTGGGGGTCGCCTCCGCTTCAATGCCGCTGTGTTCTGGCAAGACTGGGAGGACTTCCAGTTCTCGCGTCTCGATACGTCAATCTCCCCTATTACTCTGACCTACAATGTGGGTAATGCGGAAAGTAATGGTGTGGAATTTGATTTCGCAGCGATGATCACGGACAACTGGAGCATTTCCGGAGCGGCCAGCTTCCTCGATTCAGAGCTGACCTCCGACTACCGGCGTAATCCTAATAGTCCTGAACCTGACGCGCCGTCCGGAACAAAGTTGCCACGTGTACCTGAAGTGAAGTGGAATCTCTCCACGCGCTATACCTTTATGGAGAATTGGTTCCTGCAGGCTTCTTACATGTACACCGGCAAGTCCTACAACACGCTATTTGATGGCGGCTCTGCGCAGAACGAGCTTCGCGTGCAGCCTGCCTACGACGTGTTGAATACCTCGCTGGGTCTTCAGCGGGATAATTGGACAGCAGAGCTTTACGTTCAGAACGTGACGGATGAGCGTGGTGTTGTGTGGATCAACGCGGTGAACTGGGACTCCCGAGTTCAGGTGAATCAACCGCGGGCAATTGGTCTGCGCTGGCGTCAAAACTTCTAAACGTCAGACTCTTGTAAATCCGAAGGGCGCCAACACAGGCGCCCTTTGCTTTGGTGGGGTCCCCCCGCCATACTTTCACTCAATGGATCACTGAGATAACCCAATGTCGGCAGTTGAGCCCCTGTATCAACAAATTCGTGATGCGTTGCGTGCTGGCGATGCAGCCGTTGCCTGTTCACTATGCGAACAGGCGCGTGCCCAAGCGTCAGGAGACTCTCGCTTTGTGTTTATGCACGGTATTGCACTGCGTAGGACGGGAGACTTTATTAACGCTGAGCCATTGTTGAGGCAAGTGCTCGAAGAAGACCCCTCGGTTGAAATGATTCACCATGAATTGGGACTTGCCCTTCAGGGACAAGGACGTATGTCTGAGGCGTCGATATCACTTGAGCGCGCGGTGGCATTACAGCCCGGTTTAACTGCAGCCTGGCGGGATCTTTATGAGTTGCGCGCAGCCATGGGTGATGATGTAGGAGCAGCGGATGCCTATCGCCGCGCCATCGGTAGTACCGAGCTGGATCCGCTGCTCAAGAAGGCCTTCGATCTAGTTGGTGCCGGGCGCCTGGGTGTTGCCGAGGGTATCTGTCGGGAGTATCTGAAACGTCGACCCCACGACGTGGATGCAATCCGCTTGCTCGCTGATATAGGCATTTCCCTTGGCCTTTTGGATGAAGCCATTATTCTTTTGGAGCGTTGCCTGGAGCTGGCGCCCGATTTTGATGTGGCACGCACTAACTACGTGACGGCGCTATCACGACATCAGCGCTTTGATCTCGCGCTTGAAGAAAATGCGTTGTTGCGACAGCGCCAACCGGGCAACATTTCTCATCGGGTTCAGCAGGCCGCAGTATTATCGATGGCGGGCCAATTCGACGAGGCCCACCGGGTTTTTGCTGAGGTGCTAGAGCAGATTCCCGAAGCCGCGAGTGTGCTCACGAGCTATGGCCACTCTTTGCGGTACGGAGGTAAAGGTGATGAGGCTGCCGAGGTCTATCGTCGAGCCATTGCCGCGAACCCTGGGGCAGGTGAGGCTTATTGGAGTTTGGCAAATCTCAAGACGGTTCAGTTTGATAACACTCAGCTGGATGGGATGCGCAATCAGTATGCGGCACTGACAAAGCCCAGCACGGATAAATATCACCTCGCATTCGCTGTCGGTAAAGCCCTAGAGGATCGAAAAGAATACGAGGCTTCCTTTGCCGCTTACGCCGAAGGCAATGAGATCAAGCGTCAGTTCAGTGCCTATGATGCCAACCGCACGACAGAGCAGGTCGATGCGATGATCGGGAAGTGTGGGAGTTCCTTATTGGATGGACTGGGGCATCCATCCGACGCGCCGATTTTTATTCTCGGCCTACCTCGTGCGGGCTCTACTCTGCTAGAGCAAATTCTGGCGAGTCACTCGGCGGTAGAGGCGACAGCGGAATTACCTTTCATCGGGCGAATTGCCAGTGAGCTGTCGGGGAGGCGCAAACGCTCCGAGGAGACTCGGTATCCCGGGGTATTGGCATCCCTTTCAGTTGACGAGCGGGTTGGCCTCGGGCAACGATATCTGGATGACGCAGCAAGTTACCGCACTGACAAACCCCGATTTGTAGATAAGCTGCCAAACAACTGGATTCACATCGCGTTGATCAAACGGATCCTGCCCAACGCGACTATCATCGATGCGCGACGCCATCCGATGGCGGCCTGCTTTGCGAATTTCAAACAGCTTTTCGCCCGTGGCCAGGAGTTTACCTACTCTCAGGAGGACATCGGTCGCTATTACGCCGACTATCTCCGTTTGATGGATCATTGGCACAGTGTCTTCCCGGAAGGTTTATTGACGGTCCAGTACGAGGCGGTAGTGGAAGATCTCGACACGCAGGTGAGGCAGTTACTCGCTCACGCCAAGCTGGATTTTGAAGAGGCGTGCCTGCGTTACCACGAGAAAGATCGCGCGGTCCGAACAGCCAGTTCTGAGCAGGTGCGACAGCCAATTTACCGCGATGCACTGGCGCTCTGGGAAAACTATCGTGAATTTCTCTCGCCCCTCGAGGCGACACTGGCAGAGCACGGCGTCGAGTGGTGATGTTTGTCCGGCGCCGAGCTTAGGGCGCACCTATCAAAATCATCGTAGGCAGTATCGACTTCATCGCGTGCCTCCGGTGCTATGCTCTGGCCCATGAAAGGGTCGGCTCATTTCTCACGCTGCGGACAGTATCGGTACCAACTCAGCCGTTGTTGGGACCCCACCCTGTCGCGTTGTACCTTTATAGGCTTAAATCCGTCAACAGCAGATGCTGATACTAACGATCCCACCATTCGGCGGGTTATTTCTTTTGCTCAGGGCGAGGGTTTTGGGGGGGTTATAGTCTGCAACTTGTTTGCCTTTCGTGCGACCCGTCCGGAGGATCTGAAAGCGTCGATCGATCCAGTAGGTCCCCGCAACAATTTCTGGATCAGACGGTCTCTTGCGGAGACTGACCTCGCGGTAGTCGCTTGGGGCAATCACGGCACCTTTAACAACAGAGCAGCGCGGGTGCTGCGATACCTAACAGACCCTATGTGTCTGGGAACAACCTCGCTGGGTCAGCCGAAACATCCGCTCTATTTGGCTAAAACAATCTCGTTACGACCTTATACCTGAGCGTGCTGTCCAAATTGGCTAGGCGGATCGGCACTCCTCCACCCAGCGCGCAATATCGGCAGCCGTCATGCGGGTGTGATCCGTAAACACGGTGATAAAAAGTTCAATCGCATGAAAGGTGCCCATAACTTGGCGACAGTGTGCTTTCACTCCCGCAGCCATCAGCGTTCGATAGAAGGCAATGCCCTCGTCTCGCAAGGGGTCGCACTCATTAACGCTGATCATTGTTGGCGGAAAATGTTCGACGTCGGCGGCCGAGGCGAAGTAGGGCCAGGCGAGGGGGTTTTTGGCCTCCAACTGCTCGATGCCGTAGGCCATCGCACCGTGATTGTTGTTTACCGAAATGAAATACCCCGCATTTTCGTGCGTGGACGGGAGCTCATCTCTGGGCCATTCGCCCGAGATATAGGGACACAGGGCGTAAAGCCCTGCAACGGCATCCCGATGTCCGTCCTGTATCAGCTTCATCGTGGTAGCGATGCTCAGGTTACCGCCGCCGCTTTCGCCCGAGAGAACAATGTATTCAGGGTCAATATTAAGCGCCGCTGCATGGGCTTTAAGCCACTGGAAACCCGACACGCAATCGTTGAGTCCGGCGGGGAAGGGCGCGACCTCGGGTGCCGAGGAAGGGCGCAGGGCATTCCTAAAGTCCACCATGACAACGCAAAGGTTGTGATGGGCCAATAACCGTGCCCAGGTTTGATAGCAACCCCGAAAGCAGGATGCTGTCATCATCCCGCCGCCGTGCATGTAATAGACACAGGGTAACGTTTCATCTGTATCCGGGCGGAAACTCTGCAGTTTGATGGTATTGCCATCGGGCGACGAGCGAATGTCGTGGGTTTCAATCCGTAGCCCTTCTCGGCTCGCGATACGCTCGTTGTCCATCAGATCCATGAGAGCGTAGGTCTGTTCTTCGCGGGCGACGGCCTCTGGGCGGGAGGTAATCTCGATCAACGCCTCGCGGGACGTCACGTCGAAATTTTTAGACCTGGTCTTGCTGAGATTTTCCAGTACGGCAACGCATCGAGGATCGAGTCGCTGGTCTTCCTGATAATGCGTGGTCATGGCTACCTTCTTTTTTTGGTTTAAAAGCAAGCGGGAGTGTATAACTGACCCGACTGGATCTCGACTGTTTTCAAGCGTGGCACTTTGGTCGCTTCTCTGAGTAACATCTTAAAGAGCGACTGGCGGCTAACCGGCGGCGGGGTATAACGTACACGTCTGATCTGATATGCCGTTCTTGCGGAGACGTCAACGGCTTGGAATCATGCTGATTTGGAGCATGAACGGTGGTTTAGCGAGGTAATCATGGGCAACAGCACGCACACGTACACACAAGATTCACGAAACGACGATATTCTGATTAATATCAATGGGGAGCTGGTGCACCGCGCTCAGGCGGTTGTGTCGGTCTTCGACAGCGGCTTTATTCTCGGTGACGGAATCTGGGAAGGGTTGCGGGTACATCGTGGCAGAATCCCCTTTCTTGGCCGGCACCTGAAGCGACTATGGGAGGGTGCGAAAGCGCTGGATCTCGATATCGGCCTGACTCAGGACGAGATGGCCCAACGGCTGTATGACACCTTGCAGGCTAATCAGATGGAGGATCATGTGCATATCCGCTTGATGGTGAGTCGCGGCGTGAAGTCCACTCCTTATCAAGACCCGGCTGTCACAATAAGCCCGCCCACCGTTGTCATCATTCCAGAGTACAAGTCTGCTGATCCGGAACTTAATGACCGAGGCGTTCGTTTGTATACCGTGTACGTACGTCGGGGCTACGCCGATGTTCAGGACCCTCGTATCAACAGCCACTCCAAATTGAACTGTATCTTTGGCTGTATTCAGGCCGCCAAAGCCGGCTACGATGAGGCGCTAATGCTCGATCCCCATGGTCATGTGGCAACCTGCAATTCGACTCATTTTTTTATTGTGCGTGAAGGGGAGGTATGGACATCAAGCGGCGACTATTGTCTCGATGGCATCACAAGACGCAACGTGATCAATCTTTGTAAAGCCAATGACATCCCTGTCTTTGAAAAAAACTTCTCCGTGATGCAAAGCTATAGCGCCGATGAAGCATTTGTCACTGGGACATTTGCGGGCCTGACGCCGGTGGTTGATATCGATGGCCGCATCATTGGCTCTGGAGAGCGCGGGCCAATGGTAGACAGGCTTCAGGAGCTGTATCGCCATCTTATTGTCCGGGAATGTGAATAAGTGGAGTATTAGCGCTCGATGACGATACGTATCGCCATGTGGTCAGGTCCGCGCAATATATCGACGGCGATGATGCGCGCTTGGGAAAATCGCCCAGATTGCACGGTGATCGATGAGCCTTTCTATGCCTGCTACCTGGCTGAAAGTGGTGCGGATCACCCCTGCCGCGAGCAGGTGCTGGCGAGTCAGCCCACCCAACGTAGAGAGGTCATCGCCCAGCTCGAGCGCGCGGCAGAGACCCCCCTGCAATATGAAAAGCACATGACACACCACATGCCGTTTGGGTGCGATCTTGGGTGGGCAGCCTCCTGTCGCCATGCGTTTCTTATTCGCTCTCCTGGGTCCGTAATCGCGTCATATTTGAAAAAGCGGAACGCCGTGAGTGAAGAGGACATCGGCATAACACGACAGCGAGCTTTGTTTGAAGAAATTACCGCGATCACAGGAAAGCGGCCGCCGGTGGTTGATGCCGGTGAGGTGCTAGCAAACCCCGCCTCTATGATGAGTAAGCTGTGTGAGGCGCTGGATGTGCCAGTTGAAGTCCCCGCAATGACCGCATGGCCCGCGGGATTGAGAGACAGTGACGGAGTATGGGCCAGCCATTGGTATCATGCCGTTGAGACCTCAACGGGCTTTAGTAAGCCTACGGTTAGTTGCGAGCTTGAGGATGAAAGCGCGATTGAGCTAGCGAACAGCATGCAAGAGCATTATCAGGCGCTTTATCGCTATCGTCTGACTTGAAATCTCCCAGGGTTTTTGCGTGGGGGGACTATTGCTCAGCCTCCTTCGGTGCAAACAGCTCCCGGACTTCCTCATGGGGTAATGCTTTAACGCGGAGGCCGTCGATCCCAATCATGGTGTCCGCCGCGACCATGGCGTTGACGATGGCTTCTTCCGTGGCATCGATGCCGGCCCTAAAAATGTCGCCCAGTGCATAGTTGGGAAATACGGTTGCCGTGCTGAACACATTCTCATCCATGGCTGCTGGATTGGCTGTGGAAAAGGCCACGAAAATATCGCCTGACCCAGGCGTGCTGATCGCCCCCAATCGCCCGAGCGCCAACGAAGGACGCTTTGCTAGCCGGGTAAGTTGATGGGGAAGCAGTGGGGCGTCCGTTGCCATGACGACGATAATAGACCCATCTCGTGTGCGGTCGTTCAGCGTTACATTGTTGGCCTCGCAATAGGGATACCAGGGGAGAGTGCGAGTGAGCTGGGTATCGACGTGGCAGTGCTCACCAACGGGAAGCTGGTCGGCGACCGCCCTTGAGCCCAGTCGCAGGTCTGCGCCATCCCAGTTGTAATTGCACTGTACCAACACGCCAACGGTAAAGGACTGACCTTCAATGTCGAGAACTCTGGAGGCGGTGCCAATGCCGCCTTTGAAGCCGTTGCAAACCATGCCGGTGCCGCCACCGACCGCGCCCTCCAGAACCCTGCCACCAGCGGCATCTAAAAGGGCAGTCCGGACATGCTCGGACTTCACATGCTGACCATTAATATCGTTGAGCGCGCCGTCATAGGTTTCCGCAACCACGGGCGCGTGCCAATCGGCGGTCCACCCCTTGTCGACCATCCACGCGACAAGGCTGTCCCTCACTATGCCGACACTGTGGGTGTTGGTGATGGCTATTGGACCCTCAATCAAACCGCGCTCGGTAAGCCAGGTCGTGCCCGTCATTTCCCCCGATGCGTTTAGGGTAAACCAGCCGCTAAAAACGCCTTGAGTACTGTCTTTGCCCCGCGGGTGAACCACGGTGACCCCGGTGCGAATGGGTCCAACACCGCGCTCGAGCGCCCCGCCTCCAGCAATGAGTGTCGTATGGCCTACCTCAATGCCCGTGACGTCGGTGATGGCATTTTGTGGGCCCGGTAGGCCAGCAAAAGGGATCCCAAGGTCGCGCGCACGGTCAGCGGCGCTTGCTGCCGGCGACACCAGCCAGCCCACATAAAGCAGTACAACAAAAAAGTGAGAATGAAAAAAAACCGCCTTAGATCGATGGGTGGGCATGCTGAGCTACTCCGGCAAGCGCAAGGGCCTTCAATATAAGAGAGAAACCGGTTCCCGCGCTAGACCAGTAAAGGCCTGCAGACAGCGAAAGTGGGGGTCTAGCAGAACGAAGGGAGAGCGCCGTCTGACAAACTGCCCGAAAAAGCCGCTGGCAGGGTTGTCAGTTCAGCAAAAAGAGGGTCAATGTGACGGGGGTCTATCCCTTAATCTGCCGTGTAGTGCTGCGCGCAGCTCTCAAAGGTATCGAGCTCCAGGGATTCAATGGTTGCCAGCATTTTGGCATAGGGCTCCATCGCCCAGGGCGCCTGCTGAAGAAAGTCGTTCACCATCATTCCGGCGACCTCGGGAGTCACCGCAAAAATTCTCACATCGAGCATGTTTGCTTTTTGATGTCCGTTCCCCAGAGGCGCGAAAATGCCGACTTCGACCTTGTGACCGTTCTCTTGCATAACTTTTTCAAGAGCTGTTGCCGCTGCGATGTAGCCTGCTACATCGTTGACGACTATTTGGTAGCGGCGTTCAAAGCCTGAGGGCAGAGTGAACGGTTTCAAGATAGCGTAGAACTCGGTAGAAACCACACGGCTGACCGCGTTGAGCTCCTCACTCCGTGTCCGAGTTGCAAATTGCTGTGCTCCTTTAAACGCCGCGCTGGCGTTTTCAAAGATGCTCCAGGCAAAGGCTTGGCCGGGGTAGCGGTGACCACTCAGTGTCATGCAGGTGCCACCGGCCTGTGCTCCTAAGCTTGAAAACACTTGCGGATTCTTGCTCACCAAGTCAACGTACGCATTCGGATTGTCGGCTTGTACGTTTACTACCGAGACAACGGGAGTGTCTGCATCAGCCGCCGATGCGAATGAAGCGCTGACGCACAGCAGCAGGCTTGCGATTAAAGAGATGGATTTAGTCATTTCATTATTCCTCTTGGCGGGTTCATAGGCATAGAGCTAGGCTCTGGAGTAGTGCATACACTCATGCTCACTATCAAAACACAGCGGACCTTCGTCCGTTGTGACGTGACGCGCAATCTTCTAGGCTTGGCAGAGAATCTTTGAAAAATGGCGTGCCTACAATGGCGTGTAACGGGAAATTCCCAAGCAAAGCCTCGCGTGGCATGAAGTGGAGAGCAAATGGCTATTGATATTGCATCGGCGCGGCCCGAAGACGTTCCGCAAATACACGCTTTCGTGACAGAGCTTGCGATCTATGAGCGCGAGCCCGATGCGGTCCTTGCCACCGAGCAGGACTTTCATCGCGTATTGTTCGGTGAATCCCCGCGGGCCTTTGCAGTCATGTGTCGAGAGGGCCAAACACCGATAGGGTTCGCTCTGTATTTCTATAATTTTTCTACCTGGCTTGGTCGGCATGGCCTTTATCTCGAGGATCTTTACGTCACGCCTGAACACCGGGGAAAGGGCGCGGGTAAAGCGTTACTGCAGCACCTTGCACGAATTGCCGTGGCCGAGGGCTGTGGTCGTTTCGAGTGGAGCGTGTTGGATTGGAATCAGCCGGCGATCGATTTTTATGAGTCGATGGGGGCCAAGCCGCAGTCGGAGTGGATAGGATATCGCCTCACAGGCGACGCCCTTAACGCATTAGCTGACGCCCCCGAGACCTGAGGAAGGGGGCGGAGATTTACACAGTGCGGTGGATCTGGGTTACTCCACCTTCAAGAGGTTCACACGCTATCCGCTAGAGTTTGCTCCTCGTCGTTCATCTCAGCTGGGATAGTCTCGAAAAGCGGCGTGGACAGGTAGCGCTCGCCGGTATCGGGAAGCATGGCGAGGATAACCGATCCCGCGGGCGCGCTCTCTGCCACTTCGATAGCCGTGGCGAGTGTAGAGCCACCGGAAACGCCAGTGAGTATTCCCTCTTCCGCTGCCAAGCGTGCCGCCCACTGCATGCCGAGGTTGCCATCGACGGGTAAAACCTGATCAAAGCCATTGTTGTCGATGCTTTCCTGCAATACCTTGGGAATGAAGTCTGGCGTCCAACCCTGAATAACATGGGGTTCCCATGCGGGGTGACTGCTCGCGGGTGAGTCGTCGGCGTTGCGTGCCTGAGCTTCGCCTGACCCGACCAGTCTTGCATTGTGGGGCTCGGACAAAATAATTTTGCACTCAGGCAGCTCCCGACGAAGAACCCGCGCCACCCCCGACACGGTGCCGCCGGTGCCGTAGCCCGTAACCCAATAGTCGAGGCCGATATCAGTAAAATCGGCAACGATTTCCTGCCCTGTGGTGCTTTCGTGAATGTCCGCATTTGCCGAGGATTCAAACTGTCGCGCAAAAAACCAGCCGTTTTTCTCCGCAAGCGCCTGTGCCTTGCGATACATCCCTATGCCTTTTTCGGCGCGAGGGGTCAGGACCACTTTGGCGCCTAAAAATCGCATGAGGCGTCGACGTTCAATGGAAAAGCTGTCGGCCATCGTAATGACTAACGGGTAGCCCTTGGCAGCACAAACCATGGCAAGGCCAATACCGGTGTTGCCAGAGGTCGCTTCAACCACGGTTTGCCCCGGCGACAGCCTGCCCTCGCGCTCTGCCGCCTCGATAATATTAAGCGCGAGGCGGTCCTTGATCGAGCTCAACGGATTGAAAGATTCAACCTTGACGTAGAGACTGACATGATCGGGGGCAATGCGATGGAGACGAACACAGGGTGTATCCCCGATGGTCTCTGTAACGTCGTTGTAAAGGCATCCTCTGCCTGCGGTGGTGTAAAGCTTGCTCACGACACTCTCCCTGACTCTTTGGCCTTATCTAG
>Ga0181558_10004846_pt1 | contig 11996 bp, 4 predicted proteins | sample 011ome_22_FD_133754 | JGI IMG/M metagenome (GOLD analysis project Ga0181558, IMG submission 133754) | Coastal salt marsh microbial communities from the Groves Creek Marsh, Skidaway Island, Georgia - 011507BT metaG (megahit assembly) | ecosystem: Environmental > Aquatic > Marine > Intertidal zone... | reverse complement strand
TGACGCGAGGTGCGGATCGTCGGCAGCGATTACCGGATTTAGCCGGTTTGAATCCAACTGGTTTGTGGAAACTTGGCCAAATGCGCTTCAAGCGCGGAAGAGGGATGTCATCAAAATATCCTTCGGTGCGTCGCGGCCGACGCGCAGTTGGCTCAGCACGATGTCGACCGCCCCGCTCGCGCGGGCCGCGTTCGCGGCCTCGGTGCCGGCGCGCGACGCGCGCGCCGCGCGCCTCCGCGCGCGTTCCTCCGGGGCGTTCGCCGACGGCGCTTCGCTCAGCCGTCGCGCGAGATCCAATTTCCGCGCGACTCGGCGCGTGGGTCCCTCGTTCGCCTCGCCCGCGCGTCCCCGCCCGACGCGCGCGGTGCTGGCGGACGCGGCGAGCGGGACGTTCGACGACCTGGAGTTCGACCAAGAGAAGTACAGCTGGCGCGTGGGCGGCCCGAACGACATCCCGTGCGTGCACCTCCGGGACGTGTACCGCGGGGAGAAGCCCCTGGAGCCACGGCCGAGCCCGTTCTGCACGAAATCCTCGTGCCCGGTCAGCATCGGCGACCGCACGCCGCTCGCCCTCAACCGCACGTTCGTCAGCGAGGACGACCGCGTGCTGCTCAAGTCCATGGCGTTCGGGTGCGTCTCCTACTCCGCGCGACGCCGCGAGCGTCCACCACCGCGCGCGCGCGCGCGACCGCCGATCGCCCCCCCTTCCTTTTCGCCCGGACCTTCGAAAAAGGTTCCACGAAAAGCCGCTCGCTCTGGGCGTCAAGAGGACTGCTCCTGAACCTGCCTGCACAGATCCGCGCGCGCCGCGAGACGAAACGCTGACAGCGTCTTTTTCCCGATTCGAATCTCAAAAAAACGCAACCTTCACGTTTCAGCTCCCCCGATTCCCTCGGCGCGTCTTGCGGGTTCGACTGCGACGCGAGCGGCGAGGTGACCGGCGTTTCGGGCCCGGACTCGGATGAGGCGTGTAACGTGTGCGAGTTCGTGCCCGAGTTCGCGAAGCGCGCCGGGCCGCGCTCGCTCATCTACCACGACCCCGAGCGCACGCACGCCGCCATCGTGAACTGCGGCGGGCTGTGCCCCGGGATCAACGACGTGATACGAAGCGTGGTGACGACGCTGGAGACGGGGTACGGCGTGCGCCAGATTTCCGGCATCCGGTTCGGGTTCGGGGGGTTCTGGAGAGACGGCGTGTCCAACCTGGTGCTGACCAGGAACAACACGTCGGGCGTGCAGAAGAACGGCGGCTCGGTCATCGGCACCGGGCGCGGCGGCGGCGACGTGCCCAAGATTGTGGATTCGATCGAAAAGCAGGGCATCAACATGGTGTTCGTGATTGGCGGGAACGGGAGTCACGCCGGCGCGGACGCCATCTCCGACGAGTGCGCGGCGCGAGGGCTGGCGGTTTCCGTGGTGGGCATCCCGAAGACCATCGATAACGACATCCTGCACATCGACAAGACGTTCGGCTTCGACACCGCCGTCGAGGAGGCGCAGAAGGCGATCAGCGCGGCGGCGATCGAGGCCAAGTCCGCTTTGAACGGCGTCGGCGTCGTCAAGCTGATGGGGCGGCAGAGCGGCTTCATCGCCATGCACGCCTCGCTCGCGTCCGGCGAGGTGGACGTCTGCTTGATCCCCGAGGTTGACTTCGCCATGGAGGGCGCGGGGGGCGTCGTGCGGCACATCGAGAGCCTCCTCAAAAAGCAAGGCCACGCCGTGGTGGTTGTGGCGGAGGGCGCGGGGCAGGAGTACGTGATGGGCTCGGGCGGCACGGACAAGGGTGGGAACCCGATTTTGGGCGACATCGGCCCGTGGCTCGTGAAGCGCCTGCGCGCGGAGATGTCCTGCGACGTGAAGTACATCGACCCCACGTACATGGTTCGCGGCATCACCGCAAACGCGCACGACAGCATCTACTGCACCATCCTCGGGCAGAACGCCGTGCACGGCGCGTTCGCGGGGTACACCGGCATCTCCATCGGCATGGTCAACACGCACGCCGTGTTCCTACCCATTCCACGGCTCATCGAGCGCGAGCGGCTGGTGGACCCGGACGGGCGGATGTGGCACAGGCTGCTGACGAGCACCGGCCAGCCCGACTTTCAATCCTGGTGAGCGACGCGCGACTTTGCGTCGCGCGCCGCGTCGAGCGCGAAACGGAATCGGCGCGAGACGCGATGTTGCGCTGCGACGCGCGGGGGACTTTCGAGGGATCGGTGCGTGTAAAAAATACGTATTCGTCTTCGTTTAAAACCAATTAATTACCTGGACGACGCGCTCTTTTGCCGCGCTCGCGAAGGTTCCGTTCGTGACAAAAGAGAAAGAGCTTTTGTCCGCCGCTCACGCCGCCTTGACAGCCTCCGCCGACACAACCTCGTCCGACGCCTCCGGGGTGTTCGCCTCGGAGGGGGGCACGAGCTGCCAGAACTTGGGCAGGTACTCCTTCCAGTTTACCAAGACGAAGGCACCCTTGGGGGAGCCCGTTTTCGCGACGTGCGCCTCGATGAGCGCCTTGAGCTGCGCCTCGCCCGCCTGGCTCGAGACGCGCTGCATGGAGACAATCTCGCCGTTCACCTTGGTGGGGAAGGACTCGTCCTCGTCCAAAAAGTACCCCAGCCCGCCCGTCATTCCGGCGCCGACGTTTCGCCCAACCTTGCCGAGCACCACCACCGCGCCGCCGGTCATGTACTCGCAGCAGTGGTCGCCCGTGCCCTCGACGACCGTCTCCGCCAGCGAGTTGCGCACGGCGAAGCGCTCGCCCGCGCGCCCGTTGATGAACACGCGCCCGCCGGTGGCGCCGTACAGACACGTGTTGCCCGCGATGATGCAATCCTCGGGGCGGAAGGGCGAATCCGCGGGGGGCATGATCGCCACCTCGCCGCCGGACATGGACTTGCACACGTAGTCGTTCGCCTCGCCCTCCAGCCGCACGTTCACGCCGCCCACGCAGAACGCGCCGAAAGACTGGCCCGCGGATCCGGTGAGCTCGATGTTGATCGCGCCGGCGAAGCCCGCGTCGCCGTACCGCGCCGCCACGGCGCCGGAGACGCGCGCCGTCGCCGCGCGGTCGACGTTGACGACGTCGCGCGCGATAGTGACAGAGCCCTCTCCCTCGATCGCCGCCTGCACCTCCGCGTCTTCCAGGATTTCGTCGTCCAGCATGCGTCCGTCGCCGTGCGTGGCCATAGCGCGGCGCGCCTTGGACGAGCCCGACGCGCCCGACGACGTGCACAGGAACGACAAATCGAGCTCGCTCGTCTTGGCGGGCTGGCCGGCGTTCGCGGAGCCGTCCGCCAGCGTCTTGGCTTGCTTGAACAAGTCGTTGCGGCCGATGACCTCGTCCAGGGACTTGTACCCCATGCGCGCGAGCTCGACCCGCACCTCCTGCGCGCAGAACTGGAAGAAGTTCACGAGGTCGCCGGGCGCACCGGGGAAGCGCGCGCGCAGCTCCTCGCGCTGCGACGCGACGCCCACCGGGCAGTTGTTGGTGTGGCAGATGCGCGCCATCACGCACCCGGTGGCGATCATCGCGACGGTGCCGAAGCCGTACTCGTCCGCGCCCATGAGCGCGCACTGGATCACGTCCAGCCCGGAGCGGCAGCCGCCGTCCGCGCGGAGCACGACGCGGTCGCGCAGGTCATTCTCCACGAGCGTGCGGTGCGCCTCCACCAGGCCCATCTCCATCGGTCCGCCGGCGTGCTTGATGGAGGAGAGCGGCGACGCGCCAGTTCCGCCGTCGCCGCCGGAAATCTGGATGATGTCGGCGTTCGCCTTCGCCACCCCCGACGCCACCGTGCCGATGCCCGCCTGGCCCACCAGCTTCACGCTCACCTTCGCGTCGGGGTTCACCATGTGCAGGTCGTAGATGAGCTGCGACAAATCCTCGATGGAGTAGATGTCGTGGTGGGGGGGGGGCGAGATCAGGGGCACGCCGGCTTTGCTGCGGCGCAGCGAGGCGATGTACGGGCTCACCTTCTTCCCGGGGAGCTGCCCGCCCTCGCCGGGCTTGGCGCCCTGCGCAACCTTAATCTCGAGCTGGTCCGCGCCCATGAGGAACGCGGTGGTCACGCCGAAGCGCCCGGACGCGACTTGGCGGATGGCGGACGTGGCGACGTCGCCGTTTTGAAGCCCGCGGAGGTGCGGGAACGTCGCCGAGTTCCCCTCGGCGTCGGCGTCGGCGATGGGGACGTTGCGCTGGGGGTCCTCGCCGCCTTCGCCCGAGTTGGAGCGCCCGCCGATGCGGTTCACGGCGATGGCGATCGCCTCGTGGCACTCGCGCGAGATGGCGCCGAGGGACATGCCGCCGGTGCAGAAGCGCTCACAGATGTCCGCCACGGACTCAACCTCGGCGATGTCGATCGATTCGCGGTCCGAGTCGATCACCAGCATGTCGCGCAGACTCGTCGCCGGGCGCTCGTTCCTGTGCTCTTCGTACAGCTTGTACGCGTCTGCGGAGCCCTCGCCCTTGCCGCCGAGATCCACGGCTTTGTGCAGCAGCTTGGACATCTCCTGGTTGTTCGCGTGGTACTCCAACCCGGGCTTCACCTGAAACATCCCGCGCGCGGCGACGTTGCTGATGGCGTCCTCGCCCGACTCGGGCGCGTTGGACGCGGCGAACATCGCCGTCTCGGCGGCGAGCTCGTCCATGTTCAAGCCGCCCACGCGGCTCACCGTGCCCTTGAACGCGGCGTCGATGAGCTCGGGCCCGATGCCGTAGCACTCGAAGATCTGCGCGCCGTGGTAGGAGGTGAGCAGAGAGATGCCCATCTTGGACAAAATCTTCTTCAGACCCGCGTTGAGCGCGGCTTTGTAGTTGCGCTGCACGTCGGCGGTGGACATGTTGGGCATCTTCCCGCGCTCGATGGCGTTCTCAACCTTCTTGGACGCGCGCCACGAGCGGCACGTCTCCAGCGCGAGCCACGGGTTCACCGCGGACGCGCCGTAGCCCACCAGGCACGCGACGTGGTGCGTGGAGAAGGCGCTCGCGGACTCCACCACGAGGGACGCGCGCGTGCGCAGGCCAACCTTGATGAGGTGGTGGTGCACGGCGCCCACGGCGAGCAGCGAGGGAATCGCCGCGCCGGCGCCCGCGGAGGGCTTGTCCGAGAGCACGACGCACTGGCAGCCGTCGCCCACCGCCTTCTCCGCGGCGGCGCAGAGCGCGTCGAGGCCGGCTCGGAGCGCACCCTCCGAACCGTCGTCGGCGTAAAACGCGGGGACGCGTTTCGCGTTCAGCCCCTTCACCGCCATGACCGCGTCGACGTCCTCGTCGAACAGCACGGGCGACTTGATGGAGACGGCGGGAATGTCCTTGGCGCCGTCGTTGTTCAGAAGGTTTCCCTTGGCGCCGAGCGTCATCTCGAGCGACATCACCAAACCTTCCCGAAGGGGGTCGATGGCGGGGTTGGTGACCTGCGCGAACCTCTGCTTGAAGTAGTCATACAGCAGGTGCGGGCGCCCGGAGAGCACGGGCATGGGCGTGTCATCCCCCATGCTCCACGTGGGCTCGCCACCCGCCGCCGCCATCGACTCGATGATCATGGAGACATCCTCCGCGGCGTACCCGGCGGCAGCCTGCGCGGTGATGAGCTCGACGGGGTCCAGCTTGGGCTCCGCCGCGGGCTCCGCGGTGGGCATGAACTGGACCTCCTTCAGCCAGCTCTCGTAGTCGCAGCGCGCCGCCACCGCCTTGGCAACCTCCGTGTTCTCCATAAACTCGCCGGATTCCAAATCCGCCTGGATCATCTGCCCCGGCCCGAGGCGGCCCTTAGCCACGATGTTTTTCGCGTTGGAGATGACGTCGCCGAGGACGCCAACCTCGGACGCGACGTAGATGTAGTCATCCGCGGTGCGCCAGAAGCGCGCGGGGCGCAGCCCGTTGCGGTCGAGGCGGCACCCCAGCTTCTTCCCGTCGGTGAACACGAGCAGCGCGGGGCCGTCCCACGCCTCCTGCATGCCGGCGAAGTAGTCGTAGAACTTTTCCACTTCGGGGTACGTCGCGTCCAGCTCGGGGTGGTTGCGGTACGCCTCGGGCACGAGCAGCATCATGGTCTCCGCCACCGGGCGGCCGGACTTCACCAGCAGCTCGGCGACGCGGTCGAGATTCGCCGAGTCGGACGCCGCCGGGTTGCAGATGGGGCGGAGCTCGGCTTCGCGCCCGTCCCACACCGGGTGCGTCATGTCCGCCTCCTTGGACGCCATCCAGTTCAGGTTGCCCTGCAGGGTGTTGATCTCGCCGTTGTGCCCGAGGAAGCGCATGGGCTGCGCGAGCGGCCACTTCGGAACGGTGTTCGTGGAGAAGCGGCGGTGGTAGATGCAGAACTGCGCTTCGAAGTCCTCGTCCTGAAGGTCGAGGTAAAACGCGCCAACCACCGCGGAGCGGAGCATGCCCTTGTACACGATCACACGACCGGACATCGTGCACACGTAGAAGTTCTCGGCAATGCCGGGCATCTCCGCGTCCAGACCCGCCGCCGCCTTCTCCGCGGTCTTGCGTGCGACGTACAGCTTGCGCTCGAGCTCGTCGCCCTCCGCGCCGCCCACCAGCACCTGCTCAATCACTGGCTCGGTGTCCCGCGCCATGCGCCCGACGACGTCTTTGTTCACGGGCACCGCGCGCCACCCGAGCACGGTCAGGCCCTCCGCCTTGATGGACGCCTCGAGCGTCTCCTTCGCCTTCGTCGCCTGCGCCTTGTCCTGGGGGAGGAAAACCATGCCCACGCCGGACTTGCCCTCCTCGAACCCCGCGATGCCCGCGGCGTCGCAGTGCGCGCCGAGCATCTTCCACGGGATGTCGCACATGATGCCCGCGCCGTCGCCCGAGTCGTCGTCCGCGGAGCACGCGCCGCGGTGCTCCATGCACCCGAGCGCGGTGAGCGAGTCCGAGATGGTCTTGTGCGTGCGCTCGCCCTTGAGGGACGCGATAAAACCCACGCCACACGCGTCGCGCTCCTCGAGGATCTGGTTCATATCCACGGCGCCGCCCTCGTAGGGCGCGCGCGCGGAAGCCGCCGACGCCACGGTGCCCGCGCGGGGGGCCGCGGAGGGGGCCGCCACGGCCGCGGAGCGGAACCTGCGCGATTCGCACGAAGAGAAAACGAAAACGAACCGAGTCGGGTGTTTGGGTTAGACGAGGTGTGTGAGCCGAGGATCCGAAAGCGCCGCGACGGCGGCGAAGGCTTTTTTTCGCACTCACAACAATGGCGAGAGAAAAAAAAGAGATCCGCGCCCGCGCTTTTTCGCTGCAGGCGTCGCGCTTTTGCGTCGGCACGTGACGTCGCACGTTTCGGTCGTTAGGGGGGGGGCGCACCTGGGGAGCGCCGTGGACTTGCGCAGGCCCATGAAGGAGGGCTGAGCGGCCTGCGGGATCGGGGAAGGCCGGAGGGGTCAGGGATCGGGGTGGCGCGCGCGGACGATTGGGCGCGGGGCGGGCGAGGGATCGACGTCGCGCCTCCCGACGTCAGCCCCCATCTTTGACGTGGACTCGCGCTTGAGGGTTTGCGAAGCCTTAGGGTCAGACGGCGCGCGTTCGCGCCGGAGCGCGCGCGGTATCGCGGGAATGACGCACCGTCTTGCCGCCGACGGCGCGCACGGTCGTGCGCACATCGCCGCGGTGCGAGCGCGCGGCCGAGGAGGCGCGGCCGGCGGTCGCGCGGCGCCCGGCGCCCGGGCGGGCGCCGACCGCCGCGAGGGCCGCCGAGTGCGCGAGGCTCGCCATCGTGAGAGGCGCACGAGCGCGTCGGATGCGGTGGGAGTTGTGGCCCGGTGGTTCCTGCCGAGACGAGGCGGTCGCGAGAAGCGCGGGGCTTATCGAGACACGAGCGACGACGCGATTCGTCGCTGATCCCTACGGCGTCTACGGTCGACGCGCGCGGTGTTGTGCGCTTCCGGACGCGTCGCGCCGTCGTCCATCGGGAGAAAGCTCTCTTCGACTGAGGTGAATCGCGTGTCCTTTGCAGTGAAGAACAGTCAGCAGAGCGTTCTTTTCGAGTCATGTTCGACACTTTTCTCTGACTAACGATGCGTGCACGAATCGCGAAATCGGCGAAAACCGTTTGTTTCGAAATCGTGGATTTTCACGAACGCTCACGACCGCGCAAACTCGCGCAAGTCGGCTTCGTCGAGTTGCGCGAGTTTCGACGAAGGCCGCACGCGACGACGCGGATTTCGAGAGTTCGAGTTCGAGCATCCCGATGGCGCGACGAGAAATCGCGATCGTGTTTTCCCGAAACGGCCACGCACGAGGCTCGTGCGTTCCGAGAGCGCGTCGTCTCCGCGTCCGAGGCGCCGACCTCTCGGCGCGCGTCTCCGCGAGCGCGTCGCGACGCACATCGCGTTCGCGGCGGGAGACGAGCCCGTTATCCCGAGAGCTGAGCGCGACCACACCGCGGCGCGGCGTCACTCCGCGCGGAGCGGTCCCGTCCCGACCGCGCGTCTCGCTCGCGAACTCGACACGAACAGAACAGCTCCCCGCGGTGGTCGCTCGACACGCGATGCGCGCGCTCCCGCTCTGGTGCCTCGCGGTGACGGCATCGACGCTCGCGGCGCCCGCGCGCGCGAGCGTGGACGCGCTCGTGTCCGTCGGCGCGTGCGTCGCGGAGAGCCGGCTCGCGGGGCACCGCCCCCCGGTGGTCCTCCGCGTCTCGCCGTGGGTGGGGGGCGGCGCGCAGGTCACGCTGGGCGTGCGTTGGGACGACCCGCTGGGAGACACCGAGAGAGACACCGCGCACGCGCGCTCCGCGCGGGACGCCGCGGCGCGAGCTGCGCAGAGCGCCGCGGAGCCTTCCCCGCCTCGGGCGCTCTTAGTAAACGGGAGCCGCGCCTTGACTAAAAAAATCTCGGGTGACGCTTTTTTCCAAGTCGCGACGGCGCGCGCCGGCGACGACGGTTCCGTTCTCGGCGCGACGGTCATCGCGATCGACCCCGGTTCTTCGCTCGCGACCGCCGCGGGCGCGGTCGAGACCGCGCTCGCGGTCACGCGCGGGGTCCCGCGCGACGAAGAGGTGGCGGTGTTCGCGCTCGTGAGCGAACCCGGCGAGACGTCTCTCGAAAAAAAACCGCTCCTCGTCGCCGATTTCCGCGCGCCGCGGCTGGGCGGGGCGAGACACGTCGAGCGGCGAACGCGGGCGTTCCTGCGTGCGTTCGCGAAACAGCTCGTTCGTGAAACACCCGACGCGGTTTCGACCGACGAGCGCTTCATCGATGCCGATGACGACGAGACATCGATGAACACGCACCGTCTCGACCCCGCGCGTACGAACGAAACGCGAACGAACGACACGCGACTGAGCAGCGGGGTATTCCAGTCATCAGACGCGTCGTCTCTGTTCGACGCTTTGCTCGGCGAGCTCGCTTCGTGGCGCGCGGACCCGGAGGGACCGGTCGCCCGGGACGTCGTGCTCATCGCGCCGACCGCGCCGAGCGCGCTCCGTCTCTCGAAACGTTCGACGTATCTGGAAACGTTCGAGTCGCGGTACCGCGATTTCGCGAACGACGCCGCGTTCGGTCGTTCCTCCGTCCCCGAAGGAGGCGGTTGGGCCCTGACGACGATGCTCGCGGACGCCGAGGCGCTCTCGCCGCCGAAGATCTTCGAGCTTCGAGACTCGAACGCCACCGGCAGCGCCTCGCGTGCGCTGGTAATCGAGACTGGGTGGGGCGCGCGCGCGGCGGCGTCTCGCGCCGCGCTCGTGCGCGCGCGGCGGCGGAACGTCGCGCGCGTCGGGGTGTGCGGGTTACGAACGGCGGAGACCCGTTCCGAGCCCGGGCGTTTCTCCTTCCGCGTTTCTCCTTTCGGCGCGTCCGGCGGCCTTTTTCGGTGTTCCGTCCAGGCGCCGACGCGCGCGTTTCCGAGCGCCACCCACCGGGACGAAGATGAAGACGAACGTTTCTTTTTCGCGGGCGCGCCGGTCTGCGACGCGGCGGCGGCGGCGGCGGACGCGTACCCGTACCCCGACGCGATCGCGATCCGGATGTCGCCCGCGCAGCGCGCGCGCTTCGACGCGAAGCGATCGTTTTTTCGAGGCAGTCACTTCGCGTCGCTCGCCGCGAAGACGGACACCAAGGCGCGCGTGCAGTTCGTGTACCCTTTTCGCGAAAAGACGTCACCTCTTCAGAAAGACGCTAAAGACGCTAAAGACGCTAAAGACACTTTCGATCGCGACGGTCACGAGCGCGTCGTTCGCGCGAGCGACGCCGAGGCTTCAACCCCCCTCGCCGCCAAGGTGCGGTTCCGAGGCGTCTCCTCGCTGCGCGACTGCGCGAGGCGGAAGAGCATGAAGGTGAACCTGCGCGGCCAGGGGCGGTTTCGCCTGGCGCCCGGGTCCGCCGGCGACGAGTTCCTGCTCATCTCCATGTGCTACGACGACCGGTACGTCAAGTCCAAGCTCGTGTTCTCGCTGGCGAAGCGGCTCGGCGCGTTTCCGCACGCCGCGAGATACGTCCGCGTGCTGATCGAAAATCCGCTCGCCGTCCGTCGCGAGAAGACGCCTTCGCGCGACGACGACGACGACGACGACGCGGTTGTTAAAAAAACACCCGTTCTCGAGAACGAGGGTTTGTATCTCCTGGTGGACGACCCCGTGTCGAGTCTCGAGCGGCGGTTCGCGCGCGTAGAGACGGTCGTGCGGCGCCGGAACGACGCGAAGCGTTCGCGCGAGCCGGGAAAAGGCACGCCCGAGGTGAAACGCCCGAAAAGCGACGAAAAGGCGGCGCTTCGGCGGTACGACCGGCTGGCGCGCGTCGCCGGGACGTGCGCGACGTCGCGGCGGACAGCCGCGGCCGCGGACGGCGGTCTTCCGTGTTACGAAGCCCTGGACGAGCGCCTCGATCTGGAGCAGTATTTCCGCTGGACCGCGCTGATGACCTTGGTCGGGAGCGGCGACCACGTCGACGAGACGTGGTTCTACGCCTCGAACGAAAACGCCGCCGCATCTTTTTTTGACGCGGCGGCGGCGGCGGCGTCACGGAGCGTCGCCGAGACGGATCGAAGAGACGGATCGAACGCGACGCGGTTCGGCGAAAGCGCGTTTGACGTCTCCGGTGCCGACGAATCCGACGCGCGTTTCGCGCGCGCGTTTCGGTACCGCGTGCACGCGTGGGACCCCGACGACGCGTTCCAGCCGTGCCACCACTCCGGGGCGAACGCCTTGCGTGACCCGCACGGGTTGCTGGTCTGCGCGGAGGGCGATCTCGACAAAGTCTTCGCGTTTGACCCCCGGACGTACGCCGCGTACGTCGACGCCCTCGAGTGGACGCTGCGGCACGCGCTGACGTTGGAAGTCATCGAACACGCGGCGGCGAACGAGGTCATGGCCGAGTTGCGGTCGGCGCTGGTCGACGACGCCACCGCGGCCGGGCTCGCGGAGCTGGTCGCCGCGAACCCGGACGCGCGCACGCGGCGGGGCGCGCTGGCGGACATCGAGGGGAGCCTTTCGTTTTACGCGTGGACGCTCCGCGAACGGCGGCGAACACTCCTGCGCCGCGTCGCGCGGTACCGGGACTTCGCCGCGTCGGAGGAGCACTCGGCGGAGGACGACTTCTCGAACGGAACCGCGACCGACAAGATCACGGTTCCGTTCGAGCCGAAACGCACGCCGGCGCGATCTGCGCTGAGGCGCGAGGCTGCGCGGTTCCCGTTCGAGGTGGATAAGGGTTCGTTTCGAAGGCGGTGGGCGCTCCGGCGGCTTGTCTTCTCGGCGTCCGCGCGCGAGTACCGATACGACGCGGCGCCCGGGTCGGGGGTCCAGGAACTGGTCGCGCGCGGCGTCGCGTTCGAGAACGAGTCATCACGAACGTCACAAGCCACGAACGCCGCGAACACCGAGCGTCTGGAGATGTCCTTGCCGACCGTCTACGTGCCCATTCGCGCCGAAGTGCGTTACGAAAACGTGACGTACGTCGCGCCGCCGTCCGAGACGCGCGTCGCGTGTTTCGCGCCGCCGTTCGACGACGGGGCCATCACGGATCACGACGCGTCGCGGATCGCGAACGCGGAC
>Ga0181558_10004835_pt1 | contig 12004 bp, 6 predicted proteins | sample 011ome_22_FD_133754 | JGI IMG/M metagenome (GOLD analysis project Ga0181558, IMG submission 133754) | Coastal salt marsh microbial communities from the Groves Creek Marsh, Skidaway Island, Georgia - 011507BT metaG (megahit assembly) | ecosystem: Environmental > Aquatic > Marine > Intertidal zone... | reverse complement strand
GTGGGGAGCGAAACCCGCCGCTCCTCGGTGTGGCGTTCGCGGAGGAGCAGGAGCTGCATGCGCGTGCTGTCGTCCAGCGGGGTACCCTCACGTCCGCTTCCGTCTCCGCGCGCGACGCGAACGTCGTCCAAGGCTTTCGCGAACGCCTTCATGCCGGGGTCCACGTCCAGCCTCGTCTCGGCGGCGGAGATGACGGTTCGCGTGGGGCACGAGATGAGAATTTCGCCGCGTTCGACGTCGCGCGTCGCGAACACGCCCACGCCCCCCGCGCCGGGCGTCTCCCCCAGACGCACGCAGTGCTCGCACCCCTCGCGCTCCAGCCACGCCAGCAGATTCGCGCCGCTCGCGACGCGACCCGGGTCCGCCATGGTGCCGTCCCCCGACCGCGCGACTCCCTGTACGATGAAACGCAAAGAGATGAAACGCAAAGAAGAGCTGACTGGTTACTTTCTGAAAGTATTACTGAGCGTCTACGCGCGCCTACTCTTCTCGCCTACTCTTTGGGCGTGCCTCCCCTGCCCGCCTCGAACCCGCCCCCCCCGAGCATCTTGATCAGCCGCAGCCGAATCCCGCGCACTACGCCCAGCGCCGCGCCCGTGACCGCGGCCCACCCGAACAAAACCAGAAGCGCCCCCGCCGAGAGCGCGCCTTTCGGCGCGGCGAGCCGCGACCGCACCATCAAACGCGCAATCTCGCGTCGGCGCTTGTCGATGTTCACCCGGCAGTTGTACGCCTCCGCGGAGCCCTCCGGGAGGAACTCGCAGCTCTCGGCGTCTTTGCCGTCTTGTTGAGCGGAGTCCTTCGCGGAGAAGATGGCGGCGAAGAACGAGCGCACCGCGCGCAGCGCGAGTTCCACGATGGCGCCGGGCGTGAGCGCCGCCACCGAGCGCGCGAAGGTTTCGCGCGTCGCCTTGACGATGACGTCTCTCACCGCCGTGGGCGGCACGAGCGACTCGGGGGACGCGCGCACGAGCAGCCTGCGCAGCGCGCTCCCGGAAGAGGAGCCGACGAGCTCAGAGACCAGCCGGTTCACGGAGGCTTTGGTGTGCTTATCCATCGCCGCGCTCGCCGCGGGCGGCGCGCTCGTCTCGTCGCCGGCGCCCGGCGACGCGCCCCCGGCGGACTCGGCGAGCTCGATGAGCTCCTTCCACTTGACGTCGCCGGCGTCGGACATGAGGATCTTCTGGAGCTGCGCGCGCCCGCGCGGGGTTTTCGGCGCCATCGCGCGGAACAAAGCCGTGGGCGCGGCGAGCTCGTACATGTTCGCGCCCGTGCGCACGGCGCAAAAGTCCAGCGTGGTGAGCGAGCGGATCACGAACACCATGTACGGCGGCAGGTTGAAACGCCACGCCGTGGAGAGCTTCGTGAGGTCCACCACGAGCTCGGTGAAGTTGGTGAGCTTCTTCTCGCTTCCCGCGGCGCCGTCCGCGGGCACGTCCCCGTCCATGCACTTCAAGAACGCCTTGCGGAAGCTCTCGTCGTCGCCGTCCACCCACTTGCCCTCGCCGCCGGCGTACCCGTCCTCCAGGTCGTTGCCCTCCGAATCGACCCACTTCTGCGGCGTGTCGGGAAGCATCCCGATGATCCGCAGGTTGTCGATCAGGTCCATCCAGTCCCGGTTCAGGACGTTCAGGATACATCCCGCCATCGCTTCCTGCTGCTCGTTGTTCACGCGGCAGATGAGCCCGAAATCCAGCAAAGCCAGCTTGCCCTCGTCCGTGTACAGCATGTTCCCCTCGTGCGGGTCCGCGTGCACGAGGCCGGTGCGGAACAGCTGCGCGCTCGAGCACTCCACCCCCCACTGCACCATCTTGAGCTGCTCCTCCGTGGTGAGATCCTTCATCGGCCGCCCGTCGATCCACTCCTGCGTCAACACTCTGCGGCCGGTCATGTGCGCGAGGTGCCGAGGCACGACCAGGAAGTCCATGAACCGCAGCGACCGGCGGAACTCGTCCGCGTTGCTCGCCTCCAGAGTGTAATCCAGCTCCTGGAAGATCCCGCGCCCGACGCGATCGACGATGTTCGCCAGATCCGTCGCGCCGTTCAGCCCGCTCTCCTCGATCCAAATCAAGGTGATGCGCGCGATGTGCAGGTCCATGGCGATCTGCCGCAGCACGCCCGGCCGCTGCACCTTCACCGCCACCTCCCGGCCGTCCACAGTCACGCCCTTGTACACCTGCCCGATGCTGGCGGCGGCGACGGGCTCGGGCGACAGTTCCGCGTACAGCGGCGGCGCGCTCGCGGCCCCCCGCCAGGTTTCGTCCCCGGGGTGCACAGGCCCCTCGTGCCGCAGCTCTTCGCGGATTTGCTCGTACGCGTCCACGGAGGAGAAGGGCGCCATCTGGTCCTGCAGCGGCTTGAGCGCGTCGGCGGCTTCGTCGCCGATGATGTCCGGCCGCGTCGAGAGCGTCTGCGCCATCTTCACGAACACCGGACCGAGCGACGCGATGCCGTCGCGGACCACCGCGCCTCGCGTGCGCTCGCCCTCCGCGACGCCCGTCTTCTCCTCCCACGTCCACGTCGCGTACAGGCGCGTGGCCACCGCGGTGACCTCTGCGAGCCGCGCCGCCACCTCCGCCGGCGCCGACGCGAAATACGCGCCCACCAGCAACAGCTTCTCGGCGACGTCGAGGTCGGGGTTGAAGTCCAGCACGATGTCGTCCAGGCTCGCGTACGCCGCGGCGCGTCGTTTGATCGCCTCGGCCTCCTCGCCCACGGGATTCGAACGCATGGTTTCGGTGCGGTCCCGCAGCATCTTCGCGTACGCATCCGCCGCGCTCATCTCCTCCTCCGACGACGACCCGGTCGTCTCCGGATCCCGATCGACGATCGAAGCTTCCGTCTCCCCCTTCGTCTCGCCCTTCGTCTCGCCCTGCTCATCCGACTCGTCGCCGCTGACGCCCGCTTCGCCGCCGGAGGGCGTGGCGATCGCGCGCAACGCGGACGCGCCGCCCCACGAGCGCGCGGCGCGGACGCGCTGGTGACGGCCGGCGCCGCGCGCGCCCGCCACGGAGGCGGGACGCGCGGGGACGCGAGAAACCGAGGCGCGCGCGCGCGCGAGCGTCGCGCGCCGGGGCGCGGGCGCGCGCCTGGGCTCACATCTCGTTCCCACCGGGCAGAGCATCGCCTTGCCCGCGACCGCGTACGCCATCGCGGCGGTGTGTGCGCTCGCGCGTCGCCCTCCCCGCCGCCGTGACCCCGCGGAACGAGGGTGCTGGTCGGGTGCGGCCGCGACGGTCCAGGCGGGCGGGCCCTCGCGCGCTCCGCGCGGTCGCTCGCGCGGTGCCTGTGGCCGCTTCTGCGCCGCTCTCGAGAGCGTCGCCTTCGTCGATTCGCGCGCGCGCGAAGACGGCTCTCGCGGAAGTGGCCGCACGGCGCGAAGGATAGCAAGATAAACAAATCGCAAAGCGGGGCGGCTTTCCGGGCACTCGGACGCGCGGAGCCGCTCTTCTCGCCTCCGACGTGGCTCCAACAATGACGCGGACAATGACGCGGCCGATACCATCGGTCTATTCGTGACTGACGTCCATACGGGCCCATGTTTGGAATAGGGTAGCTGTCATCACGCGCCGGGAATCGGGGAATCGTGCCCGGGTCTTCTCACATCAGCGCGCGAAAAGAAAAGACACTTCCGTTTCAAGAGTGGTTGCGAAAAACACTAACCCGACGGCCGTGAACACGGTTCCCTTTACATTCATTCCTTTCGTTTCTTCGCCGCCGGAGACGGAGACGCTTCCAGGGCGTCGAGCGCGTCCCCGCGCTCCGCCTCCGCCGCTCCCTCCCGCTTCTCCTTCTTGGGCGCCTTCGCCCTCGGCGGCGTGCGCAGCTCCTCCGGCAGCGACGCGCGCACGTGCGCCAGCTCGGCGACGAAGAGCGTGTTGTGCGCCCAGCCGGCGTACTCGCCGAAGACGCCGACTATGGCGTCCTCCACCTTCTCCATCAGGCGCGGCGTCAAGGTCTTGCCCTGCAGGTCCGGCGTGTAGTGCTCCACCGCGAGCTGCCACACGTGCGTGTCCACTGGGACGGCCGCGTGCTTGTCCAGCGAGAACAGGCACGCGCACGCCGCCACCTTCGGGCCCACCCCGGGGAGCGACGTCAACGCCGCCTGAGCTTCGCGGTACGGCGTCTCCGAACGAAGCGACGCGAGGTACGCCGCCGCGCCTTTTTCCTTCGCCGCCAGCGCCGCCGCCGTGCCCGCGATGAACTTGGCGCGGTACCCGAACCCAAGGCCGCGAAGCTCGTCCTCCGTGGCGCGGAGCAGCTGCGTCGTCGTGGGGAACGCGTAGAACTGACCGAGAGGCTCGCCGAGAGGCTGAGGCGAGTTTCTCTCGGCGGCGAGCGGAGCGCCGCGCTGGCGCGTCGGCGTCGCGGCGACTTCTTCGCCCGCGCCCTCCGAGGAGGTCGGCTCGGCGGCTGTCTCGTCGGTCGAGACTTCGGGTCGCGACCCGGTGGTGGGCGTCTTTTTCTTCGGCGTGGGCGTCTTCTTCGCCGCGACCGCTTTGCGCGTGGACGCCAGCCGGGCGTCGGGCTCGAGCGGCGTGCCGTACGCCGCGCACAGGCGCTCGACCATCCCGTGGATGCGGCTGATGTGGTTGTTGCTGCTGCAGATGAAGGAGAAGAGGCACTCCGCGGGATCCTGCCGGAGCATGCGGCACCCCGGCAGGAACGGCTCGAGGCGGCGGAACCGCTCGTCCGCCTCGGCCCACTGCGCGCTCAGCGAGCTCAGGCTCACCTCGAGGTTGAAGTAGTCCGCGATCGCGGCGGCGTCCGCGGAGGCGGAGGATGCGGAAGGGCGGCAATGCACGCGGTACAGCACGTCGTCCGGGGCCTGTCGCATGGAGACCACCCGCTCGCCGATCACGCCGACGTAATCGCCCTCCGTGGTCTCGCGCCACCGAAACGACTGGCCGGTGGGAAGCGTGTTCTCCAGCCGGAGCTCCTTCGCACCCACGCCCAGGGACACCCACCCGGAGTCCTCGTCGCGTGCGTTCCCGCCCATCGCTCGCGTGGACCCGCGAAGCGCGATCCGACGACGACGCGCGTGTCGCGCGCGTGAGAGACGCGCTCCGCCGAAGGGTCCTAGGGTCGCGACGCGAGCGATCACCGCGCGGAGCATGCACGCATCACTCGGGAAACGAGTGTCCGGCGCGGTGTCGTGTGGCGGACCACGCGCGACCGCTGCGAAGCACTCAGCGCGCGACGAGCGAAGCACTGAGAGCTTCTTTCCGGAACCGCGTTTCGGAACCACTACGATTTTCGTGGACGCGCGGTTGGAAAAGCGTTTTTTCGAGTCGTCGAGGCGCCTCGAGACGTGCGCTTCGCCACACCTCCGCGCGCGCAGAGGACGCCCGAACGCCCCGCGACGCGCGAAAGCCCGCTCGCCACATCCGAGGTACGCGCGCGCGACTCGCGGGAGCAGACCGCCCCGGGGCTCGTCGCCCCGACACGCGCACCCCCCTCGCGTCTCTCACGTCCGCTCGCCTCCTCTTGCGGGCGGTGTTTCTCTCGGCGTCCCTCACGCCACGCCCCCGCCCCTCCTCGCGCGCCGCCGCCCGCCTCTCCTGCGCCTGCTTCCCGCCGTTCGCAGGAGAGCCAGCCCGCACTCGCACTATGCCCATCACCGAGGTGCGCATGATCCACTCCGGCGCGTGGGGTCCCGCGGGGACGCTCGTGCCCATCAACGTCGAGGAGGGCGAGCGCAAGAGCTCGATCCGACGCAAAGTCGCCGGCGCGACTGGTTTGCCGTACGAGCACGTCAAGCTCATGCTCGTGTCCGTGGCGCAGATCGGCGCCTCCGATCGCCGATCGAACATCGCGCACGGCAACTGCGGCGTCGCCATGGGCACGGCGCTGGTCGTGCCCGCGGCCAAGGCGGACATAAAGCCGCACAAGCCGCTCGCCACGCCCAACCGCCTCGACAACAGAGGAACCTGGACCGAGGGCGCGTAGAGAGAGGAAAGAGAGACGACGGGTCGCGGACGTCTCGACGACTGTCGTACGTACTTGTACGGTCGTAACACCTCGACCGTCGCCCGCGCGTTCACGCGGGTAACGCGTCTACGTTTCACTGGCTATATAGCTACTTTCGTACAGCTCGCTTCTGCTCGAGTCCTCTCCTCTGAGCTCTCCTCTGAGCTCTCCTCTGAGCTCTCCCCTCTACTCGTGGTAGTACGCGTACTTCTCGTACGCCGCGTACGCGTCCGTGCCGTCCGCCTTCTCGTGCAGGCACGCGAAGCAGCTCGCGCAGAAGAAGCACGGCGAGCACGGCGCCTGCGCGTCGCGCCGCGTCACCGCGACCGCCTCGAACAGCGAGCACATCGAGCACTTCCGGCGGAACGCGCGCGCCGCGAAGACGCGCAGAGGGTACGCCGACGCGTCCAGCTCGTCGTCGGCGTGCGCCAGGCGCACGCCGCGGATCGTCACCGCGTGGTCGCAGTCGCCGCGGTGCCGCAGGCAGTACGGCTTGCCGCGCACGACGCGCAGCCCGTCCACGCGCGACGCCGCGCACGAAGCGCCCACCGCGTAGCGCGGAGGCGGCTGGCGGCGCGCCGCCGCGGCGGCGGCGCGCGCGGCGGCGGCGCCCTCGGCGCGCGCGCGCGCGGCGGCGTCTCCGGCGCGCGTCGCCAGCGCCTCGGCGACGGCGGCTTCGCGCGCCGCCATCGCCGCCTCCGCGACGAACGCGCTCTCGCCGGGCGCGGTGAAGCGCCTGTGCGCGCCCGCGCCCAGCTCTTTGATCACCGACGCGTGGTGCGCCGCGATGGGCGCGGCGTACGAGGCGGGGAAAAGGTTTCCTCTTTCGGTCCCGTCCGCGTCTCGCGCGTCCTCCTCCTCGAGCGCGTCTCGCGCGTCTTCGTGGAACACGCCCTCGACGAAGAAGAAGCCGCGGCGCTCGCGCGGGGGCAGCCCGGCCTCGACCGCCTGCTCGTCCGCCGCGCACGTCACGCGGTCCTTCAGCGCCGCCAGCGAGTCGGCGCCCGCGCACAGGAACTCCTCCAGAACCATCGCCGGCCTCGCGGGGTTGTGGATCCCCACGCTGACCAGGACGTCCACCCCGGGCACGAGCCGTTTCGGAGTCGTCACCGGAGTCGTCACCGCGCCCGAGCACGACGCGCGCGGTGCGTCACTCTCCGCCCCGCGGTCGTCAGACCGATCGGTCCTCGCGTCCTCGTCGGCGCGCGCATCGGCGGGCACGCGGAACACGTCGTCGCCGTTTTTGTACCGGCGGCGGCGTTTGCGGCTCGCGAGGCCCTCCGTCTTCACGGCGTCGCGCTCGCGCAGGCACCGCAGCGGCGCGGCGGCCTCAGCCTTCGCGAGCGCACCCGCGCGCTCGAGCGACGCCGCGGTCGCCGTGGGTAACACGTCGTGTCGCGCGGATGCCGGTCGTTCGGTCGTTTTCGTTCGCGAGACTTTGGCGCGCGTCGTCGTCGCCAGCGCGACTTCCGCGTCGCGCGCCGCCGTCTTCGACGCCGAAGCCTCGCGCTTCGAGGCGCGCGCCCCGCGCGCCTCTCCCGGGGCGGGGAGAAGGCCGACAGGTCGCGCCTCAGCGTCGCACCCCGCGTCGGCTCGACCGCTCGCCGGCCCTTCGGTTCCGGCGACCGCCGCGGGCGCGTCGAGCATGGCGCGCTCAACGGCGAGGTCCGCGCTGGGAATGACCGCGTCCGCCCAATCCAGCGCGCCGCCTCGCCGCAGCAGCGCGACTGCCGCCTTCGAGCCGAGCGCGGCATCCAGCGCGGCCAGGCTGGCCCTGGCGTCGTCCGCGAACGCGCGAATGCTCTGGGAGGTGGACATCGTGCCGGTCCTCGGCGCGGGCGCGACGACGCGCGCCAAACGCACCGAAGCGCGAATCGGGGCCGCCGAAGCGACGGCCGTCGCCGTCGCAGGAGGCGGTTCCGAGTCCACCGACGCCGCCGCCCCGCTCGGCTTGCGTTTCGGAGGCATGGTGGCTCACCCTCCGCGGCGCGAGCGCGACCCCGCCTGGTGCCCGCGCGCGCGCGTGTGGACCGTGGACGCGTGGAGGCGAACGATTCCCCGCGGTCGCTGACTCGTTGTTGTTTTGTTTTATCACGCCGGTAATTCCGAGGCGCGGCGGGCAGTTAGGACCGCGCGCGGGCCCGCGGGGGCAGGCAGGCGGCGCGGGGACGGCACGGAGGCGGGGAGAGGGACGCCGTGATGGCCGCGGCGCCCTCCGACGGCGGCGGCTCCGACGCGGACACGGGGTGGTTGAGCGACGACACCGGCCCGGAAGCGGAGGATGAGGGTGACCGAAGGGAGTCGTCGGGCGCAGCCTCTTCCTCCGGTGTCGAGCGGAGGCTGCCGCAGAGACCGCCGGACGAGGACGAGCCCACGTTGGAGTACCGCCTTCTCGGCGCGGGCGTCTCGTCGCTGCTCGAGGAGGACGTCGCGTCGTGCGCCGCGGCGCGCGAAAACCTCTTCGCGCTCGGCACGAAATCGGGCCGCGTGCACGTCTTCTCGCACGCGGGCGATTTCTGTTCGCGCGCGCGGCGCCTCTCCTCCGCGTCGCCTCTCGACCGCGCGCCGACGCACGCCGCGCCGGTGACGGGCGTGGCGTTCGACGCACGAGGCGAGCACGTCGCGAGCTGCGCCGCGGACGGCACGGTCTCGGTCGCGCGGCTCGGTCGGCGAGGGAGCCGTCGCGCGATGGCGAGGGAGCGCTCCGCCGCGGACGCGGGTCGCGGCGTCTCCGTCGTCTTCGCCGGCGAGCACGACTGCGCCGCCCTGGCCGTCGCGCTGGACCCGCGCGAGACGGACGCGGCGCGGCGGTGCGTCGTGGTCGGGCTCGCGGACGGCCGGCTGGTCGTGCGGACCTTCGCGTCCGAGCCGCCCGGGGCGGCTCGGACGCGCGCGCGCGACGAGAGCTCCGGCGACTTTGGAGACTGTTCGTCTGTTCGAGATTCGGCGAAAACGATATTCGAGGGCCGCGGCGAGGGTCCGGTGCGCGCGGTGGCGTGGGCGGGCCCGTGCGTGGCGTGGGCGAACGACCGAGGCGTCAAGATATACGACATCGCGGCGCAAACGCCGGTGGCGTTCATCGAGCGGCCGAGGGGCTCGCCGCCTCCGGAGCGGTACCCGCCGCGGCTGGTCTGGGACGGCGACGCGACGCTGCTCGCGGGCTGGGCCGACTGCGTGTGGGTGATCGCGGTGTCTCCGCGCCGGGACTCCGCGGCGCGCCGCGCGGAGGTGCTGGAACAGTTCCAGACGGAATACGTCGTCGCGGGCATCGCACCCCACGGCGAGGACGAGCTGGCGATCCTGGCGTTCCTGGAGACGCCGGAGCGCGACGAACGCGAAGCTCTGGCGTCGGAAAAAGAAACGACGTCAACGAACCGGCGGGTCCCTCCCGCGTCTCGGCCCGAGATGCGCGTCGTGCGCCGCCGCTCGGCGGGCGCGGCGGAGACGTCGCGGGACGCGCTGGGTGTGGACGGGTACGCCGCGTTCCGGCCGGAGGAGTACGCGCTCGTGAGCCCGAGCCGCGAACGCGGTTTCGGCGGCGCGACAGACGCGCGTTCGGAATCGGCGTCGCCGCCGCGCCTCGCGTACCTGTTGGCGTCCCCGAAGGCGCTCGTCGCCGCGCGCGCGCGCACGCGCGCTGAGCGAATCGCGTGGTTCTCGTCCCGGAACGACTTCGACGCCGCGCTCGAGCTGTGCGACGAAGACGAGCGTTTCGGCGGCGGCGACGACGCGAAAACCTCTAAAACCTCTAAAACCTCACGCGACGCCGTCGTCACCGCGTACGTGGAGCACCTCCTGCGCGAGTGCGGCGGCGTCGGAAACGCCGACGCCGACGTCGACGCGAAACGCGAAGCGCTGGAAGCGCTGTGTCGCCTGTGTCCGCGTCTGTTCCGCGGCGACGCCGCGCTGTGGGAGAAGTGGCTGTTCCGCTTCGCGAGAGGCGCGTCGGAGCGCGACGCGCGCGCGACGCTGGCGACGATCGCGCCCTACGTCCCGACGGCGAACCCGGCGCTCAGGCCGGAAGCGTACGAGCTCATCCTACACGCGTTCCTCGCGTTTCCCGAGGACCACGCGCGGTTCCTGGCGACGGTCAAGGCGTGGCCCGGGTCTCTGTACGGCGTCGCCGGGATGGTCTCCGCCGCGAGGCGCGCCGTTTCCGCGCTCGCGCGGGAAAAAAAAAGCGCGGGAAAGGACGCCGAACACGTCCCGAACACGATCGCCACCTTGCGCGAAGCTCTGGCGGAGCTGTACCTGCTTGACGGCCAGCGCGAGCGCGCGCTCGCCGCGCACCTCGCCCTCGGGCGGCCGAGCGTGTTGGATTTCGTGGCGAGGCACGATCTGCTCTCGCTCGTCGCCGCCGACGGGGACGCGCTGCGCCGAGCGGTGGCGCCCCTCGCGCTGCTGGACCCGCACAAGGCGGTGGCGCTGTTCGTGGACCGGCGGGACGTCGCGCCGCCCGAGCTCGTCGCCGCGCACCTCGCGCGCGCCGCGGCGGAGACGACTTTCGGAGACGACTTTCGCGTTGTACAACACGAGAGCGAATTCAGACCTCGCGCTCAGACCGACGAGGAGTCCGCGGCGCGCGGCGGTGACCTCGGCGCGCGCGAGACGTACCACCTGTACCTGCGTCGCCTTTTCGCGGTGGACAAGGCGGCGTGCCCCACGCACCGCGACGCGCAGACGGCGCTGTTCGCGGAGTTCCACCCGGAAGAGCTCGGCGCGTTCCTGCGCGACGCGTCGAGGGGCGAGCTGGACCTTCACGAAGCGCTGCGCGTCGTCGAGCGCTTCGAGGCGGAGGCGCGCGAGACGGCTTCTGACTTGGAGGGCGTCGAGTCTCACGCTTCCGGCTTTTCGAGAGAGACGGCGACCGAGACGGAAAACGCACGCCTGGTCGCCGAAGACGACGCGGAAGACGACTCGTTTAAGTCGTCCGCTCATTGGCGTCGCCGCCAGCGGCTCTTCGCGTCCGAGCGCGCGTCCCTGCTGAGCCGGCTCGGCGCGACGCGCGCCGCGCTGCGCGTCCTCGTGGACGCCGGCGACATCGCCCGCGCGGTGGCGCTGACGCACGAGCGCGCGGCGCCCGACCCCCGGGACGCGCTCGACGAGGGCGACGACGAGCTGTGGGACGAGCTCATCGAGCTCGTCACCGAGCGCGCGAAGGGCGAGATGGTCGGGAAGAATTCGACTAAATCGGGTGGAGGGTCAGACGCGATCCGTTCTTTCGGGGATCCGTTCGTTTCGGGGGATCGCGACTCCGGGAACGACTCGCGCGCGTCGCGGAGTCACTTACTCGCCGAGGGGCGCGGCATCGGCGAGTTGCTTGACGTCGCCGGCGCGGTGGTTGACCCGAGCCGCGTATTGGCGCGCGTGCCTACCGGCGCGGCGATCGACGGGCTGCGAGCACGACTCGTGCGCGTGCTCGCGGAGCGGCGCGCGAACGCGCGCAGGGCGCGGCTCGCCAGGGACGTCTCCGCGAGGTTTCTGGCCAAGGCGCGGCGCGAGCGGCTCGACGCCGGGCGACGCGCGTTTCCGCCGGCGCGCGTCGTCGCCGAGGACTGATGTTTTTTTTTAAAGACGTCTATAGGTAAAGGACGGAAGGTTCGAATGATGAGACGCGTTTACGTCTCGCGAGTTGGTAGTAGTACTGGTATGTAGGTAAAATACCGTAGCACAGGTAGTAGTCTGTTATGATCATATCACGCATCCGTCGTACTGTACATCTGTGAAAGTCTCTATCGTATCCGTAAGCCTCGCGTCCTCTGTACTTCTATACGTCGTCGTCCGCGTACGACTCGCGTCGCAGCTGTCACTTTTTTCTCTCGCTAATCGTGGAAGCCGAAGTAGCCGCGGATGGTGAACGGCTCCTGCTTGATCTCGGGCTCCTGCTTAATTTCGGGCTCGCGTTTGATCTCGGGCTCGCGTTTACGCTTCCGCGGCGGAGCCGGCTGAGCCGACTTGCAGGCCGCGCAGTTCCTCTTCACCTTGCCGTGCGGGCAGCCGCTGCAGTGCACGCAGTTCCTCTTCAGCTTGCCAT
>Ga0181558_10004825_pt1 | contig 12015 bp, 10 predicted proteins | sample 011ome_22_FD_133754 | JGI IMG/M metagenome (GOLD analysis project Ga0181558, IMG submission 133754) | Coastal salt marsh microbial communities from the Groves Creek Marsh, Skidaway Island, Georgia - 011507BT metaG (megahit assembly) | ecosystem: Environmental > Aquatic > Marine > Intertidal... | reverse complement strand
TAGAAAAAATATTTGTCAAATAAGTGGTGTAAATAAGTTTAGATTATGAATTAATTCATAATATTTATTAATAAAATCTTTTAAGAGGATTGGCTGGGATATACCATCACCTGAGGCAAGTATGTTTGTATGGGCACCAATGCCGTACAAATTTAAAAATCGCGGATCGATGAAGTTTTCAAAAGATTTAATGATAAATGCCGATGTTGCTGTTGCTCCAGGACTGGCTTTTGGAAAAAATGGAGAAGGATTTGTTCGAATAGGATTAGTAGAAAATAAACATCGAATTAGACAAGCGGCAAAAAATATTAATCACTATTTTAAAAAAATATAAAATTAAGAAATTTAATTTTCTTTTTACGAATCAACAATATTTCAATAAAAAAAGAAATGGATTACAAAATTTACTCTCAATATTCTATAACATTTGACGATGTTCTCCTTTCCCCCGGTTACTCTACTATAAAACCTAAGGATGTTATTACATCGATGTCTATTGGTGACATTAAATTACAAATACCTATCATTTCTGCTGCTATGGATACTGTAACAGAAAGTAAAATGGCGATAAATTTAGCTTTAAATGGCGGATTAGGTGTGATTCACAGAAATATGTCTATTGAAAAACAAGCAAAAGAAGTAAGCAATGTTCACAAAAAAAAATTTGATAGCAAAATTTTTAATCAAGCTACATGCAATAAAAAAGGTGAAATAGCAGTTGGTGCAGCTATAGGCGTTGAAAATAACGCATATCTTCGTCTTCAAGAACTTATTAAATCAGATGTCGATGTTATTTTTATTGATGTTGCACACGCACACACAAAGACAACAATAGACTTTATTAAAAAGGCTAAAAAAATTATTAAAAAAATACCTTTAGTTGTTGGAAATATTGCAACAAAAGAAGCCGCAAAAGATCTTATTAAAGCTGGAGTCGATGTAATAAAGGTTGGTATTGGTCCCGGATCTATATGCACTACGAGAATTGTAACTGGGGTAGGAATTCCTCAACTCTCTGCAATTATCGAAACTTATCAAGTTGCAAAAAAATACAATATACCTGTTATTGCTGATGGAGGTATTAAAACATCTGGGGACATTGCTAAAGCAATTGCAGGTGGAGCCTCAGCATGTATGATTGGCTCATTGTTAGCAGGCACGGATGAATCACCTGGTAAAATGATTAATCTAAAAGGTAAAAAATATAAGTCTTACAGAGGCATGGGATCTGTTGGAGCGATGCAAAAAGGTTCATTCGACAGATATTCTCAAGAAGAAACAAAAAATGCTGAAAAACTTGTTGCAGAAGGTGTAGAGGGAATGGTTCCCTATAAAGGAAAAACAAAAAAAGTGGTTTATCAATTAGTAGGTGGTTTAAAATCATCAATGGGATACACAGGTCATAAAACTATAAAAAAAATGCAAAATAATTGTAAATTTGTCTTTATTTCAAAAGCAGGAGCTAGAGAAAGTAACGTACATGATGTTTTATTATAGTAATTAGTCGACTAGATAAAAAAATATAACTATATTAATAAAACATAATGAAATCTAAACCTAAAGTTTCCATAGTTATGGGTAGTAAATCTGATTACCCTACTATGAAATTCTGTGAAGATATTTTAAAGAAACTTAAAGTAAAATTTGAAACAAATATTGTTTCTGCACACAGAACTCCTGACAGAATGTTTAAATTTGCTAAATCAGCAGAAGATAACAATATTTCTGTAATTATTGCTGGTGCAGGAGGATCAGCTCACTTACCAGGAATGATTGCTTCATTAACAACCATACCCGTTATAGGTGTGCCTGTAGATAGTAAAAAACTAAAAGGATTAGATAGTTTATTATCAATTGTTCAAATGCCTAAAGGGATTCCTGTTGGCACTTTGGCTATAGGTGAAAGTGGAGCATTTAATGCTGGACTATATGCAGCATCTATAATTTCCGTTTTTGATAAAGATACAAGAAATAATTTAAAAAAATGGAGAAACCAACAGTCAAAATCTGTAAAGAAAAAACCTTAATAATGAAAAAACCTATACTTGGCATAATAGGTGGTGGTCAATTAGGATGTTTATTATCTGTCGCTGCTAAAAAATTAGAAATTAAAACAGTTATCTTTAGTGATGATCCAGTTGCTCCAGCACAACATTTTGCAGATAATTTTATTTGCGGTGATTATAAAGATAAAAAAAATATAAATAATTTTACTAATTTAGTAGATAGAGTAACGTATGAATTTGAAAACATTCCTTTCGACATCTTAGACACCATTCAAAAATCTAAAAATGTCATACCTAAACCTGAAATAAATAAATTAATACAAAATAGAATTACAGAAAAAGAATTTCTGAACTCTAATAAAATTAAAACAACTGAGTATGCTGTAATAAAAAATAAAAACGACATAATTAAAAATGAAAAATTATTACCAGGATTACTTAAAACAACAACTTTAGGTTATGATGGTAAGGGTCAATATAAAATACATAACATAAATGATATTGATATTAATATTGATTTTTCAAAAGAATATATACTTGAGAAAATTGTCGATTTACAAAAAGAAATATCAGTGGTGATTACTAGGTTTGGTAAAAACCAGTATGAGATTTATAATCCAATTGAAAATATTCATGAAAACCAAATACTTAAATATTCAATCATTCCCGCAGTCATTTCAAATGATATTAAAAATCAAGCTATAAAATGGGCTGAGTATATAGTTGAAAATTTAGATTACACTGGAACTCTATGTGTTGAATATTTTATTGATAAAAATAATAAAATTTATGCAAATGAAATAGCACCAAGAGTCCATAATTCTGGTCACCTAACAATTAACGCGTATAATATTAGTCAATTTGAAAATCATGTAAGGGCTGTTTGCAATCTTGATCAGATAGAAACTAGACAACTTCATAATGCTCAAATGATAAATCTTATTGGAGAAGACATTCTAGAATATAGAAATAAAAAATTAGATAAAAATATATTTTTTTATGATTATTTAAAAAAAGAAATCAAAAATATGAGAAAGATGGGGCATGTTACAATTATTGAATGATAAACTATTTTACTCCTTTAAATTGACTTGTAAGTTTAGTTACGAGCTCATATTTATTTGCAACGCTGATTAAATCCTCACCTTCTCGAAAAGACTGTTTATCTAATTGTTTTGCTGGATTACCGCCAGGCCAAATTCTCCAGCTATCATTATCAACAACATCAGATAAAACTATTGAATTATCAATTGATTTAATACCAAGCTCAAATTTTATATCAACTAAATGAACTGGGCCATCAACAGTATCTACGTTATTCCAATTATTCTCAATAGCCATAAAACTAGGTAAAATAATTTTGTTGATTACGGAATTCAATTCTTGATCTGAGAGAATCTTATCAATTTTCATTAAAGGAGTGTCTGTGATTGGTTTTTTTGCAGAATATAATTCCCAACTCTTTCCAACTTTAATGTATGGATCTGTGTATACACCCTCTTCCCAAATTCCATTTTTTAAATATTTTTCACGTGCTATTGTCTCTTCCATTTGCCTAGGTTGATCTACATGTGGAGGCATAATAACAGCATGTTTATGAAATATTTCATAGATTGGTTTTTTAAATACATGAGGTTTATCATTACTGTTTATTTTATTGTTTCTTTTTAAATAGCTACCCCAGGCATACCTTCTAACCACAAACTCTAGAGGAAGCATTTCACATCGATGACAGAGAAGGTTATTAGAAGATTCCATTTTAATAAATGAAGTTGGTATACCTTCATAAGTCAACATTTTAAAAACATTGGTTGTCTGTTTAGTTTTATGCATACCTATATCTTTAATATTTTCTTTTTTAGCTGCATCCCCACCTGTCAAAAAATCTTTTGAAATTATACGTACTACATGTGGCTGATTTGTTGATTCAATGATTTTTGTTTTACCTTCGACTACTACTGAAGAGTTATTCATCTATATATCTCCAACCAATATCTTTTCTGTAAAATCCTTCATCCCATGAAATTTGCTGAATAAGCTTATGAATATTAAATCTTATTTTAGTTAGATCTTCTCCAGTATGAGTAAAGTTTAAAACACGTCCTCCGTTAGATAACCATTTGTTATTTTCAAATTTTGTTCCTGCATGAAATAAAAAATCTTTTTTTGACAATTCTAAATTTTGAATATTTTTAATTTCAGTCAATTTTTTAAAATCTTCTGGATATCCTTTTGATGCAATAACCACTGTCATAGAATATTTATCTTTAAATTTTATATTTTTGATATTCTTTAATTGACCTGAAGCTGAAGCGTGAAGCAAATGAAGTAAGTCAGTTTCTAGCAAAGGAATAATTGCTTGAGTTTCAGGATCTCCAAATCTGACATTAATTTCAAGTAATTGAGGACCCTTTTTGGTTATAATTAGACCAGCATAAAACATGCCATTAAAATTAATATTTTGTTTTTTTAAATATTCAACAATGGGTAATACAAATTGATTACTTAAATCAACCATCTTTGATTTTGATATTGAGGGAACAGGAGCATAAGCCCCCATACCACCTGTATTTAAACCTTTTTCACCATCAAAAATTTTCTTGTGATCTTGAGCTGTGATTAAGGGTAATACAAATCCTGTGTTATCAACTAACGTAAATAAACTTACCTCTTCGCCTTCTAAAAATTCTTCAATTATAACTCTTGATCCTGCACTTCCAAAAGTTTTATCTTTAAAGCATTTGTTTATTGCTTCAGTTGAATCCTCTAAAGAGTTGCATATAATTACACCCTTTCCTGCTGCTAAACCATCTGCTTTTATCACTAAAGGAAAAGAACAAGAATTTAAATGATTCATTGAGTCTTCATAATTTTCAAAAGTAACATAATTTGCAGTTGGAATATTAAGCTTCTTACAAATATCTTTAGTAAATTTTTTTGAATTTTCTAATTCCGCACCAGCTTTAGATGGACCAAAAGTTAAAATAGAATTCATTTCTAAATAATCACTTAAACCTTCTGTCAAGGGTACTTCAGGTCCAATTACAACAAAATCAATTTTATTTTCTACACAAAAATTTAAAATTAAAACATGATCTGATATGTTTATATCAAAACAATTTGCTATTTGAGCAATACCATCACTGCCAGGAACACAAAACAAATTATCACAAGAATTAGATTTCTTAATTCCATAACACAAAGCATGTTCTCTGCCTCCACTTCCTATAACAAGAACATTCATGGATAAGTAATTTTACTCACTAATGATTTGAAGCCAAACTAAGAGAGGATAATTTTTTTATCTTATTATCATTAAGATAATCTATAGGTCTTACAGGATAATCTCCTGTAAAATAATGATCTGTAAACTGTGGGTTTTTTTCATTACGGCAACTATACCCTAAAGCTTTATAGAGGCTTTCTATCGATAAAAAATTTAGAGATTTTGCCCCAATATGATCACACATTTCTTCTAAATTTTTATTAGCAGCTAACAATTCTTCTTGAGTAGGCGTATCAACACCATAAAAATCAGGAAATTTAATTTGAGGACTTGCTATTCTCATATGAACTTCTTTTGCACCAGAATCATAAAGCATTTTAATTATTTTAAATGATGTTGTACCTCTTACTAAAGAGTCATCAACTAAAAGTACAATTTTGTTCTTTATTGAACTTAGATTTGGATTTAATTTAAGTTTGACACCAAGACTACGAATTTGCTGAGTTGGTTCAATAAAAGTTCTTCCCACATAATGATTCCTAATTAAACCCAATTCAAATGGTATGTTAGTCTCTTGACTATAACCTAAAGCTGCTGGAACTCCTGAATCTGGCACTGGAACAATAACATCAGGCTTAATATTACTTTCTTTTGCTAAGAAGACTCCAAGATTTTTTCTATAGTCATAAGCTGTTTTACCATTTAAAATACTGTCAGGTCTGGAAAAATAAATATATTCAAAAACACACGGTCTTTTATTGTTATTTGGAAAAGGTCTTCTTGTTTCAATTTTTCCATTACGAATTATGACGACCTCTCCATTTTCAACTTCTCTTACAAATGAAGCTCCAATAATATCAAGTGCGCACGTTTCAGAAGCAAGAATATATGCATCTTCAAATTTTCCAATAACAAGTGGTCGAATACCTAAAGGATCTCTAGCTCCAATTAATAAACCGTTAGCAATTATAGTTAGAGCATATCCTCCTTGGATTTGCATTAAACTATCAATTACCTTGTCTTCAATATTTTGTTTTTTTGACTTCGCAACTAATTGCACAATAGTTTCTGTGTCAGAAGTTGTTTGAAATATTGCCCCCTCTCTTACCATTGTTTCTCTTAGTAAAAGAGCATTTGTTAAATTGCCGTTGTGAGCTACAGATATAGCACCTCCATATAAATCAGCATAAAATGGCTGAATGTTCCTTATTGTCTCTCCGCCTGTTGTTGAATACCTATTATGTCCAATTGCAATTGTGCCAGTTAATTTTTCCAATGATTTTTTTTTAGTAAAATTATCACCAACTAAACCAAATTTTCTTTCAGAGTGATAAGAGTTACCATCATAACTAACGATTCCACAGCCTTCTTGACCTCTATGTTGCAAAGCGTGAAGACCAAGAGCGGTTAAGGCGGCAGCATCTTCTGAGCCGCTAATACCAAATACACCACATTCTTCATTGAATCTTGGAAAGTGAGTTTTGTGGATTTTAAATTTTTTTAAATAATTGCTAAATTCAGTATTAGTTTTTTTTAATTTATTATTAATCATTAATTTTTTTATTAAGTAACAATTTCTTAACTACCACATTTATAGCTTTTGGATAGAGTTTATGCTCTTCTATCAATATTTTTTTTGTAAGAGATTCGATATCATCTTTCTTTAATATTTTGATTTTTTTTTGCTTAATTATATTTCCAGAATCAATTTTTTTATTCACATAATGAACAGTACAACCACTAAAAGATGCTTTAGCTACTATTGCTTTTTGTTGAGCCTTTAAACCTTTAAAATGTGGAAGGTATGATGGGTGGATATTAATTAATCTTCCTTTCCATTTATTAACAAATGAAGGTGATAAAATTTGCATAAAACCTGCCAAACAGATTAACTCAATATCATATAAATTTTTTTTTATCTTTTCTTCAAAAGATTTTTTAGAATAATAGAAAATTTCAGGCACATTTAGTTTTGTTGCAGTTTCTATACCTTTGGCTGTTTTATTATTTGAAAAAACTTTTGTTATTTCAATTTTACTATTCTTTTTTTTTGAATATTTAATAAGAGATTTCATATTTGAACCTCTCCCAGAGATAAAAATTGCAGTTTTTATTATTCTTAGATTACTTGGCATCTATCATTGATTTTATCATCATCAATATGACCAATTTCAAATATTGGTAAATTTTTATCAGCAATAGTATTTATAAAATGTTTATAGTTATTTTTTTGGACAGATAACACAGCACCTAATCCACAATTAAAGGTTTTAAGCATTTCTGTATCTGTAATATTCCCAATATTTTGAAGCCATCCAAAAATACCATTTGGATTAATATTACCTTTATGAATTGTTGCTTTTAAATTATTTGGCAACATTCTTGGAACATTACCTATTACTCCTCCTCCCGTTATATGAGAGATACCGGTTATCATTTGATTTTTAATGAGATCTTTTAAAATAGGATAATAAAGAGTAGTTGGAGCCATTAAAGCATCACCTATAGAATTATGATTAGTTTCAAAGTCTGGTTTTTTCTCTAATTGAATATTATGATCTTTAATAACCTTGCGTATTAGAGAATATCCATTTGAATGAAAACCAGAAGAATTAATACCGAACAATAAGTCACCTTTTTTCATTAAAGAATGTTTTGGTAGTAAATTATCTCTTTCTACAGCACCGACACAAAAACCTGCAAAATCAAAATCATTTTCCTTATATAAACCAGGCATTTCTGCGGTTTCCCCACCAATAAGAGAGCAATCATTTTGTTTGCAAGCTTCGGTAATGCTTTTTATTATTTGTAAAAATGAAGTTTTATCAACTTTTGATGAAGCATAATAATCTAAAAAAAATAGAGGGTCAGCACCATGACAAAGTATATCGTTTAAACACATACCAACAAGATCATATCCCAAACCGTCGAGTTTATTGATCTCAATACCTAATAAAATTTTTGTACCTATTCCATCCGTTCCAGAAACTAAAAGAGGATCTTTGTAGCCACATTGTTTTAAATCAAAGATACCTCCAAATCCACCTATCGAGTCAACACTACCTTTTCGTTTAGTTGATTTACTCAAAGATGAAATGTCATTTACAAGAGCATCAGTAGCCTGAACATCAACCCCCGCGTCTTTATATGTTGTCATAATTAATTAGTTTTAAACGAATCGTTATAGAGTACACTAATAATGTTAGATTATATTGATTCCTACTTATAATGACTAAAGCTATACATATTTTATCTAAAAACCTTACTGGAAAAGAAAATATTCTCATAAAAGAAACAAAAAGCCAAGCTATCAAAATTTTAGATAGCTACCTATTTTCTCAAAATATCAAAAATGTAAATTTTAATAAAATTAGTAGTATTTTAACCAACAGAGTCTCTCAAATTGTTTTAACCAATAATAATTATGAAAAACTATTATCAAATTATGGTAACTTTAATTGGGTAATTGAAATTAAATTTCTACCGGGTGTCACTGACAATATAGCAAATACTGCAACTGAGATGATTGCCGATAATATTACTAGCTATAAAAAAAACCTCACAGTCGGTTCATCAAATATTTATTTAATAAAAGGAAATAAAGATATAGCGGAAAAAATTGCAAAAAAAGAATCTAACCCATTAATTCATAGTATTAGAATTATATCATATCAAAAGTACCTAAATGACTTTAAAAATAATAAATTTTTATTACAAGATGTTAATTTACCAGATAAAAAGTATTTAAAAAAAGATATTAATTTAGATATTGGTGACAAACAACTCTCTTTAATAGGCAGACTAGGAATTGAAGAAACTGATAAATCAAGACGTGGAACTCTTGGTTTAGATTTATTATCAATGAAATCAATCAAAGAGTATTTTAATAAAATTAGAAGAAAACCAACCGATGTTGAGATAGAAACATTAGCACAGACATGGTCAGAACATTGTAAACATAAAATATTTTCTGCCAAGATTGATGAATTAGATGATGGAATTTTTAAAACATTCATTAAAGGAGCAACAGAGAAAATAATAAAACAAAGAAAAGACAATTTTTGTGTATCCCTATTCACAGATAATGCAGGAGCAGTAGAATTTAATAAAGACTGGCTTGTGTGCCACAAAGTTGAAACTCATAACACTCCTTCAGCATTAGATCCTTTTGGAGGATCAATTACAGGTATTGTAGGAGTAAACCGTGATTGTTTAGGCTTTGGCAAAGGTGCTAAGCCAATAGCTAATACATACGCATATTATTTAGCTAATCCAAATAAGAAATACAATTTATATCGCCAAAAAAACAAAAAAGATCCAATGTTACAAGCTAGTTATATTGCAAATGGTGTAATTAGCGGAGTAAGAGTTGGTGGTAATTGTTCTGGCATACCCACTCCGCAAGGAAACATATATTTTGATGATAGATTTGCAGGCAAACCATTAGTTTTTTGTGGAACAGTCGGTTTAATTCCAAAAAAAATAAATAAAAAACTCTCTCATATTAAAAAAGCAAATCATAATGATCTTATTATCATGGTTGGTGGTAGAGTTGGAAAAGATGGAATACATGGAGCAACATTTTCATCAGAAGAATTAGATCCTAATAGTCCTGTCTCTGCTGTACAAATAGGTGATCCAATTACTCAAAAAAAATTATCAGATGTAATAATAAAAGAATTAAGAGATAGAGATCTCTATACCAGTATAACTGATAACGGTGCAGGAGGATTATCATCTTCGATAGGTGAAATGGCAAAAGAAAGTGGTGGCTTTATTGTTAACTTAGAAAAAATACCTTTAAAATACAAAGGTTTGTATCCTTGGGAAATTTGGATATCTGAGTCTCAAGAAAGAATGACTCTAGCTGTAAAACCTAAAAACGCAAAGTTTGTAATAAAAATATTTAAACAAAGAGGCGTTGAGGCAACTATTATAGGAAAATTTACTAAACAAAAGAAAGCGGTAGTTAAATATAACAGAACAGTAGTATTAAATTTGGATATGGATTTTCTTCATGAAGGATATCCAAAGTTAAAATTAAAAACAAAGAAACCAACATATCCAACTATTAAAAAAAATAAGCTAAAAAAATATTCATTAGTTAATAAACTTCATAAAATACTATCTAGTCCAAATATTGTTTCTAAAGAATTTGTAGCAAATCAATATGACCATGAGGTTCAAGCTTCATCTATAATAAAGCCCTTACAGGGTACTGGTAAAGTATTTGGTAATGCAACTTCAATCAAACCACTTTTTGATGTTGATAAAACAATAAGTTTATCTCAATCAGCCTTTCCTCAATATTCAGAGGTTGACCCTTATAAAATGGCGGCTTGTTCAATTAATACAGCTGTTAAGAACTTGGTAGTTATGGGCGCCAATTTAAAAAAAATAGCAATACTCGATAATTTTTGCTGGTGTAGTTCAGACGATGAAGGAAGATTATATGAATTAAGAAAAGCAGCAGAGGCGTGTTATGATTATGCAGTTACTTACAAGACTCCTTTTATTTCAGGCAAAGACAGTATGTACAATGATTTCAAGGGATTTAATCAAAACAATAAACCAACAAAAATTTCAATCCCACCTACGCTTCTGATCTCATCAATTGGTATCGTTGATAACATTAATCACTTAACAAAAATTACACCTGAAAAAGATGACGTTATTTATGTTTTAGGAGAAACTCATAATGAGCTTGATAAAAGTCAATATGAAAGTTTCTTTAATGTAAAAAAAACCAACATTCCTAGCGTTAATGCTGTTAAGTCATTAGATTTGTATCAAAGTTTTGAAAAAGCTAATAAGAAAAAAGTTTTTACCTCAGCCTTAGGTGTTGATTTAGGTGGAATTGCAGTAACATTAATTAAAATGTCTATTGGGTCTAATCTTGGTTTAAATATAAACATACCGAAAAAAAATAACCTTGATATGAATCAATTTCTTTTTTCAGAGTCTCAAAGCAGAATTGTAGTTTCAATGAAAAAAAATAAAGAAAATATTTTTAAAAAAATTTTTAAAAATACATCATTTACTAAAATAGGAACATGTATTGATAATAAAAAAATTATTTTTAATGATTCAAATAAAATATATTCAGATTCAATTGAAAATTTTAGTAAATCGTACAAAAGTAAAATTAAAGGATTATGAAAGTCTTAATATTATCAGGTTATGGAATAAACTGTGAAGATGAAACTTTGCATGCTTTTACAAAGTTGGGCTTTAAAGGAAAAATTATACACATAAATGATTTAATTAATTCATCTAAACAATTACAAAATTATCAAGTTTTAGCAATTCCTGGAGGATTTTCATTTGGGGATGATACAGGATCTGGAAATGCGATGGCTAAAAAAATTAAAAACAACTTATTTGACGATATTCAAGAATTTTTAGAAAAAGATAAATTGGTACTTGGTATATGTAATGGATGTCAAATCTTAGTAAATCTTGGAATTGTCCCGGGTCTTAATAAAGAAAACCCTCAAATAGCCTTAATAGAAAATAACTCTGACATATATCAATGTCGCTGGGTAAATTTAAAAATAAACAACAATCACTCTCCTTGGTTAAAAGATATAGATTACTTACATCTACCAGTTGCCCATCAAGAAGGTAAGTTTATAATACCAAAAGATACAATTAGAGAAATTAAAAACTACAATTTAATTAGTATGCAATATGCTAAAAATAATGGAAAATTAGCAAACATAAAATTTCCCTATAATCCAAATGGTTCAGAATTAGATATAGCAGGATTAATAAGTAAAGATG
>Ga0181558_10004821_pt1 | contig 12020 bp, 16 predicted proteins | sample 011ome_22_FD_133754 | JGI IMG/M metagenome (GOLD analysis project Ga0181558, IMG submission 133754) | Coastal salt marsh microbial communities from the Groves Creek Marsh, Skidaway Island, Georgia - 011507BT metaG (megahit assembly) | ecosystem: Environmental > Aquatic > Marine > Intertidal... | reverse complement strand
GTGGCTTAGTTGGTAGAGCATCTGATTCGTAATCAGAAGGTCGGGAGTTCGAGTCTCCCCAGTGGCTCCTTCATGCTTTGGTTTTCGAGACCACGTCGATGCCAAAGGCCACGGCGCTCTGCTCGAGGCTCACCACGCCGGGAAGCGGACGTCCTGCGATGTAGTCGAGGCAAGCGCCACCACCGGTCGAAACGTGCCCCATCTTGCTGGCTAAGCCACGCTGAGCAACAAGGGTGGCCGTGTGGCCGCCGCCCATGACAGCGTAACCATCCGATTCGGCGCAGGCGTTGAGCATCTCGATGGTGCCCAAGGCAAAATCGGGGTTTTCAAACACGCCTGCTGGCCCGTTGAGGATGATGGTTCCCGCTTGTTTGATGGCCGCTGAGAGGTGGAAGACCGAGTTGATGCCAATGTCCCAAAAGGGCGCTTCGATGGGGAAGTCCTTCAGGGGAATGTCCACTCGATTCCCCTCGATGTTCGCGGCGAGGTCAACGGGGAGGTGGATGCTGCTACCGTGGTCCTCGATGAGCGTCTTGGCCTGCTTGATGGTCGTGGCCCAGTTGTCTTTGAGTTCCTTCTTCAGGAAGGCTCGGTTGGGCTCACCGATGTCGTAGCCGGCCAAATCCAGCAGCAGGTTGGCCACGCCGCCGGTTGGCCACAGCGCATCGGCGATGCCGTTGCGCAGCATGTTGTCAGCGACCTGAATGGAATCGTCCACCTTGACCCCGCCGAGCACGGCCAAGCAGGGGCGCTCAGGGGTCTCAAGGGCGTGGTCGAGTTTGCGGATCTCGTTGCCCATCAATTCGCCCGCCACGCACGGCAACAGACTCGTGAACCCGACGATGGAGGGCGAGGAACGGTGGGCGCAGGCAAAGGCATCGTTCACGAAGAGGTCAGCCACGCTGGCGAGTCGCTGCACGAGGTGGGTTTCGCTCATGGCCGTCAGGTCGCCTTTCAGCGATGCTTCTTGCTCGTCCATTCGGACGTTGTTGAGCATCAGCAGTTGGCCGGGCTCGAGGTCTTCAATGGCCTTCATCGCCTTGGGGCCGTGGATGTCGTCAACCCACTTGACTTGACGGCCGAGCAGGCGACCCAATTCACGGGCGTGGCCCAGGGTGCTGGTGAAGTCGTCTTTGCCGGGGCGGGACTGATGAGCGAGAAGAATCACTTTCGCTTTCACGAGTTTCTGAAGGGTTGGCAGGATGGCACGAATTCTCGTATCGTCGAGGAAGCCTTTGGTGGACGGGTCCAGCGGGCTGTTGATGTCCACGCGCAGCAGCACGGTTTTGCCGTCGACGTTGACGTCGTCCAGCGTGAGGACCTTGGCCATTGAATCCACCCAAGCGCCTCCGGTTTTTCATCCCTCGCTCGCCAACATCGCTCCCTTTTGCGCTACGGATTTCACGGAAAGGTCGCAAGACGCGCGTGCCTCACTCGGTTGAGGCGCGAAAGGTGATAAGTCCCGCGACGCCCTTGGCTTGTATGGCCGATGAGTCGCCCGCAAACGGCACCCCCTTGGAGGGTGCTCGTCGTCGCGCGTCCACCGCCACCTCGTCCTTTGGCGTCTCTCGTCGAGAAGGCCACGATGCCAGCGTCTACTACACCAGTCGCCTCAACGAAGGCCTCGTCAGCTCACGGGAGGTCGGCGCCGCTCAAGCCTTCCCAGAGGAACATGCCAACACCGTGCTGTGCGGTGATTCGCGTACCTTGCCGCTTCCCGACAACTGCGTGCATTTGGTGGTGACCTCACCGCCCTACAACGCCTCCAAGGATTACGACGAGAACCTCTCGCTCAAGGAATACCTCACGATGCTTCACGACGTGTTTGCCGAATGCTACCGGGTCCTCACCCCCGGGGGCCGGATGGTGGTCAACGTGGCGAACTTGGGCCGAAAACCGTACATTCCGCTCTCGTCTCACATCAACATCATCATGGCCGAAATCGGCTTCTTGATGCGAGGGGAGATCATCTGGGACAAATCCGCCAGTGCCGGTTCTTCCTGCGCTTGGGGGTCGTTCCAATCAGCTTCCAACCCTTGCCTGCGGGACGTTCATGAGTACCTGCTCGTGTTCTCCAAGGGGGATTACAAGCTCCAGCGCAGCAAGAAAGAGCGCGAGGAGGGGCGATTGGACACCATCCCCCGAGACGATTTCATCCAGCACACGAAGTCCATCTGGTCCTTTGCCACCGAGCGTGCCTCCCGTGTGAACCACCCCGCACCGTTCCCGGTTGAACTGCCCAAGCGCTGCATTGAGATGTACTCCTTCACTGGCGACGTCGTCCTCGACCCCTTCAACGGTTCAGGCACCACCTGTGTGGCTGCCAAGATGCACGGGCGCCGCTACCTCGGTGTCGACCTGTCGGAGGCGTACTGCGCCATCGCCGAAGAGCGACTCGACCAAACACAGGCCTTGGACCTCGACGACATCGTGGTCTAATTTTCGGTGATGTTGTCCCAGAAGGCGCCGCCAGATGACGCCTTTTCTTCCAAGACCTCCTCAGATGATGCGTCGGTCATGACCTCCTGCACCTCTTCCATCCCCGCCTCTTGAATCGGCGTGTCCTCGGATTCAGCAGGCATGGATTCAACCGATTGTCCAGCCTGAACGAAGGCGGGCAGCCCGTTCGAACCGACCGCGGTCGGATAGGCTTGCGCCACCACGACCTGTTGTTCGGTGTTGCTCGCCTTGGCGATGCCACGGCCGATGAAGACGTGAAGCAAGATGCTCAGGCAGCACATGCCTGCGCCGAGGTCGGCAATCGCGTTTCCGGAGGCGTAATCCTCCATGTAGGCGTCGAGGTCGCCTTGCACCGCTACGATGGTGACCGTATCGCTGGCGCTGAAGCCGTATCGCTCCTCGGTGAGGTTGTACAGTCGAAACTGGTAGCTGTTCGGCAACGACCAACGGTCGCAACTCGTTTTCTCGACCGGTACGAAGTCGTAGGACCCGTCCTGGCGGTCAACCGTGAGGTCAAAATCTTCGCAGTTCGCATCTTCGTTGTCCGTGAACACGATGATGGACATGTCAGCGTGGTGATCTTCGATGTAGAACGAGCCTCTTGTCCCGTAGGCGAGTTCTTCCGTGCCGGGTTCGGTCAGCGAAGCACCGGTGGTGATCAACACCACGCCGAGTACCACGAGCGCGTAGAAGACAGGCTTGTACCACCGTTTCTCTGTCATGTCGGGCCATGTCCTCCCCTCAGTTTCTACTTTGGCCCGGACGGTTGTTCCGATTGGGTTTTGAACGGGTGCCGTTCACCTCGCATCATGACCTCGTGATCCACCTCAGACATCGTCGGCCCGGACGGTGAGGACTGGCGTGTGCCGGTTTCGGAACTTGAGGCTCGTCAAGCCCGTTTGGGCGAGATGCTGGCCGAAGCAGGCTTGCCTGGCGTGCTCGTTCAACACCCGGTTGACCTCTACTACTACGCCGGTGGCCGTCAGGACGGTACGCTGTTCGTCCCTGCCAAAGGCGCTGGCGGCAGCGTGGAAGCCGGTGGTGACGGCCCCGTGGCGTTCGTTCGTCGCTCGCTCAAGCGAGCCGTATGGGAAGCTGGAGGCGACGATGCCCCGCATCGCATCGAGGCCTTCCCTCGTCTTTCACAGTTCGCCGACCACCTTCGGCCGATGGGCGTGGCCCACGCCCCTGCCCTTCAGTTTGGAGAAGCACCTGGTTCGTTCACCGCTCGATTTGCTTCGGCTCTGTCGTCCTTGGGCGACTGCGGCGATGCCACGGGCGTGATTCATCGCCAACGAGAAATCAAGTCCGCCTGGGAAATCGAGCAGATGGACGTCGGTGCCTCGGTGCAGATGCGGATGTTCGAAGCGGTTCAGGCCGTGGGCGGCGAAGGCATGAGTGAACTCGACATGGTGGCAGCGGCCGAGGCCGTGAGCCGAAGCGAAGGCTTTGGCGGCAACGTCCAGATGCGTCGATATCCGCTGCAGTGCGACCGTGGCGTCATCGTGGCCGGGCGCGCCGGTGGCATCCCTTCCTTCTTCGATTCAGCCGTCGGCGGCACCGGCCCGCACCCGCTCAGCGGCATGGGCTCGGGCTTCAACCGCGTCAAATCAGGCGACCCTGTGCTCGTCGATTTGGTCCACGCCCATCGGGGCTACATGGTTGACGCCACCCGCATGTTCGTTTCGGGTCAACTGAGCGCACAATGGCAACAACGCCTTGAGGACATGATCGCCGTCAAGGAAGAAGTCGTCGACGTGCTCGACCAAGGACTGGCTTGCAGCCAAGCCTGGGAACAAGGGCACGCCTTGGCGGTGGAATTGGGCTACGAAGACCATTTGATGGGCACCAAGCCCGACCAAAGCCGCTTCCTCGGCCATTCCATCGGGTTGCAACTCGATGAATCTCCCGTGGTGGCCGCTGGTTTTGACCGCCCCCTGCCTGTGGGCGGTACGATGGCCATTGAGCCGAAGGCGGTGTACGCTGAAGGCAGTGTGGGTAGCGAGGACACCTGGGTTCGCGACGAGGAAGGCATGCGGCCCATCACGGCCGACGGCGCCCTTCCCTGGGTGATGGAGTGGGATGCATGACACAAGAACACGAGGAAGACGAACGCTGCGAGAAGACCGAAGACTGGGACGAAGAAGACGTTGGCAAGCGCATCGTCAAGCGAGTCACCTCCAACGGGACCTACTTCAACGAACTCATTGTGAACGTGTTTTGCACCATGTGCGGGGCATCGTTCATTGGGCCGTCCCGTGAAGCCGGTGGTTTCCTCGGCGGGCATGAATGCCTCCATGCTTGGGAATTTGGCCAAGTCATGGGGCGCAGCGACGGCTTGACCGAGTGAGTCAAGGATTTGCACCACATCATTGAAGGGTCGCACGACCACCACGAATTTCATGGTCGCCAAGCCCTACTCCAGCAGCCACATCGCCGCCGTGTCGTCGCATTTCACGACCATGCGTTTGTCGGGCGACGTGAAGGACCGTTTGGTCACCCTGCTGTGCGAAGAGCTCGACCGTTTGGTTCCACGGATGGAGGACGAGACCCTCACGCAAGACCCCGAGCGAAAAACCCTCGACGACCCCCGCCGAAGTCGCCTCAACTACAACCGCACGCGAGAGTTGATGATCGACCGTATCAAGGGCGTGGATTCCGTCGGTTCTGCTGCGGTTCAGGCCGGCATTGACCATCTCGAACAACACCTCGCTCAGATGCTTCGTCATGCCGCCGAAGCCGCGGAACGTGATCGTGTAGCGACCATCAAACCCCGCCATCTCGACCGTGCCCTGCTCAACATGAAGCCCGCTGAAGGTGAGGAAGACGGCGAGGATGTCGCTGAGGTGGGTGCTGCTGAGGAATTCGTGGCCAGTCAAGCCGGCGGTTTGGTCACGCCCACAGCCCTGTTGTCCATGGCCAAGAGCATCGCTCGCATGGGCGTCACCAAAGATGCGCTGGATGAGTTGCTGTTCCTCTACGCCGAAGTGCTGGAAGATTTGGAAGACGACATTCGAACTCACGCCCAACTCGGCAGCAACCCCGTCCACTTTATTGAGTCCATCAATGCCATGCGCGGCATGATGACGCTGGGATGGATCCGCTCAAGGCTGACGCGTGCGGCTGAACACGCCCAGGGTCGCGGCGCCAAGGTGATTGAACTCCAGGACATCATCGACAGCCAATCCTACGCTGCGGAGTGATGGCATGGACCCTCAGGTCTTGACCGACCCGCACCGCCCTTTGGGGGTGAACCAACCCACCCTCCTCATTCTCGGTCGGCCGACTTGTGATGACTGTCAAGCGTTCTACGCTGACTTGGCCACGTGGACGCCTGCAGGGCCGCTTGAGGTGCTCACACTCAACCTGCGCGCACCCGAAGGGGAGGTCTTCCGTTCGCTCAACCCGTGGACCGAACACATCGATTTCGTGCCGTTCAACGTCCTCTACGTTGACGGTGAACCGGTTGATGATTGGACCGGCGGCGATCTTGGACGCCTCGAGGCTGCCTTGGCAGCACTGGAGGTATAGGCGTGGAATGGACGTCCGTCCTTCTTTCGGCGCTGTTCGCCGGCATCGTCGCTACGGCGGTGACGGTGGCCATCGAGAAGTGGGGCGGCTTGGTGGGCGGTCTTCTCGGTACCGTGCCTTCGACCATCGTGCCGGCCGGGATTGGCATGTACGTAGCAGGTGGTGAAGACGTGCTCGTGATGTCAATGTCCGTGGTGCCGCTCGGTATGTTGCTCAACGCCCTGTTCCTCGGTGCCTGGGTCGTGATTCCTCGATGGTTCCCCAGCGCCCCCTACCTGCTGGTGTTGACCACCTTGGGCGCACTGGCGTTTTGGAGCGTGCTGGGCATGATGTTCCTGGTCGCGGTTGACGAACTCACGACCTATCTCAGCGTCCAACAACTGGCGACGGTAGGTCTTGTCTTGCTGGTCGTCACCGCCGTGGTGTTCAATCGACGTCCCCAACCCACGCCAAAAGGGACCAACCGTGTCTCTACCTTGGTGCTGGTCGCTCGGGGCGTGATGGCGGCCACGGCCATCGGCATCGCGGTGGCCTTCTCGGGGCTGGGCTTCCCTACCCTCGCCGGCCTGGCCAGCGTGTTCCCCGCCATTTTCCTCACCAGCATGGTGGCGTTGTGGTTGGCCCAAGGCCCGACCGTGCCTCAGGGGGCGGCCGGACCGATGATGTTGGGTGGTGCAAGTGTGGCGGTGTACGCCAACGTCGCCATGTGGTCGTTGCCCGCCTATGGCGCCGTCATGGGCTCTGCCATCGCCTGGGTCGCTTCCGTGGTCGGTTGGTCGCTTCCGGCCTTCATGGTGCTGCGCAAGCATCACGCCAAGGTCAACGGTTGACCGCTCGGGTCCAACGAGGTGCAGCGGGAATTTCCACCACTTGGATGTGAACAAAGGATACGCCTTTCACCCCGAGCAGGCGCTTTCGCAGGGCTTCCAAATCGAGCAGACAGCACGGGCAGTGTGGTCGGGCAGGTCGCACGGTCAGGTTCACTTCACCGTCCTCAGCGATGTCGATGCGCTGGACGATGTCGAGTTCGGGGTAGGGCTTGGTGTCGTGTGGGTCTCGCCATCCCGCCAAAACGCGAGCAACACGGCGCTGGAGGGCGACGTGCTTCCGTCCCATGCACAACCCTCAGTTCTCGTCCTTGACCAAGTCTTCGGCGTCATCAAGGCGCAATTCGGCCAATCGGCCTTCCACCTCACCGAGTTCCTCTTGGCACCGCTTGAGCAGCGCTGTGCCTTCCTCAAACATGGCCAGCGTTTCGTCAAGGTTCTTCCCACCTCGTTCGAGTTGGCTTACCAGGTCTTCCAGTCGGCGTAGGGCTTCATCATAGGTCATCGTGTTGTCCGTCATCGTTCATCCTCCAGGGGTTCAATCGTGTGCACGTCGGCAGCCGCATGGCCGTCGGCGAATTGGAGTTGGATGGTCTGCCCTTCCTTCAGGCTGGCGATGTCCGAAATGACCTCGCCCTTCTGGTCTTGAACCATGGAATATCCACGTTCAAGCACGCGTTTTGGATGGGCTGCCTGCAGCGTCGCTTCAAGTTGAGCGAGGCGTTGACGGCGGTCGGCCACCGTGGCATCCATGCTGCGTTGCAGGCGGTGATTCAGTCGAGCCAGCCCGTGCCCGTGGTCGGTGAGGGTGCTGGTCATGGTTCGCTGAAGTTGGTGATTGAGCCGGCTCAAGCGTTCCTTGGCGGCGTGGATGCCTTTGCCCGGCGCATGCTTGAGCTGATTCGCCAAGAGAGCGAGGTGTTGGCGCCATTCTTGCAAGCGTCGGACCATGGCGCTTTCCACACGGCCGTCCAACTCGTCAAGCCATTGCACGACAGCGTTGCGTTCGGGCACGAGCCGTTCAATGGCGTTGGAAGGGGTCGAGGCTCGCACGTCGGCCACAAGGTCGGTGACCAGGTGGTCTTGTTCATGGCCGACGGCGGAGATGATCGGCACGGTGCTGGCGAGGACGGCCCGGACGACCGGCTCGAGGTTGAACGCCCACAGGTCCTCAGGCGAGCCGCCGCCTCGGCCTACGATGACGGCGTCCACCGGCGGCAGGCCAAGTCGTTGTGCGACTTCGGGGCGAGCCAGTTCTCGTGTCACAGCCAAGCCTCGCACGATTTCTTTCGCGGCATGTTCGCCCTGAACGAGGACTTCGATGACCGTTGTTCGCATGCCTGGCCAGCGGTCGGCCATGAGTTGACGCATGTCGGACAGGGCCGCCGAATCGGCGCCCGTGACAATCGCCACGTGTTTGGGCAGGGCGGGGAGGCGACGGCTTGGAATGTCAAGCGCTCCTTCAGCCCGGAGCGTTTCGATGAGTTGACGCTTGGTTTCCTCCATGGCGCCCAAGGTCTGGACCGGCTGGATTCGGGCAACCACGATTTGCAAGCGACCACGCTTGGGCCAAACGTCCACACTGCCGATGATGATGACCTCGCTGCCGACCTTGATGGAGGGGTCCACCTGCAAGCGAGCGCTGCGCCACATCACGCAGTCCATCTGTCCGTCATCGTCCCGCAGGGAGAAGTAGATGTTGCCGTTGTGAACACTCCACGAGGAGACTTCACCCAGAAGGGCCTGATGTTGAAACAGCGGGTCGCTCTTGACCGTGCGTTGGACCAACTGGGCAAACTGACCGATGGGCAACGGGCCCGTCGTCGTTTGATGGCCCGCTGACATACGAGGAAGGTCGCGTCAAGGGTTCTTGAACCATCCCTTCTGCCAGAAATACGCCAGCATGACGAAGGCAAAGAGCACCATCAAGCCCAAAATCCCCCAAAATCCACCGAACATGTCGGCAGGTAAGTCGTCGTTGTTCATTCCGAAGATGCCGGCCATCGTGGTGTGGGTTGCGAACTCGGTCATGCAACGGTCGAGCACGTATCTTCCCTATTGGTTTCTCTACGGAGGGGGCGGAGGAACGGGTAGAATCTCATCCTCGCTTCTTTTGCAGACGCTCGTGCGCCTGCCTCGCTTCAACCTCGCGCAATTTGTGCTGAACTTTCCGTTTGAGAAACACGACCACGATGTACACGGCGACGGTGTTCACCACGAGCAGAACCCACTCGGTGCGGCCCCACGTTTCGAACAGAACCATTCCCCCATTCAAATCGGCGGCCGAATGTCAATGTCAACGTCGCCACGAGGCTTGCCAATGCAGCCCAAGCGCGCCCCTTCCTCGACCAGCCAGTCGTCCAGACCGGGGGGGAGTTCTTCGGGCAGCGGGACCTCACCGAGGATGAGGCTGACCATGCAGGTGCCGCAGGTGCCTGAGGTGCAGTTGGTGGGCAGGGTGATGCCGCAGGCTTCGGCGTGGTCGACGATGGTCTCGCCTGGGTTGACGGCGCATTGACCCAACAGGTGCGGGCCACGCAAGAAGCGAATCACGGGAGCGGGTGGCTGGGTCGCGGACGGCTCGGTATCGGCGGTGAGCGTGGCCGGACTTGCGGACATGATCGCCGCCTCATCGTGATTTTTCTCGGGTCCAACGGCCCGTTTGCTTGTTGAAGAACAGACCGGCCTTCTTCATCCACTTGTTGAACTTGGTCGCACCCGCCCCGGTACGCAGAATGAAGTCCTCTCGGTCTTCTTGAGCTTGGATGTAGTCCTTTGCGGCGAGGGTTTGGTCGATCCAGTCGTTGATGTCCATCAGGCCGCCGGCGACGACGCTTTCCTCGACCGCTCGGGTCATTTCGTCGGCCGTCGCGCCGGTCTGCTCGAGGTCCTTGCGGATGAGGTCGGAGACCGAGGAGAAGTCCATGCTGGCGGGCTTGGGCGGCACGGGGTTTCGAGGTGCCTTGTCGGGGTCGATGACGATGCGGGTCTCGTCGAGAATGGATTCCACATGCGTGGCGAGGGCGGGAGTGAAACTTGTTTCACACTCCCAGCAGATGAAGGCCCATGCCTCTGGCTGGTCGGGGTCACGTGCTTGACGGGGGTCAAGTTCGTCGCCGCATTCAGGGCAGGCGTGGAAGATGAGGCCGGGGACATGCTGGCGTCGGAAGTCCACGATGTCTTGAGGTGTGCCTTCAAGTTCGAGCATTTCATGGTCGCGAGCAGCCTCAAGGCCACGGGTTTCGAGTTGGTCACGAATCTTGACCTTCTGGTCGTCCTTGCCCTCGTCGTGAAGATTGTTTTCCAGCTTGACGATGAGTTCAACGGTCTTGCCAAGGCGGTTCATGATGAGCTTCTGCGCTCGAAAGGCTTCGACCTTGGCGATCTTGAGGCGCTCTTTCTGCTCGGCCAGTTCGGTGAGAACGTCCTTCTGCTTGCGCTGGAACTTGATCTCTTCAATGCGAGATTCCTGTTTCTTTTCGGGAGCGAGGACCTTGGAAAGGAAACGCTCCTTACCGTGGGACTGCGGTCCTGCGGTGATGATCTCGATGACACCTTGAGCGATTTCTTCCTTCAGCCCGTAATTTTCCACGAGCATCGTTTTGTCGATTTTTTTCAAATCGCCGATCTTCAGCCCGGCGTCAGCGAGTTGGTTGGCCGTCGTATCGTCAATACCACGACGAAGCAGTGCAAGATAGGTGTCCTTCTTTGCCATCCCAATCCCCCGACAAGTTGAGGCGAGCAGACACTCCTAAGAAAAGTCTCTCCCCACAGTGTTCAATCCTACGACACGATTTGAAGGCTCAAGCCTCTTCCTCGCACGAAGCGAAATCAACGCCCAAATCGGCCCACTCGTCCAGTTCCAAGGTTTCAGGGCGGCGTTGAAGGCGTGGGTCATGCTCCATGGCTGCGTACGCCCGCTTCCATCGGGATGCGTGCCACCCGGGCACGCGGGTGAGGCGCCGAGGCGGCTGCTTCAGCGTCTTCTTCAATTTCTTGCGACGCTGGTCGAAGGCCGCACGAATCATCTGCACCAGTAGGCGTCGGTCGCAGGGCCATTCCTCATCGTGCGGCGTCATCCGCAACAGGCGTGAATGCACCTTGGGCATGGGCGAGAAGGCGTGGGGGGGCACACGCTCCCCCAAATCAGCGTCAAAATCCAGTGCCACCACCATGCCCAGGGAACCGACGTCGCTTTCGTATTCCATCACTACGCGCTCGGCGAATTCCTCCTGCACGAGCATGACGATGTCGTAAAGTGGAGCCGTCTTCGGGTTGCGGTGATGGCGGGTGATGACATCGATGAGCGGGGAGGAAATCTGGTAGGGAATGTTGGCGACCACCCGGGTGATATCCTTGGGCCAGGCGACCTCCAAGGCATCGCCTTCCAGCAAGGTCAGGCGACGTTCAGCGATCTCCTCAGCAAAGACGGAACGGAGGTGGTCGCACGCACCGCTGTCAAGTTCCACCGCAGTGACCTGGCAGCCGGTGGCGAGCAGGGCTTCGGTCAGCACACCGGGGCCGGGGCCGACCTCAAACACATGGTCTTCCACATCGACCTCGGCCCACGCTACGGTGCGCTCGATGATGTCGTCATGAACCAGGAAGTGCTGACCCAGCGATTTGTTGAACGGTTGCTTAGCGCGGAGGGCGTCAACGAGGCGTCGAGCACCCTTCATGCTTCCACCGGAAGGAGAAGTTCAATGAGACGGGGCACGAGGGTCTTGTCTTCCATTTCTTCGACGAAACGCTGGGCAAGAAGTTCAGCGCCCTTGATTTTGGCCAGCGAGTTGAGTTCGTCCATCGAGGCGAACACACCGACCTGATCGCGGGCTTTGACCATGTTACGGGCCTTGACCGGACCGATGTCGGGGAGCAACTCGTAGGAGTGCTGCTTAAGAGACATGGGGCCAGCCTTGTTGTAGAACTCGTCTACGAAGTACTGACCGTGGTCTTCCACGAACATCTGGACAAGGGCCGGCAGGTCGGCCTTGGCCATGTTGGACATCTTGTCGAGGTGGGCCATGCCGATGATGGCGGAGATGGCTTCACGCTTGGAGCGGTCCTTGCCGATGTAGATGCGCTGGTTCACAGGCATCACGTCGCTGCCTTTGACCTTGACACGGCAGAACACCAGCGTCTTTTCGGCCATCACGGTCGCAATACCGCCCTTGACGTCGTGTTCAAGCACACGAGCCCAGG
>Ga0181558_10004812_pt1 | contig 12032 bp, 10 predicted proteins | sample 011ome_22_FD_133754 | JGI IMG/M metagenome (GOLD analysis project Ga0181558, IMG submission 133754) | Coastal salt marsh microbial communities from the Groves Creek Marsh, Skidaway Island, Georgia - 011507BT metaG (megahit assembly) | ecosystem: Environmental > Aquatic > Marine > Intertidal... | reverse complement strand
TCGATTATCTGAGTGAAATTCAGGACTCTGTTTTCATCGTGTCAGCACTGCGGTCACTACCGCTTTTGCAAAACGCGAATATTAAGCCGGATTTGGTCATACAGCTTGATGCAGACGACGATGAAGTCGCCAAAAAATTAGTGGCAAACCTAGACTTTGATATTCCCAATTTCTTGCTAGAACTGACAGTAAACCAAAAGTTTTTTCAAGCCCGTGCGGAACAAAAAATCTGCTCACTATCACGTCTGTTTTTTGATGCTCATGAAAAACTAGGGAGTAAACCAACCCCGTTTGATTCACCAAGCGTATCTGTTTACGCCCTCTATCTATGCAATTTTCTGAAGTTCAAAAATATATGTTTTGTAGGTCAGGATTTAGCTGCTGATGGTCACAAGCAATATGCTGATGGGGCGACCGGACTACTTCCGGCGCACGCAAAACTATCTATGTTTGATATCGAAGTACCCGGATTTTACGGTGATACAGTATTAACGCGGTCTGCCTATTACCATCAAATCAAGAAATGCAGTACCATCGCCAAAGATTTAGCCGAACAGATCAGCGACATAAAGTTAGTGAATGCCACTGAAGGCGGTGCCTTTATTGACGGATTTGAACATATGTCGCTCAAGTCCTTTGCCAAACAGCAAGGACTTGAAGGTCAGCCACGAACAAAGAATATCACCTTTAGGGGCGTGACCAGCGCATCTGAAAAAGATGTCCTGTCATATCTGAAAACTACCAGCACGAGTATGAAACAAATTATCAAAACAGCTGACAAAATCATCAAACTGGACCAAGAACCGAACAAACACAGAGGCTTGCAAAAGAAAATTGAAAAAGAGGTTAAAAAATTCAAATCACTAAATAAAAACAGTAGTTTACTGCAAATTTCTATGCAGGAAAATATCGCAAAAGTAATTGGCACATCACACGAAGCACAGAAAATTAGCTCTTATTCGGAATTTTTTGAGAAGGCAAAAACTAACGCCCTATGTTTGATGCAGGCTGCGGAAAAACAATTGCATAGTTAGTGTAGTGTGAACTGTATGTTTAAATTGGCCCTTTACTAATTGGCGTATGGACAATGTCAACTCCTTCGACAGACCGTTATAAATCGCATAATATTTTGGGTGCAGAAATCTGTCCGGCGCTTCATGCGCGTGCCGCCGCGGCGGCTGAAAATGGACAATGGACATCAGCCTGCACTATCTACGAAAAAATTTTGCATCTTCAGCCAACGGACAGCAAAGCTTTGTTGCATCTGGGCCAAAGCGCCAAACAAGTGGGGGATGCCAAAACAGCACTGAAATCATTTTTAATGGTTCCCCAAGATGATCCACATTACTTTGATGCACAGCTAGATGCTGGCCTGATTTTTATGAAGACAGGAAATGCCGAGGCGGCAATAAAAAGTCTTTCCTCTGCGATTAAAACACAGCCAAGTTCGGTTGCGGCATTGGCAAGCCGCGCAATGGCGTTTGCAAAAATTGAACAATATGAAAATGCTCTTTTGGACCTTACCAAATGCACAAAACTAGCCCCAAAGAAAGCAGACATATTTTACAATCGTGCGTTGGTTTATCGAAAATTGCATGACAGTAAAAATGCTATAGCAGATTATACAAGCGCCATCAAATTAGATGACAGTCACTATAGGGCCTATAATAACCGTGCAATTGCTCTACGCGATGCGAAACGCTTTGACAGTGCCATTGCCGATTTTGACAAAGCCATTGAGGTCAAGAGAGATTTTGCTGAGGGGTATTGGAACAAAGCCCTCACATTATTACGTATTGAAAAATATGAGGAGGCCTGGCCGCTACATGAATACAGGTGGCACAGCCCTAATTTCACCTCACCGAGGCGGGATTTTGGTAAACCATTGTGGCTCGGCAATGAATCTCTCCATGGCAAAACTATTCTAATTCACAGCGAACAGGGGCTAGGTGATAGTTTACAATTTTGTCGCTATATCACATTGATACGTAATTTAGGGTGTCAAATCTACCTAGAGATCGAAAAACCCCTAATCAGCATCATGCGAGCACTTCTTCCCTCGTCATGCATATTCGAAAAAAATTCTGAACTTCCAGATTTTGATTTTCAGTGCCCGATGATGAGCTTGCCACTGGCGTTCAAAACAAAGATAGAGTCCATACCCGGAAAAACACCATATTTGAGCGCTTGCGACAGTCACAAGAAATTTTGGCGGAATCGGTTGGGCATGAAAACAAAGCCGCGTGTTGGCATCGTCTGGCAAGGCAATCCGGCCCATATGAATGACACCAGAAGAAGCATCACTCTGCGAAAAGTCATAGATTATTTATCACCAGATTTTGAATGGTTCAGCCTACAAAAAGGCGTCACAGCAAAGGATCTGAACATCATCAAATCAACCCCTAAAATTCATCATTTTGATGAGGAGATTGGTGACTTTTGCAGCACCGCCGGACTTTGTGATGCCCTTGACGCCGTGGTCTCGGTTGATACCAGCATGGCGCACCTTGCCGGCGCTATTGGTAAACCGGTACATATATTATTGTCTTATAATGCTGATGCAAGATGGCATGAAAACCGCTCTGACACGCCTTGGTACCCTACCGCTACACTATTTCGGCAAAACGCTGATAATGAGTGGGCGCCCCCCCTGGCGCAGTCGATGAAAGCCCTGCTTACACAACTAAACCTCTGCAAAAAAAATAAATTTTGAGACGTGGAGACAGGTACAACATGCGCACATGCTGTATTATTACCCCTCACCCATTTTGGCGAGAGCGCATGGGGTGCGGCACGTTAATGCGCGGCCGCTATAAGCTGTTGGGTGAATTGTTTGACGAAGTTTTGGTTCTATTCATAACAAAATCAGATGAAACTTGCCCTCTCCCGGGCGCCACAATGCGTTTGCGCCAGTCATTTCATGCCCAGCATAGAGCTGCAATCCAATCTTACATTAAAAACAAAAACATATCGCTTTGTTATTTTTCCTATGACTATTGGCCTGGCATCGCCGATACTGTTGATTGCCAAACCGCCTTAGAATTGCATGACGTCATGCATTTGCGTTCAGAGAGCTTCAAAAAATTTGATGTATCTTGCCCCATCAACAAGACAAAAGACCAAGAAATTGAAGAGTTACAAAAATTTGATGTCGTCTTTTGCTTAAACTTAGAGGAAGTCAATTATCTGCAAACAAATGCGGTGCCATGCATTTATTTGCCGCCAACTTTTTCATTTCAGATGATCTCTCAACCTGAACATGAACCCATTGCAGGGATGATTGGATCAGCAGCAAAACCAAATGTAGATGGCCTGACCCAACTGATAAAACATTCAACCGGTTTTGGAGACCTTGTCATTGCCGGCGCCATTAGCAAATTGGACTTGCCAGTTGGTGCATGCCAGCACAAATTTACCAGACTTGGCTATGTCACCACACCGCAAGAGTTTTACTCACAAATAAATGTGGCTTTAAGCCCAATAAGATTTGGAGCGGGGCTCAAGATCAAAGTACTTGAAGCACTCGCAAATGGTTGCCGCTTGTTAGCAACGAGCCACTCCATAGAGGGCTTCCCACCGGGCATCCACGAGGTGGTGACAATCGAGGATAATTTTGACAAATGGACTAAAGACCTATTGCAACAATCCATCTCAGTTAAAAGATCCAAGATTGAGAATTACGTTAATGAACACTTTTCTGAAAATGCATTTAAGTCTCGGTTAAAACAGGTCATCTGAATTGCCAATCATTTTCACAAGATGTCTAATGTTTCTCGTTTACGGTAGGAGGGCAATATAATTTCTCTCAATTAAAGCTCAGCCAATCCGATATTCTACCAAAGTCATGCATACTAATCGCTCTAGATATATGACGCGTGATAGGGTTATGCCAAATACTACGTGTGACTAACTTCAAATCAACGATAAAGAGCAATTGCTCGGCTCAATAGCTCAAGCAAAACTCATCACAACTTTGACGAGCGTGGTCGCTATAAGTAGGATATGCCAGCATTTTATTGTATGTTGGACTGCAAATTAAAGTAACCGAAACATTAGGAAACTCAACAGAGATTGTATCCACAACTCCCTTCCACCATTCTGGGTTTCGAATCGTCACATGCGCATTTTCACCGTTTGGCAAGGTGGCATTCGCTGGATAGCAAGCAACGTTAAGAACAACGAGCTTTTCAGCGCATGAAAATATGTCTCTGATGACATTTGCCACATCAGAAACAAAAATATGCTCAAGTACGTCAAAGCATATCACAGCATCAACCATTGTGCGTTCATCAATTGATCGCGCTGGCTCGTAGCGATAAACGCGATCAAGCTCAAAAAAATCGAATGCAGATTGATCTTCGTTGAATCCGCTTGAGGACCAATCAGAGCCTCCACAACCATAATCCAAAACAGTTTTAATTCTGTGAATTTTGAATCTTTCCTTTATCGAGCCTCTTATCTTTTTCAATTCAAAATCGTTATATACATTGGCCTCATAGGTGCCGTCGACTTTTTTGTAACCCTTATCAACCATATCTGTATACATCTCAACAAGCTTCTGACCCTTCGGACTCAAGGTGAAATTTGTCATCTTTAAAATCTTTCTTACATGTTCAAATAACTAATTTGGCCTGAATTAACATGTTTGTGCAAATCAGGTGCCAATCAGTACAGCGCCACAAATGATGTGTTTGGTAAGTGCGTCTGATCAATAAATCTGACTCAATGCCTAAAGCCGCGACACCTTTGGCACCTTACTTGCAGACATTAATGCAAATGAAGTACGAGGTGCATCTGGTATGGCAAATTGTGATAGTTTCTGGACATTTTTTGGTGAAGTTGAAACGATGTTGCAGCACCGTTGCACCAGCTTTAGACACATGTTTGAACATCTCGAAAAATTCGAGGGGCCAATAACAATTGTTGAAACAGGCTGCACTAGGGACGCGAACAACTGGTCAGGTGACGGCTGTAGCACCATTCTTTTTGACAGATATGTTAATGCAAGAAACGATGGGTCCGATGTCAAAACGGTCGACATTTCTCCACGAGCCGTATCTATCTGCAAGTCACTTGTGTCAGATAAAACCGAGGTCGTACACGGTGACAGCGTCTCTTTTTTGCATGAGTTCGTTTCGGATGCAAAGCGTAAAAATATATCTGTGCCACTATTCTATTTGGATTCATTTGATCTTGACTGGATCTACTGGCAACCCTCAGCGATACACCATTTAAAAGAACTTACCTCAATACATCATTTCTTAAAACCAGAAACCATGGTTGTGGTAGACGACTGCATGCAAAGTGCCGATTTCGTTCTGATGGGCGCGGAAGCCACTTTCCGGAAAAGACCAGAACCTGGTGGAAAAGGACGATTATTCGCCGAATATGCAAAAACTGTCGGTGCTAAGCTTGAATTTTCATCATATCAGGCAGGTTGGACAGGGTTTAACACTAAACTTGCTTAGGAATAGTGATTAAAAAAACAGCAAATGAAAGTGTCAAACAATTATCCAAAGTCGCAAGGTCAGATAATGCACATTCAAAAAATTGAAACAAAGATAGGCACTTTTTGGATTGATACACGAGACCAGTTCGTTGCCAAAAGTCTCACTTCTACTGGCGAATATTCACCAGGTGAGAGAGCCCTCTACTCTAAATTCGTTACTCAGAATTCAAATGTACTATGGCTTGGCGCGCATATTGGTGCACTTGTCATACCATTTTCAAAATATGTTCAGCGCGTTGACACGTTTGAGGCAAATCCAGAGACATTTAAGCTATTGAAAAAAAATTTAAAGTCGAATGACTGCAGAAACGTAACTGCGTTTAACATTGCCGCAAATAACGTTAACGGTGAATTGAATTTCATTTGCAACACCGTAAATAGTGGTGGGTCAAAAAGAGCTCCCCATACAATGAACAAAGCTTATATTGATGCCGAAACAATATTCACGACAGTTCGATGTGCAGATCTTGACTCATTTTTGAGCAACCATGACTATGATTTAGTTTTTATGGACATTGAGGGATCTGAAACACAGGCAATGCAGGGCATGACCTCTATTCTGAAAAATGCCAAAACAGTGGTCGCAGAGTTTATCCCCCACCACTTGACCAATGTAGCGAATGTGACAGTGGGACAGTTTTTGCAACCAATCAAAGATTTTAGAACCATGGTCGTGCCATCCCTGCGCCGTTGTTTTTACGACAATGAGATAGAACCAGTGCTGAATGTGATGTTCAACAAAAATGCTTGCGATGCAGGCTTAATCTTCACAAAAGCCAAATTGTCTTGAACTTGGATAAGAAAATGTATCAAGCCTCAACACTTGAATAAATCGAATACCTGAGGTTTTTGCCCAACAACCATAGTGCTTGGCGGTGATCAAGATTGAACCCAAACAACCACATTAAAGACCGCTAAAATAGTCATTATGAAAATCCAAACAAAAACAACAATCAAAGAACCATGTGAAAAAAAATGCAACATCAACAAATCATAGATTCCGTGAAGGAAAAGTGTCCACCACCAAAAAAAATATACCACGATGAACTATACAGACACGAATGCGTTAGTTTCCTTCCAACAAATGGCTGCATTGGTATAGAGCTTGGCGTAGCAGCGGGCAATTTTTCAGCACGCATGGTCGAGAGTGGAAAGTTTAAGAAATTTTATGGCGTAGATTTGTATGAAGATCATCACGACACCAATGAATATATATCAGCATTAAAGTTAGTGGGCCTCGACTCATGTTATACATTACTACGCATGTCATTTGATGAGGCCATAGAACTGTTTGATGATAATTATTTCGATTTTATTTACTTTGATGGTTACGCGCATACTGGAGAAGAAGGCGGAAAAACATTTGCTGACTGGTTCAAGAAATTGAAAATTGGAGGCATATTTGCCGGCGACGATTATCATGATGACTGGCCTTTGGTGAAATGTGCGGTCAACGACATGGTAATCAAGATTGGCTGCGAAATTAACTTAACTGGCAAAGAAGAAAGTACGATATATAATGAATATCCAACTTGGTTTTTCAAAAAAGAAGCTGAAGTAGAGTTTGCTCCCAACGACACATTGAAACAAATCGGGACGGAAATTAGAGAAAAGACCAGGCAAACTAATGGAAAACAATTAAGAATAACGAAGCAAAGTTTGATTCAAATTATTGAAAAAATAAAAGTTGAAGATCAAATTTTTGCAAAGGAAATCAGATCATTGATATGATTATACCTTAATGCTTGATTTCATAAAATCTCTCAAGTAAACGCTCTTGGCACATCATAGTTTCCAGATCGCCAGGACACTAAATTGGAAATTTTTAGGCTCACTTACTAAACGGAAATATTTAGCGAAACACTTCTTTTGCAGGCATATTTCTTGCTTATTCTCGACCAAACCAAAAATAAGCTTTCAAAGTGTTTCATATAATTAAACAAAAATCAGATGCTAACAGTAGTCGAAATCGCAAAAAAACATCAAAGTGGAAATTATTTTGAGGCCGCTCAAGGATACAAGACCCTGCTTTTGCAAAAGCCAGAAGATGCTGAAATATTGAATCTTTATGGCTTATGCTTGAGTAGCTTGGGCGATTTTGATCAAGCAATCTTTGAGTTTTCGACAGCAATTTCAATTTTGCCAAACAACCACGAATTTTTTCAAAATAGAGGAACAGCATTAGCTTGCAAAGGTGATCTAGCAAAAGCACTTTTGGATTTTAAAAAGGCTGCGGATATCGCACCCCTCAACATTTTCGCACTGATCAAGGTTGCAGAGATCTCACTTTTGCTGGAAAAGTTTCATTCAGCACGGGATTATTTTTCGAAGGCACTGAGAATTGACCCTCAAAATAATGAAATTAAGATTGGTTTAGCTAATACATTGAACCAACTCAGCGTCGAAGATATTAACAGTCAACGCCTAGCCTCTGCTATCAGCCAATTAACTATTGCGCAAAAGTTGGCTCCGTATGAATGGCAAATTAGCTACAACTTAGGTAACGCATATTTACGCTCAGAAAATTTCGAGAAGGCAAAAATTGCCTATCAGAATGCCACAGAGAAAAACGAAAACTCAGCTGAGGCGCATTGCAATCTTGGTATCACACTTGAGCGATTAGGAAAATTTAGCTCTTCAATTAATTCATATGAAAAAGCCATTGCTCTGAAGCCTGGATTTAGTGACGCAAAATTTAATCTGAGTTTGCTTTTACTCAAGCAAGGCAACTATAAAAACGGCTTTAAACTCTACGAGGAGAGGTGGAACACTGCCAAATTTTTGAACCATAGAGTTGAATATGATGCACCCTTGTGGCTGGGCAAAGAGAGCATTGCCAACAAAACCATACTTTGCCATAGCGAACAAGGTTATGGAGATACAATTCAATTCATACGATTTTGCAAAACGCTTTTTAAGAAAGAGGCCAAAGTTTTAGTCAGAACTCCCGACCCCCTCACGAGCATTCTAAAAACCGCGCTACCCGCTGCATCTTTCTACAGCGCAGATGATGATTTACCAATCTTTGATTTTCATTGTCCATTGATGAGCTTGCCCCTAGCTCTCAGCATATCGTCACCGTCTGAAGTATCTGCGTCACCCTATATCAGCGCGCCCGCATTAAAGGTAAAAAAATGGGAAAGCTACTTTGACAAATTCACATTGCCACGAGTTGGTCTAGTTTTAGAGGGAAAAAAATCCCATCAAAACGATCATTTGAGAAGTATCAAAAGTACGGAGATTGTGAATTTTTTGCCATCCGGTGTTGACTACTTTGTTTTGCAAAAAGAGCTTTCACCTGAATTGATAACTACGATGAATTCAAGGGCTGATATTCATAGCTGCTCTGAACTCCTCCAAGATTTTGGTGACACAGCCGCCGCGTGTGATCAGATGGACATAATATTTTCTGTTGACACATCAGTAGCGCATCTTGCTGGAGCGTTAGGTAATAAAATATTCTTACTCCTTCATTTTCAATCAGATTGGAGGTGGCAACTTAACAGCTCCCAAACATATTGGTATCCAACAATGAAGATCCTCAGGCTAGCAAGGGACAAAAAATGGCCATCAATTTTTGGAATTGTTGAAACCGAAATAGCGCAGTTGACTCACTCGCAATCATTAAAATGAGCAATCAAATAATAATTTAGTATTATAAGTGCTATTTCTTGAAGCTATTGTGGTATTCAAAACCGCATGCAACTTTTCATCAACGAATGTATTTTCTGAAAAAATTAGACGTCCAATATAGCTTGCCAACAAATCAACTGCGAATGATGTTTAAGCAGTTACAAAAACATATTTGATTGCAATGAACTAACAGCTTGTTCAGCGGCATGTCGCCAAGAAAACTTCTCTCGAATAACTTTGCTCGCCATTATGGCTTTCCGTTGATAAAAATCATGCTTGTTTTTTATAAAGATTAATTTTTTAGCAATTTCTGCAGGTGTTGCTACCGCCCAATTACCGCCTGCTTTCCAATGTTTTAAAAACTCTGGGCAAGATATAGATTGAAGCTGGTGTTCTAAACGGACAAAATTGCCTTTAATAGAAGAGAGATATTCAGTATGACCGCTGTAAAATGTTGATACAACCGGCAAACCAGAAGCAAGCGCCTCTATGAGTGGCAAGCCCCAACCCTCTGCGCGAGATGGAAAAACCATAGCGTCGTAATACGAATACAAACGAGACATATCATTAGTTGATAAGTCTCCAGTAATCTGAGTGACATTATTCAGACCGAGGTCGTTTATTTGTTTATTTAATTGACACTTTTTATGTTCGGTATACCTAGGCCCACCCCAAAAATAATCCGCTTTGAGGTGAAGTTGCGTCTTTCCATCATTGCCAAAAGCCATTTTGAAACCGAGGAGCAGTTCATCAAACCCTTTTCGGGCCTCATTTTTTCCACATGCGAAGAAACGGAAAGTATCGCTGTTGCGACCCCGTGTCTTACAAGAAGGTACGAATATGTTTGGATTCACACCCTCGTTAACCACATTGACATGATCTTTGCAGAAGCCATGCTGTATCAGAACGTTTTTAGCCCACTTTGATGGCACCCAAACCAAATTAGAACGTCTCAAGTAGTTCAAATAGTCAGTCGGCAGAGTGTCTGTTTCAAATATGCCCCACTTGATCACTTTGCCTCGGACAAATTGTTCGGAAATTGTGGGATAAAAGAAAACAGAAATGTCAGTCTCTTTTACCTTTTTTACAGTGGGGCTTATTGATTTTCCTGTTGCATAAACTTCCTCAATAACTTCACTGAAACCATGGAGGCTTTTAATTGCATCAACGAACTCACCATAGTGAGTGCCACCACCCATATTGTTACGTTGCCCAAAAAGATATATTTTTGTCAAAAATCATCTCCAAGCAGACTTAAGCAGCCCCAACACCATTTCGCATGAGAGTCAGATCAATATTTAGGAGACGTACCTAATTATAGTGCTGTTAACTGGTCCACGGCACCCTTGGACATAGCTGACATCAGTTCAGGATCGTCGCGCAACATAGTCGCGACTTCTGCCACCTCTTCCGGCACGCTACTCCACAAGCGGACAAGTAATGCAATATGGGCTTCATTTTCGGGCATGCCCTTTGATGCAAGACTGTCAACAGCGAGCATTAGCGCCTCATCAATAATGTTTAAACCTTGTTCTAAAGACATTAGAAACCTCCTAAATTTTATTTAAATAACTCTAGAGCAATTCATATGCCAAACGAGTTGCACTTTGGCCAAAACGCAAAGTTTTTATGATATAATTTTATGATTTAGCTATAGTGAATTCAGGCGGTTATTGGCATTGATTTTGCGTGAGGGATCTTCAATTAATGAGAGTTGTTCGCGCATGAAAATAGTTATAGCAATACCGACTTTTAATCGATGCGAAAAGCTGAAACGCAATATTGAATCAATTGATAAACAGATAATTCCAGATGGGGTTGAGTTAAGCCTTGCCATTTCCAACAGCGCGTCAACCGACAACACGCAACAGTTTTTAACAGAACTCTCAGCACACCGGGATAATACATTTTTATTTAACCAGCAAACTGAATGGACTGGTGGCAATTATGGGTATTTAGAGAGCGTTATTCCAGAACAAACCGACTGGGTTTGGTATATGGGTGACGATGACTACTTCCCAGAAAAAACCTCTATAGCAAGCATGTGCGAGTTCCTAAAGAAAAACGACTCTGATCAAGACTTTATTTTTGTTCACGCATGCCAGGCACAAAGATCACGTAGTTCAGGTCAAGTCTTCAAAGCCGATGTTTTGGATCTTTGTAATGAATTTGGCTATATTGAAATGCTTGGTTGGATTTCGAGCATTGTCATGCGGGCCAAGCCATTTAAAAACGCGCTAAGAAAAATAGACAAAAGAGTTCAAGTCGCTCGGACCGAACCACTACTTGGTAACAGTCAATCTGCGTTTTTCCATTCTTCTTATTTTCTTGAAGAAATTTATCATAAAAAAGGGGCGTTTATAGACTTGCCATTCATCGAGCCACAAGACGAGTCGATGACAGAAGAAACTAGGCAGCGTTGGCAGAACGAGAATATGGGGGAACGATACATTTATGTGGTTGATGATTTAATAAGACTGCGAGAAATGGGCTTGCCGCTAACTAATCTACCATCACAATTTTTTAAATATCACAAATACCATTTATGGGACAGGTTTATTTCATTTCAAATAAGCGCAGCAATTGAAATTGCTCAAAAAAACGATCCAAAATTAATCAACATTTACAAACAAAGATTTCTTCAAAATTGGCGACGCATTGAGACAATGGCGACCATGCTTGGCAAATCTGAAATCCAAAAATGGTTAATAATTGTAACTCGAAATGCTCAAGCCCAGTGTGATCTTCTGTTCAGCGATCCTGATGATAAAAACATTCTTGGATTAATTACTGAAACGCGCAGATATCTTACGCTGGGTTGCTACAACTATAAATTAGACTACGCAGAACAGAAAATTTTCCGCACGGACGCATAACTTTCCGTATCTTG
>Ga0181558_10004809_pt1 | contig 12036 bp, 8 predicted proteins | sample 011ome_22_FD_133754 | JGI IMG/M metagenome (GOLD analysis project Ga0181558, IMG submission 133754) | Coastal salt marsh microbial communities from the Groves Creek Marsh, Skidaway Island, Georgia - 011507BT metaG (megahit assembly) | ecosystem: Environmental > Aquatic > Marine > Intertidal zone... | reverse complement strand
GCCGGAGGGACGAAGGACGGGGAACGGGGCTCCCACGGGCCCAAGAAGGTGGTGTCCCACGGCGATGGGGGGGTCGGAGGCGCTCGAGATGGCGTCGCCTCGCCCACCCTTTCGGGCCCATCGCGTGGGGTTGGCGGGTGCTCGACCCGGCCGTACGTACGTGTCGCTCGCCCTGCTTGGTTAGACCCGACCCTCCCCCCCGTACGAGGGGGAGGCCCGAGCCGTCCCTAGGGGCACCTCCGGAGTCTATCCCTTCAGTGACTCATCCCCTAGGGCACCCTGAAGCCCCCGGGCATCCCAGCCCGGCGCGCCCCAGGGGAGGTTTAATGCCCTCCGCTACGAACCTCCGCGCCGCCCCGGGGGGATCCGCCGGCCCCGCCCCCCCGAAGGGGGACGGCGCGGGGGCCCCGGCGGCGTGCGGCCCTCGTCCCCCGTCGCCCCCCGGCCGCGGCGCCCCGAGAGGGCCGCGGCCGGGTGGGGGCGCCCGAGGGGGGCGAGGGAAGGGCCCGAGGGCCCCTCCCCCGACCCCCCGGGCGACGGGAGGCGAAGCCGCGGCGTTGCCCACGGGCACCCCGGGCACCCCGAAGGGGCCCGGACCCGTGGGGGAGGGGGGGCATGACGAGGTTGCCTTTGGCGTGGCGTCCCCGTGGTCGGTCCCGACACGGACTTGGGCCGTCCAGCGCCCCGCCTCCCCCCCGCCCCAGGCGCGGGCCCCCGGTCCCTCCCCCCCGGGGGGGGGACGGACGAGGGCCCCGCGCGTTCGCTGGAACGGGGGGGCGACGAGGCATCCATCCCGCGGGCGAAGACCCGGCCGGGCGTGCTGGGGGATTCGGCCCCGTGCCGTGCGATGCAAAGGCCGTCCACGGGTCCAACGAGCGTGCCGACGTGTCCGATGCGCCAGGCCTTGACCTGAGGCCCCGCCCCCCGCCACGGTTCCAGGCCGAGGCGAGGGGCGAGGGCGCGACACGCGGCCCGTCGTGGTCCGATTCTGGGACCGTCCGGCTTCCCCCGGTAGGCCCCCGCCCCCCCGGCCCCCCCTCGCAGGGGGGCCGGGGGGGCGGGCGCCATGGACCCGTCAACGGACGGTGGGGGGCTGGGCCGTCGGAAGATGCTAGGGCGCGCACCCATCGGGAACCCTAGTCTTGAAACGAGTGTGCCTCCAGGCGCAATGGAAGGTTGGGGGGTGTAACCCGCGAGGGAGGTTTCGTTCGTTCATGAGGACTGAACCCCACAGCTCACAGGCCACGAACTGACGACGGCCATGCAACACCTGTGCTGCCCACCGGTTCAACGGCGTTGACCCGGCGCCCGAGGACGCCGGGGCGGGGCAGCCATACATGCATCGGTAAGGTTTGGCGCGGGTCATCGCATTGCAATGCCCAGGTTCCGCTGCGTTCATTTCACCCCGTCTATTCTTTTGAGTTTCAGCCTTGCGGCCGTACTCCCCAGGCGGGTGGTTTAATGCGTTAGCTCCGCGCCTGGCTCGCCATCCCATCATGCTTACGGCCTCGAGAATGTGGGCATCACCGATCCTTCCCCCGGGCCCGACGCGGGCGCGGGCGGCGGCGGGGGCTCCGTGCCCCCCCCACCGCCCCCGCGCCCGCCCCCGCCCCGGGAGGAACGCCCACGACGCTCCGTACCGCACATCGCACCCTGAGAACCCCCTCCTCGCCCCGGACCCGGGCCCCCCGTCCCCCTCACGGGGGCGGGCGGCCGGGCCCCCGGGCGGGGGGTCCCTTGACGTCCTGCCGATTCCTCGTCCGGGGGATGGCTCCCTGGGAGCGCCTCTGCCACGCATGGCGCGGCGGCGGGGAAGGCCCGCCGCGAGCAGAGCGCCCCAAAGGGTCCCCCCAGGACGGCGCCGGGGCCCCCGTAGGGGCCCCGGCGCCGCCCCGGGAGCCATCCCACCCACGCCCCTCCCCCCAGGGCCCCCTTGGGGCGGGGAGGGGTCTCACGGACGACGCTCCGGGGGGCGACGGAGGGGGCCCGCCCGGGAGGGCGGGCCCAGGGGGGACGGAACCCCCCCGCCCCCGTCGGGGCCCGCGGAGCCACGAGGGCTCTGCCAAAGGGCCTGGGGGGGGCCCTAAAGGCCCCCCTCCCCTTGTATCCCTGGTTTTCGCGCACCCACACGCCTCCCATCGCTCCGTCTCATCCGCCGGCCCCCGCCCGCCCCTTCCGACCCCCCCCTTGGCGTCCCGGCCCCCCCTGGGTCCCCAAGGACCCGAGGGGGGCCGGCCGTACGGGGCGGGGAAGGGGGGCACGGGGGCCGTCGGGACGCGTTCGCGTCGGCCGCCCAGCGCCCCTCGGGGGGGCGCCGCCGGGAACGGGGTCCAACGGCCCAGGACGCGGGCCGTTGGGCGGGTCCTGATGCACCATCCAGGGGAGGAGGGCGGCCGGGGCGCGGACAGGCCCGCGCCCCCGCCGCCGGTTACGCGCGATCACGGCGGGCCGGGTCCTTGGGGCCCCTCACGGGGCCTTCGGACCCCCGCGCCGGGGGTGCGTCGGGCGCCCCTGGCCCCCCCCATGGCCTCCGTCCCCCCTCGCGGGCGGCCGGGGCGGAGGGGGGCCGAGGCCGTTCATGCGAAGCCGGGCCTAGGCCGGCCTCCCCCCTGGAGCGAGGGAGGAGGCCTATACGCGCGGGTCGTAGCCCGCGGCGGGCCGGCGTCGGCGTTCGTCCCGAAGGGTTCAGCTCATGGAATCGGTGGCGTGGGCGGGGGCACCCGCGCGCGTCGCCTCCACCCTCGGCGCCACCCGGCCGAGGGGCGCCCGCCCGCCGGGTCCGCGAAGGACCCGGGGAACGGGCTCACCGCCGTCGGTGCACCCCCCACGCCCCGCAGGATGGGCCCGGCGGGGGACGCTCCCCGGGGGCCCGCGCGGTCAAGGGCATCGCACCGGCCGACGGCCGGAGAGGCTACGGCGCCCGCGGGGATGCCGCGGAGCGACCACCTGCGGGGGGGCCCGGGCCCGGGGTCCCTTGGGACCCCGGGCCCCCGACCCCCCCGTCGGGGCACGCACCCCCAGCGGTCGCCCGTGGGGGGGTGCCCGTGGACTGAGACGGGGGGGTCGGGGGCGTACCCCCGAACCCCCCCCGTCAGCGCAACGACGCCTCCGTAAGATCCCTTTGTTGGAGGGAGACGTGGCGTAAGGGTCCAGCGGGGGCACCCCGCCGGACCCGGACCCCGAAGGGCCCGGGTCCGGCGGCGCACCCCCCTGCGCGTGGGACCCCCTAGGACACCGACGACGCGCGCGCCGTCCGTGGGCGGGTTTCCCCGGGCCACGGGCGGCTAGGGCAGGGGGGTGGCCCGGGCGTTGCCCCAAGGGCGTGGGAACGTGGTGGGTGGTTGAGGCCCCGTGCTCGGACGCAGGTGCGCGACCATAGGCAGTTCCCGTCCCAGAGGCCTGGCAACGCGTTCGGACGATCGGGCGGGTCCGTCGGCCCCCCAGGGGGGCCAGCGCCCCGGACCCGCGGCCCCCCCGGGGGGCCCCCCGCCCCCCGCGGGTCGCGGAGGACGGGCGGGCCGCGAGGTTCCCCGCGAGACCGCAGGGAACCCCCCCCGGGGGGGCCGCCCGCCTCCCGGCCGAGGGAGGGGGCTGCGGCCGATCTTTATCTAAGGTACGCCCCCGGCAGCCCGTCGCCCGCCACGCCGGCGGGAGCCCCGCAGGGCCCCCCCGGCGCGCTCAGGGTCAGCGACGGCACCGCCTCGGGATGGCGTGGGGGCGAGGGGTGGGTTTCCCTCTAATTAAACGTCTATATTTGACTGGTTTGACGGATTTTGGCCCGTGCGAGTTCGAGTTCACCCAGCCCGAAGGGGTCGAAAGGCGGAGGCGCGCCGGGACGCGCGACGGTTCCGGGGGCCCGGTACCCCCCCGCCCGCCCCACGGCCCTCGCGGACCCTGGGGCGAGGGGGGAGGGCCGGGCCCTCCACCCACCGGCCGCGCCCTCCGGGACCTGACCCGGGAGGGGCGGCCACGGGACGCACCCCCATGGCCCCCGCCCGCGCCCACCCGGACCCCGCAGGGCCCGGGGAAGACGCGGCGCGCGAAGGCCGGAGGGGTGCCCCCCAGGGTCGTCGCCCCGCCTCGCGTCGGGGCGACGGTCGGCTTCCCAGGAAGCCTCGCGGGAGCGGACCGAGCGCCCGTCCCCAGGGGGACGGGCGCCCGGTCCGGCCAACCTCCAAGGAACGGCCGCCTCGCCGCCGTTCGACCCCTCTCATCGTATGCTCGCCCCGCTTTCCTAGGGTCCTTCCCCGTTTAACGTAACGTCTCCCGCCGGGCAGGATCGACGCGGGCGCGACGCCCTCCCGCCCCCGGCTCCCCCCTGCGGGGGGAGCCGGGACCGGGCGCCAGGCGTCCGCCCTCATGGGCCCCGCGTCGTCGTCGGGCGTCGGGGGTCAACCCGAGGCGTCGACGCGACTCTGTTCGCGCCCCTCCCCCCCGCTCGCGGGGGGATTGGACGGGGCGACGGGCGGCGGGGCGTCCCGCCGCGCGCCGCCCCGGGGGCGAAGGCGTGTCCCCCCCCGCCGGCGAGGGCCCCCGGACGGGATCCCCGCGAGGAGGACCCCGTCCGACGGCCCCCGCGCCCGGGGAGGAACGTCATCCGAGGGACCTCGCGGCCCCCCGGGTCCACTCCGATCGCTCGGCTGACACCGGGGACGGACCCCGCGGGCCGGCCCTCCCTTTCCCCTTCCCCGGTCGGCCTCGAGGGTCGCCCGGGGGAAGGGGAAGGGTCGGGCCGCCGCGAGGGTCCGTCCCCGGGGGCCCCGGCCGCACCCTGGGAAGGGGGGCGGGGGCCCGAGGGGGTCCGTGACACGCATGGGCGTGCCGACCGTCATCCCGCGATGGCGACCTTGACGCGCGCCTGGGCGCGCTACCTCATTACATCTCGGTGGCAGGTACCAACGAACCGTCCGGCGTTCCCCGACGCTCGCGTCTCATGCCCGCAATCGGTCCGTCTCCCCCGCCATCGGCCCGGGGCCCCTGGGGGCCCGGGGTGGGGGAGTCCCGAAGGGCGGGTTCGGCGAGGAACCCGCCACTGACCGTCTCTCCACAAGGCCCCCGTCGCCGCCTGGCGCCATGTTAACTGCGGCCGTGACACCGCGTCCCTCTCCCCACGGCGCGGCACCCTCCCGGTTCGCCCTCCGCCGACGCGGGGGGCGGGCGGCGAGGTCGCCGTGGGTGCCTCGGCTCCGGTCCCGGAGCGCCGTCCCCCGCAGAGGCGGCGCCGCGGTGCCGGCTCCCCCCGCAGGGGGGCCGGCGACCGAGCCGCGCCGCGCCTCCCGCCGGGACGGCCCGGGCGCGAGGGGCGCCGAGCCGTCCCGGCTCGGCGCCCCCCCCGCCCGCCGTCCCCCTGCGGGACGCGCGACGACGGCCTACACAAGGCCCCCACCGTACCCCACGTTCGGGCGGGGCCCCGAGGGGCCCCGCCGTGAGGGGGGTCTCTCAGCGGAGGCGAAAGGGCGCGGCGTGGTCGCGATGGGCCGTCCCAGCCTCCCGCCGGCGCACCCCGAGGGGGCCTCCGCCCGCGCCTTCCCCGCGGGCCGCCCCCCGTCCCGTCCCCGCCCCCCGCGCCCCCCCCGCGAGGGGGAGGCGGCGAGGGGGCGAGGGCCGGACGGGGGGCGGCCCCAGGGGGCCACGGACGGGGTCCCCCCGAGGTGAACCCCTCGGGCGGGGAGACGGCCCGGCGATCCCACACAAGGTTGGGGGTCACGGGCAGGGCGCGTGCCAGACAACAACGTGATCAACGTCACCGAAGGCGCCTTTCTTAAGGGCCCCTCCGTGGGCATGCCTTTTAGGGCAGAGCGTACGGAAGCCGCTCCCGGCGACCACCGGCCCCTCCCCCGCCTTCGACGCGGCGCCCGACGGGTTTATGGACCCCCGGCCGCCCCCTCGGCCCCGCCCCGGCCCAGGCCCCCCCTTCCCCCCCCGAAAGGGGGGAAGCGGGGCCCGGAGCGGGGCGGAGGCCGGGAGGGGCGGCCCGGGGCCCAAGGTGCGCGCCGCCGCCCGTAGGTCGTGCGACGCGCCCCCGCCGAAACGTCCCGGCGACGACGGAGGGGCACCGGCCCCCCCGTTGGGCTCTCCCCATCCCGTCCCGGGGGCCGCACCCCCCCGAGCCCCCCGGCGCCCCGGCCCCCGGGGGGTGCGGGCGCCCCCCCTCCCTCGCGGAAGGGGGGAGCGCCCGCACCCCGCCGCAGGCGGCGCGCCGAGGTCCCCGGCGGAGGGCGGTCCCCCGGGGGAGACCAGGGCCCAAAGAAGCTTCCGCCCGGCAAAGCGAGGGCGATACGTCAGGTACTGAGCGTCCCGCGACGGCCCGCCCCGAGGGGGGGCGCACCGCCGCGGGATGCGCCGGGGGTCGTGCCCCCGACGGCCCTGGCTCCCTCCGCGCGGGACCGCGGACGCCCCTTGCGGGACGCCCGTGCAGCCACGGCTCGGGGAGGGGGCGGACTGGAAGGTTCGGCTCCCCCTTTCCCTGGACCCCGGCCCCCCTCGAGGGGGGGTCCCGGGGCCAGGACACCGGACCGGCCACGGCCGGCATCGCGCGGGGCGCCCTCGGGGCCGGCCCCTCGCCCCGCCCGCGCCGAGGGCGGCCCGCCAGGCGGACCGGGCCCCGGGGGCGAAGGCCGAGAGGCCGAGGGGGCCCGGGCCTCCGCCCCCCACGATCCGCCCCCCGAGGGGGGCGGACGGCCGGGGACGGGGCCTACGGGCCCCCGTCCCCCCGGGGCCCCCCGTCGGTCGGGGGCCCCCGGGGGGCGAGGACGGGCCGCGCGGAAAGGGTCTCAAAGGAGGCACTGGATGCCACCGGGTCCCGGGGTCTCCCCCGGGCCATGCGCCTTCGACCGCGGAAGGGACTGCGTCCACGGGCGTGGGTGAGGGGCCCCCAGGCCCGGGCTCTCCGTCGGGGCGCCCCCCCGCCGGGGGAGCGCGGGGACGGGTCGGGGACGGCCCCCCGGCGGCGCCCCGAGGGGGCGGCGGCCAGGGGGGCGCGCGGTCCCGACGCCCGGGCCGGGGGCGTCCACGCCCCGCGACGGCGTCGTCTCGGTGCCGCCCGCAAGGCCGCAGCCCTGCGTCGGCGTCGTTCGTGAGCGGTCTCCGAGGGGCGCTGCCCCCCGGGGCGTCCCCCGTACAAAGTAACCTTAGTTCATCGGAATGAATCGGTCGACGGCCGTGCCCCATCGACTCACCCTCCCGGCCGGCCCGACGAAGGGCGGGCTTTGGTTCGAAACACTAGGGGGGGCGGCCAACAAAGCCTCGGGCTGAGGGGGAGTGAGGCGGTGATCCATCGGCCCTGGGCTCGCGAAGGGGGCCCCTCCTGCTTCCCTTGTTCGTCCTCGCGATGCGGCCGTTCGCCCGCCGTCACGCCTTAGGGGCGCGGGACGGACTAGCCGGCAGGCCGAGGACGCCCCCCACCCCCCAGGCCCCCCGTGGGGGGCCCCCGGGGTGGGGGAACGCCCTCGCCCTCCCGGCGAGGCCCATGACTCCGCCCAAGCCAAGACGGAGTCCCATGGGGTGCACGCCCCCGCCTCGCCCCCCGGTCCCCCGTCGACGCCCCCCCCAGGGGACGCCGTCGGCCGAGGGGCCCGCCCGAGGGCCCCCCGAACCAGGGGCCCCCGGCCAGGGTCGGAGGGAAGGTCGGACGCCCCCTCCCTTCGGGAGGGGCGCCCGGTCGACGGCGTGCCCTGGCCCGTTTCAGGGCGTGGCGCCCCCCCGTCGCCGAGGGGGCTGCAGCGCTCCCCCCGGACGGCTCCCCCGGAGGCCCCCTACGAGGCCCTCGAGGGACCCGCCCGGAGGCGAGCGACCGCGCATGGAGGAGGTTAAGGGGTCCCCCGTTCCCCCCGTCGCCCCGCCCCCCGGGATCCCGAGCCCCCGCCCGCCCCGCCCCGGACCCCCGCTCCCCTCCGGAACCCGAGGGTCCCGAAGGGAGGCGAGGGTTCGGGGCGGGGCGGGCGGTTCGCCGGGCGGGAGACGGCGCGCCGGGGGGCGCGAGGCTTACCGAGGGTCTACGGCATGGGATCTCGCGGCCCGTAACGTCGCCATGGGGGCCATGGGCGGACCCCGCAGGGTCCGCCGCCCCGACGCGCCTCCTTTCGGGCTATGGAGGGGGTTCGCGCCGGGCCCCCGTCCGTGGTCCGCGGTCTCGCGGCGGACCCTCGCGGGCCCGCGCGCGCGCAGAAGGTCTGGTGGACGGACCGTGGGACGGGGGATGGGACCATCCTGAGGCCCGGGCCCCGCCGCCCGCCTGCAGGGATGCAGGGGGACGGCGACGCCGGGGGCGGGGCCGGGGTGCCGCGAGGGCCCCATGGGCGTCCGCCGTCGGGGTCAGGGTTACGGACCGGCCCCGACGGGGGACCGGCGCCCCGGCCCCCGCCGGCCGGCCGTACCCCCCCGCGGCCCGCGCCCCCCGGGAGGAGGATGCGGGCCGCGGGAGGCGAGGCCGGACGGCGGGGGCCGGAGCCCGGCCCCCCGGGCGTGACGGTCCAGAGGGACCGTGCGCCGTGGGGGCATCGTCCAGGCGTCGGCCGTCCCCTTGGACGGAACCGACGCCGTGCTGCGGCCAACGGGGTGGAGGGCGGCGGCAGGGAAGCCGCCGCCCCATTGGTCCGAGGCCCCGCCCCGCCGCCTCCCCCGAGGGGAGGGTGCGTCTTACGGGCGTAGGGGCCGCGGTGCCTCTCCCAGCAGGCACGCGCGCGGGCGTGCGCCCGGACCGTCCGCCCGCCCGCCCCTCCCGAGGGGAGGGGGAGCCGGCGTCCGGGTCCAGGCGCCCCACCCGCGCCTTCAACCACGTCGGTGCTCGGCCGCCACGGCCCGTCGCGGGGGCTCCCGGCCCCGGCCCTGGGCAGGGCCGGGGGGTCGGGATGCGCCCACCCTCGGCCGCCCGGGCTGCGCGGCGCCCCCCCGCCCTCGGGCGGTGAGGGGCGGTCGCGGCGGGCGGGTCGGGCGTCCCCGGGCCCCCACGGTTGCCCGGGGGGCGGTCGGGGGCGCGACGGGCACAGGGCCTTGGGGTCCTCGGGGGCCTCGCCGTCCCGAGGGACGGGCGGGCCCCGGGCCGGACCTTAGGACTTGGGGCGGGCCCGGCCTCTTCGCCGAGGCCGGGCCTGCCGGGCGTCGATGAGACGGTGGCGCCGATCGCGGCGGCTACGCGCCCGCGGGGCCGCCCCGGGCGCCCCCCGAGGGGGGCGCCCGGGGCGACGCCCGGCCCGGGCGGTGCCCGCCCCGGGGCCCGCGAGGGGCCACGGGACGGGACCCGGGCGTGGCGCGGCGCCGGCCGCGGCCGAGGCCCGGGGGGTGGGCACCCCCGGGCCACCGACGTGCCCCGCGCCCGGCCCCGGGGGACCCGAGGGTCCCTGGGGGGGGGCGCGGGTGGGACGGGCCCGTGGTCGGCCCGCCCCGGCTACGGCCATGACGCCGTAGGGAGGGTACGTGCGCCCCCGCGTCCTCCCCCTCAGGGGACCCCGAGGGGGGGGACGCGGGGGAGCGATCGAAGGTGAGGACACCGTCCCGGCACGTCCGGGACGGAGAAAGTGTCCCCCACAGGGCTCGTCGCATGGGGGCCAAACGCTAACCACCATGGTTTAGGGTGTGGACTACGCGGGTATCTAATCCGCTTCGCGACCCACACTTTCGCACTGTGACGTCAGGCATGGCCAAAAGGGGCGACTTCTCCGCCGGCGTTTCTCATGAGATCTATGGATTCCAACCCTTCCCTCATGCGCTCCCCCGCTTCCCTGCCATCCTCTAGCCAACGGCCCGGCCGCCGCCCGTCCCCCTCCCGGGGGCGAAGCGGCCGGGGGGTGGATGCACCCCCCGTCCAGCGCGGGCCTCAACCATGTTCCCACCCGAGAGCCCCCGCCCCGAACGCCCGCCCCCGCGCCGTCCCCCTCGAAAGGGAGCCGACGCCCGGGCGGGCGGGGGCGGCACGGGCATGCCCATACGGCACGGGTCTCAACCCCCCGGTCCGCCCAACGCCCGCCGCGCCCGGGACCCCGCCCCCGGCCGACGGGACCCCCACCCCCCCCGCCCCCGTCACCGGGGGCGGGGGAGGGGCGGCCCCGCCGGCACCCCCGGGCCCCCGCGCCCCCCCGGAAGGGAGGCGCGGCCATCCCGGGGGCCTCGCGCAGGGGGGGATCGCCGCCCGTTCCGGCCGCGGGCCGAATCCGGGGTCCGGCCCGTCATGAGCCCCTCCTCGCCCCGACGGTCCGGTCCCCTGGCCCCCCGTCCCGGGCGCGGGGCACCGGCGGGCGGCCGGACGGGCCCCGCCGAACCCCCCGAGACGCGCGTCCCGGGGGCCTCGGCGGGCCCCGTCCGGCCGCCCGCCGCCCCGGGTCCGGGCAGCGGCGGGCGCGCAGGACGCGGCGTCGGGGGGGCGGACCCTCCGGGACGGCACCCGGGCCCGGGGGCCGCGGGGGCACGGGCGGCCGCCGCCGCCGCCCCTCGCGGGGCCGCGACGGCGCCAAAGCGGGCGGGCGCCGGCGGCGCCCGAGGGGGCGTCCGGTTACGGACGCCCTGACAACGGATCCTGGCGATGGAGGGGTCGGCGAGCCTCGTCTCCCCGGGCGCCGTGGATCGGGCCCTCGGGGGAGGTCTCACGCTCGGACCGCGCCTCGCCCCCGGCCGAGCCTCGCCCGGGGGCGCCGGGACGCGCACGCCCCGACGCCCCCGCCGAGCCCCGGCCGGGGGGGTTTCCTCGCGGAGAGGCCAGGCTCAGGATGGGCGCCCGGCCCCCCCGCCCCGCCCGATCCACGGGGGACCGGACGGCGACGGGAGGACGCGGACGCCCCGGACCGACGCGGCCGCGCCCTGCCGATCCCGAGGGACCGGAGGCGCGGGGCGCCGGCCGCCGTTGGCCCCGGGGGCGGCGTGGTCCCCGCCCCCCGCCGCCCGCCCCCCCGCACCCCGAGGGGCACGCGAGGACGGGAGGCCGGGGGACGGGGCGCCGCACCGGGGGGGGAAGGTGGGGGTATGGGGCCGCCAGAAATGCGCTTAACGCCCAGTCCAATGACGCAAGACCTGCACCACTCGTCTTACCGCGACTGCTGGCACGAGTTCAGTCGGTGCTCTCCCCCACGTACGCTCAAGCGACCTCAGGCTCGGTGTACGCCTTGTTCCGTGGGTGTGCGCGTCTACGAAGGATAAAATCCTCTTTCATCGCGACGTAAAATGACTGGGTCACACGTGCAGTGCATTGCCCAAAATTCCCTACTGCTGCCCCTGGTGGGTAGAGGCCGTGTCTCAGTCCTCTTGCGGCCGCGCTCCCGCTGGGGGCGGCTAAGCATCATCGGCTTGGTGGGCCGTTACCCCGCCAACCACCTAATGCTCCGCGAGCGAATCGCCCTGCGTGGCTCCCTCCTTGGCCTGCCCCCCCGCTCGCACGGGGAAGCGCTGACCGGGGCCGCCTACGGACCCTCCCCCCGCCCTTGCGGGCGGGAGGGAGGCCCGTAGGCGTCCCCGGCCAGGAGGGATCGGCCACCTTTGGGGACCAGGGGGTGGGGCGCCGTCCGCGGGCACGTCGTCCCTACCTCGGGCGCTTGTCTCCACCCCCCCGTCCATATCGCACATTCGGACCGCCGCCCCCAGGGGGGCGACGGGATCCTTGGCAGCGTCAGGGCGGCATCTTCTCACGTGTTACTCGCCCGTGTGCCATGGTCGGCCCCAATCGAGGGCTTTCGGGCCGCCTCGTTCCGAACCCGGGGGGTCCACGACGGCGGGGGACGGGGAAAGGGCCCCGCCACGGATCCCGAGGGACCCGCGACGACGCCCCTTCCCCGCCCCCCGCCGCCGCCACCGCGTCCTTCCCGTGGGAGTGGACGGCCCGCGTACGGACCGCCCAGCCCACGGGCCGGACGCGGCGACTCCCCGGGACGAAGCGAGGCGGTACCGGTACTCACCTGGCGCCAACCATTCGACTTGCATGTATTAAGTCTTTTACTAGCCTGTGCGCCGCACAAAGATTAAATGCATCGCTGCGTGATGTATCGCGAGGCCGGACCCCTCGGGCCCGAGGCCCGGAGGGCCCCCGCCCCTAGGGGCGGGGGGGGGTCCGGC
>Ga0181558_10004807_pt1 | contig 12041 bp, 6 predicted proteins | sample 011ome_22_FD_133754 | JGI IMG/M metagenome (GOLD analysis project Ga0181558, IMG submission 133754) | Coastal salt marsh microbial communities from the Groves Creek Marsh, Skidaway Island, Georgia - 011507BT metaG (megahit assembly) | ecosystem: Environmental > Aquatic > Marine > Intertidal zone... | reverse complement strand
TGCCTCCTGGAATATCGTTCCGCCCTCCTACATGAATTTGGACAAGTTTTCCCATGATGGTTTTGGCTTTATAAAGGTACCAGAGGGAAGTGAGGTTTCCTTGCTTGTGCGCACCCAAAACCTACCGCCAAATATAGCTGCAAATCTCTACACAATAGAGGGGAATTACAGCCTGCAAAAGCAGGGCAGCGTAACTTTTTCCTGGGAGTACACCTTGCTAGATGAATGGCGTGGGAGGTTGAGCCTTGAGGATGTTGACTTCCCTCACCGTGCGGAGGTGATGCACGATGAGGTGATCCTGTCCCCCATCCCCGATAACCCGCCCCTGGTCGAGATCACCGACCCTGCCAAGGACCTGGAGCTTGCGGTGGATGCAGATCCTTTGCTCATCGAAGTCTATGCAAGTGATGATTTTGGTGTGGCTGATATCCGCCTCCATGTATCTCACGATGGGGAGAAATTCGAGGATGCGTTGTTTGTCGACCCGGTCGAACGCGAAAAAGCGGTCACTGGCATTATGGATCTCAGTAATTATGCCCTGGCGGTGGGGGACGTACTTACCTACATGGCATTTGCGGTTGATAATAAGGAACCGGAGGGACAGATCGCCCGTTCGGAAGTTTACTTTATAGAGATCCTTCCACCTGAAGGAAATTCTTCGGACAGCCAGTTTGAGGGTGGGGATATGGGGCAGGATACCAAAGAAATTCCCGTGCGTGAATTTATCAACCGCACCAAAAAAATGATCAGGGATACCTACGACGCCATGCTGGAGGAGGGCAGCGAGCGGGAGAGTCAATCTCTGGAGATTTCCACCGATGCCCTTGAACTCAAGCACGATATGACCAAGGTGTACGATGAGTTTGAGGGCCGGTTCCCCATCGTCGACGGCCTCGACTTGGGTGAACTTCTTAACGAAGCGACTTACCATATAGAACAGACAGAAATCTATGCCGGCGAGGAGGAATTGGAGCTCTCCCTGGAACCCACCGAAAAGACCTTGAGAAAACTGGTCCAGCTCTATGCCTTTCTTCAGGAAATGGAAAAACAGAAGGCCAAGGGGCAGGGACAGCCCCAAAAGTCGGAAGGTGAGGAGGGTGAGCAGCAGGAGGAGACCGAGCAAACCCAATCGAGTGAGGACCCTTCCGAAAAACTTAAGGAGCTCGCGGAGGACCTGGAGGAAATCAAGGAATTTGAACAGAGGCAGGATGAGATCAACCAGGGAATCAGTCAAGCGGTACGCTCCGGACAGGAGGGGCAAAAGAACCAGAAACTTTCCGATGACCAGGAGAAATTGAGGCGGGACTTAGAGTCTTTTAAAGACAGGAAATATGACCGCACGGGCAGGCTCGGTGATGTTTCTGAATTGGAGGAAGCAGGTAGCGAGATGAAAGAGGGTGCGGGTGATCTTCGTAGGGACAGGCCGCAGGATGCCCAGCCCCATGGAGAGCTGGCCGCTGATGCCCTCGGCCGGGCCAGGCAAAGAATCAATAGTGAGATGTCGCAAATTGCCGCTGATATGATAGACCAGCTGACCAAGCAGGCGGAGCAGCTCGGTTCCGCCCAGTCCCAACTCCGCTCCGAGACCGGGGAAGCATCCGCCGGACAGGGCCCGGGGCTGAAAGAGGAGCAGGATGCAATTAATCAGGAGATCAATGACCTTCTTGAAAAAATAGACCAGGCCGCCCGTTCATTGGGCAAATACCAGGAGCGGGCGACGGAGGACCTGCTCAAGGGTCTGGGCGAGGCAAAGGATGAGGGGCTCGAGAAATCGGGCCGTCGGGCGTCAAACTCTCTGCTCTATGAGGGATTCCCCCAGGCGGGCAGGGAGCAGGAAAAGGTCGAGGATGCCCTTGGTGGGTTGGAGGAAGATTTGCAGGGAGTGGAAGACAAATTAAGAAACGAAAACAACCCGGAATTGGCAAACCTGGCTGAGCATCTCGAGGAGATGCAGGACCGGCTTGGTTCGTTGGGTGAGGGGGAACTGAGGGAAATGAGCGAGGAGGCGGCACGCTCAATCGGCAACCTTCCGCAGTCCGAAGAAGATCAGAGGTTGTTGAATCTGACCAGTATGTTCGAAGCGGCCGCCTTTTCAGAGGACTTAAATAGTGCCCGTTCCCTCTCTGCTGGTGCGGTGGAGCAGGCCACCCAGTTAATTGAGCAATTTTTCTGGCAAGAGGCAGTGGAGAACCATCTCCAGAGAAACCAGCAGGCAACCAGGGCACCTGCCCGCTACCGGAAGCAGGTGGAGGAATATTTTCGGAGGATCGCGGAGGGCAAATGATGAGCGGGTTTGGATTTGATTGGCCCTATGATGTCGAATGGCTTGTTGTTCCCGTGCTTTTGTTCATCCTCGTTCTCGGATGGCACGGAAGGCGGCTTTTACGCACCCTCTCGGCAGGACAGGCATGGATGATGATTGCGGTCAGGGGAATGGTCGCTGTCCTCCTCCTTATCTTGGTACTCAGACCCCATCTTATACAAAGCACGCCCGATCCTTCATCGGTTCGCGTGCTTTCCTTGGTTGATCTCTCTGGAAGTATGAACACCCGGGATCAGGCGAATGGAAAGACTCGGGTCGAGTTGGTTCGCCCTCATCTTCTAGGCGGGGATTCAGGTTCGTGGGTGCAGTCCCTGCGCTCCACCTATGGCCATGTTGAAAGCAGGGGATTTGCCAGTGAAAATTGGCCAATTGGTTCCGGTCCTTTGCAGGTTGCTGAAGATTTTGCCCAGACTGCTCTGGGCGACACCCTGAGCCATTTACTGGAGGAGGAAAATGAGGTGCCTCTCTCCTCAGTGGTTCTTTTTTCTGATGGAAGGAATAACCTTGGTACCTCTCCGGTAAAGGTGGCCCAAGCGTACCGGGAGCAGGGAATCCCGGTCAATGTTATTGGCGTCGGAGAATTGCGGGAGACGGGAAATCTTAGCGTTTGCTTTGTCGACCCACCTACCTCAGTGACCGCGAAGGAAGAATTTGTATTGGATGCAAGGGTGGTCAATGCCTTTGCAGGAAAGGTTACCTGCAAGGTAGAGCTTTGGTCTGATGAACAACCGGTGGATGAACTCAATATGACCCTCCTTGGCGGAGAGGGGCGAACGATTCAGTTCCAACCCCAGTTAGTAGGGGTTGCTGGGGTTCAAAACTACCAGGTGTTGGTTTCACAACTGGTTGGAGATGTGGATCCTTCAGATAATGAGGATTTTCTCTCCCTGCCTGTGCGTCCGCCCAATTTCTTTTCTGTGTTACATTTGTCCAACCACCTCAGTCCCTTGTATCCATTTATCAAACGAAGCCTGGCGACGGAGCGTTTTCAGTTAAATTCCCAAATCAAGCTGAGCGAGGGCGTATTTCACACCGTCGGGGAAAATCTTTCCGTGGCTGGCTTTTCAGATGATCCCGAGTTTTGGATGCAGTTTGATGTGGTGGTGCTTGACCTGGGTAGCCTTGCTGAGCTCAATTCCACGATTATCTCCTCCCTCAAGGATTATGTTCAAAAAAGAGGCGGTGGTCTGCTCAGCTATGGTTCGTTGAAAGATGGCCGGGCGAGTCTTGGGGGTCTGCTCCCCGCAATTGCCGGAGATGATTTACGGTCCAAGCAGGATTTATCGCTCGAGGTGCTGAGCGACCCCCTGTTTTTGAATCAGAAAAAAATCGAACAGTGGCAAAACTTTCTCCCGCACAGTATACCTTCTGTTTTGGTCACCCGTGTTAACCCGGCAGCCCGCCGGAGTGTCAACCTCCGGGGTAACCCGGAAAAATCAGTCCTCGTTGTCCAGGCTTACGGGGCAGGGAAGTCTGCTTACTGGGGATCCCCTGGGGACTGGCGGCGCGCATTGCGCAATCCGGAGAGTAACCGGGAGTTTACTCTTTTTTGGCAGGGGGTGGTGGAATGGTTGGGGTCGGGTGCAGTGGAGCGCTTAAAGGTGGAAAATTTAGACAATGAAATTTTTCGAGGATCGGAAGTTTTGCTTCAAGTGGAAGCACTGGGAGGTAATTTTGAGCCGGCATTGGATGCAATGATTGAGGCAAACATTTCTGGCCCGGGTGATTACAGCCTTTTCCTCAACCTCTATCCGCAGGGAGGGGAGGCCGGGGCATACACCGGGAAACTCAAACCCGCCCACGCAGGGAGCTATCGGGTGGATTATCGACTTAAGTTTCCCGACGGGGAAACGATGGAGCACACCTCCCATTTCAGGGTAAAAGATTCCAGCGAAGAGGCGAGGGATGTCCGCTACAACTCTCGCGACCTACAGATGATTGCCACGATGACGGGTGGCGAATTCACCGAAATTGATCGCTTTGATCGGTCGTGGATGCCCAGGTTGTCGGAGAATTTGCCCACGGTCTCTCGCAGGAGTGACCTTGCTGACATTTGGCCCTTATTTGTACTCCTCTTTCTGCTCGCCGGCACAGAGTGGATCTGGAGAAGGAAGGAGGGCTTGCGATGAAATACTTTGCCCGCCCACTTTGGGGTCTGCTCGCTCCGCTTTGTCATGCTGAATCCCCGGACCTCCCCCAGGCGAATGAACCCGCCGAGCAGAATCAGTCGATTCTTCTTCCTCCGCCACGTTCCAATCTCGAGAAGACCCTCGATGAAGCGGAGAAAAAACTAAAGTCCTCCCAGGATGGAGACCGGTTGGGGGCGGCGAAGTTGTTGGGGAAATACCCCAACGCCCGAGGCACTTACCTCCTGCTGGAGGGGTTGGATGATGAAAGTGCCCTGGTTCGGCGTGCCAGCATTGTTTCACTGATTGAACATTTTGATTCCGGGCAACCGATTTCCGATCGGGCCCTGACCGAAAAGATATTTTCCAAAGTGGGGGATCCGGATGTGGAGGTAAGAAGGGAAGTGACTGCGATGATTCCTCGTCTCTCCATCGGTTTGATGCGCTCTGGAGTGGAGCGCACCTTGGTGAATGGGCGGATGGTATTCCGTTCCGTGCCGGCCAATCTCCGGGAGGACTTATTCAAATTGGCGGTCGATGCCCTTCTCGATGTCGATTCGATTGTCAGGCAAAACATGCTCAAGTACCATTCCAACCTCCGTTTACCTATCTTTCCGGATACTCTGAGTGTCCTCCTCTCTGACAAAGACCCAGGTGTGCTATTAGTCGCTCTCGATAAGGTAAGACTGCATCCTCAAGATTCCACCGTTTTCGAAAAAGTAGAGTTGCTCGCCTCCCACCGTGACCTCGGCATTCGTACCAAGGTGGTCTCTGTGGTCCGGCAACTCGGTCATTCCCATCCTCTCTACCGAGGAGTGCTCAGAAAAATGATGACGGATGATTCGATTGAAATTGCAGCACAGGCGGCGGTGGAAATTGCTCGATTTGGGGAAAAGTTATCCGATGAAATGGTAGAAAAGATCGAGGCCTTTCTGTTACAATCCCCCGCTTTGAGTGGAAAAGTGGAATCAATTTTCTATGGGCTTTCCTCCCTGGGAGAGGATGGCAACCGCATCTATAAATCCCTCACCAGTCATGCCAGCGGGAAATTGCGCTCTCGTGCTTGGCAGAGGTATATTTCCTTTACTGAGAGCTGGAATGCCCCGCAGGTATGGTTGCCTGCGTTAACGGACAGGGATGAGGATGTGCGTTCGGCCATTTTGGCCACCTTGCGTGGCAGGCTGCCGGAGTTGGGGGAACCCGAGATCCGTACGCTCATCGACAGCAGGTATGCCGATGTCCGTGTCTTTGGTGCGGAAAGCCTGCTTTCCGCCCAAGCGGATGCCGTGGAGGCCACATTTTTCGATCTTTTGATTGATGAGGACAACCTAGTTCGTGCCACCACTCTGCGGGTCTTGGCAAAGCTGAGAACGCAGGGGTGGGAAAAAATACACCAGCAATCCCTGCTCGATCAGGAATATGCTATTCAGCGTGCAGCCATGGATGGCTTGCTGACCAACAGCCAGGAGGGCATCGCCATTCTCAGGGATTATTTATCAAAAAACTCATCGACTAAAATTGCTCAGGTAATTCGTATCGAGCTTCAGCGAATGAGGGTTCCGCTACCATGAGGTCGGTACGATATATCCTGATTGTGTTCGTTTGTGCATGGGCGGTCCCCTGTTCCTTTGGTCAGAGTGAGCAAGTTGAGAGTTCTTCCATTCGGGTGATGCAATTGCGGAGGGATGGGAATTTGAGAATCCGTTATCCTGACGCTCTGCCCAGTCTGCTTGCTTTCATGAACGAACATGCCCGGGTGAAATTTGACCAGGACCCGCTCTTCATTCAGTCCCTCACTGATGAGAGGCTTTTTGAAAACCCCATTCTCTACATCAACTGTGACGAGTTGCCCAATTTTGATTTTTCGGTGGAGGAAAATGATGCTCTTCGCCAATACCTCGAACTCGGTGGTTTTCTCTACCTGGATGCCGGGATCAAGGCATCTTTTTTGGGGGCGGATCTTGGTCACAGTTATGCTGCCTGGGAGGAAAGGCCGGAAGTGGGGGAGTGGTTCTCCCGGATTTTTCCGGAGAAGCCCTTCATCCCCCTCGCCCGGAATCACGAAATCTTTCGCACCTTTTACAAGGGACTGCCCACCAACGAGGACCTCCAATTGGAAAAAGAGCAGAAGCGCCTGCCCGAGACCGTGCTTACTTTTGTGGAGCAGGAGAAGTGGCCCCAAGGTACCTACTCCCTCGTCGGTATTAAAATAAACGGGAGGCTGGCCTGCCTTGCCTCTCCTATTTGTGCGATGGGTTGGGGGAGGGATGAATTTGGATCGTGGATTCCCCCGATTTCTTTTCGTATCCGGGAATCAGCGGATAATTTTGATGAAACTCTCAAACTTGCCTCTTTTGCAGGTAATACTTTCGAGGTGACCCGGGAGGATGGTCTACAGGATGAAATTTTTGTTATGCCTGGGCAACGTCCACTTTGGGTGCGGGAACCAACGGGGAGATGGCGAATCTATAAGTATTACTCAGGCGAGGAGATCAGTAACTATGCCCATTCTTTTTATGCGAGGCTGGGCACGAATATTTTTCTTTATGCCTTGCTAAATTAGTCCTTACTAGGGTTTGCTGATCCCCTGAATGAACGAGAACGAAGATATTTTTCCTACCCCGCCGGAAGCCCCGGAGCCCTCATTGCGGTCTCGTATTTATTCGTCGCCTTATTTTTGGTGGATTCTCGCTTTTGCCCTCATGGCCCTGATGGTGATGTGGTTGCCTAGTCAGTGCAGCGTGGAATCCTTTAATGTACAGTCCAAGGAAGTAGAGAACCTTGATGCACTTCCCTTTCTGGATCAGGATAAAGAGCTGATTCAAAAAAAAGATGGTCTTTGGTATAAACGGGGGCAGGATGCTCCCTATGAGGGAGTCGGGGTAACCTTTCATCCCTCTGGTGAAATGAAAACCCGCAGCAAATATGTCGCGGGTCTGCCCATCGGACTAATCGAAGAGTGGGATGTAAATGGCACCACGGTGGGGCCCCGTTTTAAGGGGGAGTTTTCCCGGTAGTTGGGTAAGGAACTCTACTTCGATAAGTTGTCGGTGTTCTTGCTCAAGCGGGCGTGGACTAGGGAACAAGCCAAAAGCAGGGGGGCAATCAGGTTGATAAAGGGAAAGAGCCACAGAAAAGAGGCGAACGCCCCATGACTGAGACTGCCAGCCTTGCGCAGGCGGTGCTCCCGGGGGATTCGCAGTTCTACCAGTTGGGCATATTCACGCCCAAGGAGGTGCCCACCCAGTAAAATCTGTAAGACAAGACCGAGGGGCGGGATGAAGAAAGCGATTAATAGAAGGGGCGAGGCGATAATGTATACAAACAGGCTCCAGAGAATGAATTTGAGGGAGGCTACACTGGACTCGATCATTCCCGGCGGCTGAATCCAGGCCGAATCCGGGTAGTGGGCTTCCCTGACGGCATCGAGAGCGTCGTCAATAAAAAGGCCAAGGTATGCGGCAAAGACAGTTGCCAGAAAGAAGTAGCCCACCATGCCCACGAAGAAGATTCCTAGGACGGCGGCGAGCCCTTCAAGCCAACCGTCCGCCCACGCCATCCATCCCGTCAGCTTGGTGGAAAGAATGCTGGACATTTGAAAAAGAAATGCCCCGCCAATCACCGCGAGCATTAATATCGTAACCAGGCTAAGAAGGGTGGCCCAGAGAATGGGTTTCCATAAGCGGTGGTCTCCCAACTGGGAAAAAGCGAGGAGGTAGTTGCGTATTGTCTTCATGGGGTGGGGAGAAAGGATGGCTCTTTTTCTCTTACCTCGCTGGCCTGGTTTGCAAGGATTTTATTCCCAAAATGATTTTCAAGTGGACAAGTGGGGGGAGGCTTCTAATAAACTGATAATGTGGAATTGGATTTAGGGAAATATGGCTGACCACAAATATACAGCGGACAGCATCAAGTCGCTCGACTGGAAGGAGCACATCCGTTTGCGTCCGGGTATGTACATCGGCAAACTCGGGGACGGTTCCTCCGAGGATGATGGTATCTATGTTCTGCTCAAAGAGGTTCTCGACAATTGCATCGATGAATTTGTGATGGGCTTTGGTAAACAAATCGAGGTGGAGTGTGATGGCCAAATTGTAACCGTGCGGGATTTTGGCCGGGGCATTCCTCTGGAAAAGCTCCTCGACTGTTCCAGTAAGATTAATACCGGTGCGAAGTATGATTCAGAAGCTTTCAAGAAATCGGTTGGTTTAAACGGTGTCGGCATCAAGGCGGTCAATGCCCTGTCCAACAAGTTTGATATTCAGGCATTCCGCGAAGGGGAAACCCGCAGGATTGAATTTGCCTGCGGCGATGTGCAATCGATTGATAAAAAGAACAAGTCCACCAAGGAAGAAAATGGAACTCAGATCACCTATGTTCCCGATGATTCCATGTTCAAAAAGTACCGCTACCGCAATGAATTTGTCGAGCGGATGCTCCGCTATTACACCTATTTAAACCGCGGGTTGATCATCCGGTACAACGGGAAGCGCTTCCGGTCCAAGGATGGACTGAAGGACCTTCTAGAAGAAAATATTTCCGAGACTCCTCTGTATCCTATTATTTATATCGAGGGGAATGACATTGAAGTGGCCTTCACTCACTTGGATCAGTACGGCGAAGATTATTTCTCCTTTGTGAATGGCCAACACACCACCCAGGGGGGCACTCACCAAGCGGCTTTTCGGGAGGCAGTGGTCAAGACCATCCGCGACTTTTGTAAAAAGAACTTTGAGGCAGGTGATATCCGGGGCGGGATCGTAGCTGCTATCAGTATTAAAGTACAGGAACCTGTTTTCGAGTCGCAGACCAAGACCAAACTCGGTTCGCTGACCGTTTCTCCGGATGGCGAAACCATCCGCACCTTTGTCGGAAATTTCCTCAAGGAAAAGCTCGATAATTATCTCCACAAGAATCCCGAAACCGCGGATGCCTTGCAGGAAAAAATTCAGCGCAGTGAGAGGGAACGGAAGGAACTTAAAGGTATTCAAAAAATTGCCCGGGAGCGTGCAAAAAAGAGCAAGGTGCACAACCGTAAACTGCGGGATTGCCGCATCCATCTTAGTAGTAAGCACAAAGAAAAATTTAAAAGTACGCTTTTCATTACCGAGGGAGACTCGGCCAGTGGCTCCATCACCAAGGCACGGGATGTACAGTTTCAGGGAGTCTTCAGCCTAAAAGGAAAGCCGCTCAATACCTTTGGGCTTACCCGCAAGGTGGTTTATGAAAACGAAGAGTTTAACCTCATTCAGGCAGCCTTGGGTATTGAAGAAGATTTAGAAGACCTGCGCTACAATCAAGTAGTCATCGCTACCGATGCGGATGTCGACGGTATGCACATTCGGCTGCTTCTGATCACCTTCTTTTTACAATTCTTTCCTGAGCTTATCCGACAGGGGCACCTCTTTGTATTGCAGACCCCGCTCTTTCGGGTGCGTAACAAGAAGTCTACCCTGTATTGTTATGACGACACCGAAAAGGAAGCGGCGATCAAAACACTTGGCCGAAACCCGGAAATTACCCGGTTTAAAGGGTTGGGAGAAATTTCACCGGATGAATTTAAGCACTTTATTGGAGATGATATCCGACTCGACCCGGTGAGGATTGATGCTCATGAGTCGATCAAGGAGATGCTGAAATTTTTCATGGGCAAAAATACACCCACCCGTCAGGAATACATCATCCGTAACCTCCGCTTTGAGCATGACCTGGTGGATGAAGAGGAAGAGAAAGAGGTTGAGGGAACCGCCTCTTCCGGCACTGCCAAGTCCAAGGCGAAGAAAGCGACAGAGTCTGAGGTTACTGAAAGTGCAGCTGCCTAAGTTTTTCCGATGAGTGCGGGTCAAATTAATTCCAATGACGGGTCGGAGGACTCTGCGGAGGAAGTAGAGGAAGAGACCGAAGAAACAACGGCTGAAGAGATCACTAAACGCAGGTTTGACCCCGAGGCCCTCGCCTCAGAGGGCCCCAAGCGTGGGGATGACGATGCCATTTATGTGGATGATATGTATGGGGATTGGTTTCTCGATTATGCATCCTATGTCATTCTCGAACGGGCAGTTCCCCATGCCGATGACGGACTGAAGCCCGTACAACGCCGTATTCTTCACTCGATGAAGGAATTGGAGGATGGTCGGTACAACAAGGTAGCCAATGTCATTGGTAACACCATGAAGTATCACCCCCATGGGGATGCTTCCATTGGGGATGCCATCATCCAAATTGGGCAGAAAGACTTATTGATTGATCCACAAGGGAATTGGGGGAATGTACTGACGGGAGATTCCGCGGCTGCTCCCCGTTACATTGAGGCCCGCCTCACTCCCTTTGCCCTCGAAGTAATTTTTAGCCCCAAGGTGACCACATGGGCGGCTTCCTATGATGGGCGCAATAAAGAACCGGTCACTTTCCCCACCAAGTTTCCGTTGCTTTTGGCTCAGGGTGCCGAGGGCATTGCCGTCGGGTTATCCACGAAGATTCTCCCGCACAATTTCCTCGAAATCATTGATGCAATGATCGATGCCCTCCGTAACAACCCGGTCGACCTTCTTCCTGACTTTCCCCAGGGAGGGATTGCGGATTGTACCTCCTATAATGGCGGATCGCGTGGCGGGCGCATCCGGGTGCGGGCAAAAATCGAGACCGTAAAGAAACACCTTTTAAAGGTAGTAGAAATCCCTTTTGGTACCACCACGACGAGCCTAATCGATTCCGTGCTCGCTGCCAACGACAAGGGGAAGATCAAGGTTTCCAAGATTGAGGACAACACTGCCGAGTTTGTGGAGATCATGATCCATTTACCCTCCACTGTTTCGGCGGATGAGGCCCTGCCTGCCCTCTATGCTTTCACCGATTGTGAGGTCAGTCTTGCCCCCAATGCCTGTCTAATTAAGGACAATCACCCCCAGTTCTTATCGGTCAATGACCTGATCAAGTCCTCTGCCGAACAGACCCGCGAACTGCTTCGGCAGGAACTCGAAATTCGACTGGGTGAATTGAAGGAAAAGTGGCATTTTGCCTCATTGGAGAAAATCTTCATCGAGAAACGAATCTACCGGGATATCGAAAAGGAGGAGACCTGGGAGGGAGTGATTTCCGCAGTGGATAAGGGCTTGAAACCTTATGTGAAAATTTTTCATCGGGCCATTACCCAGGATGATATTCTCCGTTTGCTGGAAATCCGGATAAAGAGAATATCCAAATACGATTCCTTCCGTGCCGATGAGGTGATCAAAGGATTTGAGGAGGAGATCAAGGAAGTGGAAGGCTTCCTTGCCCAAATGACCCGCTATGCCATTCGTTATCTAAAGGAATTAAAAAAGAATTATGGCAAAGGCAGGGAACGGAAAACCGAAATCTGCCGGGAAGAGGATGGTTCTCTTGCTCCCTTTGACCGGATCAATGCGGCCCAGGTGGTGGTGGCCAATGAGACGCTGTATTTGAACCGTAAGGATGGGTTTGCCGGATATGGTCTGAAAAAAGATGAGGCTATTGAAAAATGTTCGAGCCTGGACGAGGTTATTGTATTCGGTAAGGACGGCTTGATGAAGGTGATGAAAATTGCCGAGAAAATGTTTGTCGGCAAATCCCCC
>Ga0181558_10004800_pt1 | contig 12049 bp, 14 predicted proteins | sample 011ome_22_FD_133754 | JGI IMG/M metagenome (GOLD analysis project Ga0181558, IMG submission 133754) | Coastal salt marsh microbial communities from the Groves Creek Marsh, Skidaway Island, Georgia - 011507BT metaG (megahit assembly) | ecosystem: Environmental > Aquatic > Marine > Intertidal... | reverse complement strand
GGCGCCGAAAGCTTCCATTTGCCGCGCCCATTCGACGGCATCGATCCCGGTCGGGTTGCGTCCGCCGTGGGTAAAGACCTCCCAGCGGTCCGGACCGGTGGATTTTGCGTCGATGGCCACAACGATGCACTGGCTGCCGAACTTCTCCGCGGCCTCGAGGACAAACGCTGGGTTGTGAACCGCAGCGGTGTTGATCGAAACCTTGTCGGCCCCGGCCAGCAACAGCTTGCGGATATCCTCGACCGTGCGAACCCCGCCCCCGACGGTCAGCGGCATGAAACAGGCCTCTGCCGTCCGGGTCACAACATCGAAAATGATGTCCCGGTCCTCATGACTGGCGGTGATGTCGAGAAAGCACAGCTCGTCCGCCCCAGCCCGGTCGTAAACCTGGGCCTGTTCCACGGGATCGCCCGCATCGCGCAGATCGACGAAGTTGACGCCCTTGACGACCCGGCCATCCTTCACATCCAGACAGGGTATGACCCGCACCTTCAGCATCCGTCGGCCTCCTGCAGGCGTTTGAGCACCACGACCAGATCGATCCGGCCGTCATAAATGGCGCGTCCGGAAATCACCCCGGCGATCCCGGCACCGGCATGGGGCAGGAAAACCTCCACATCCGCCAGGGACGACACACCGCCCGAGGCGATGACCGGAATGTCGATGGCTTCCGCCAGAGCCACAGTGGCGGCGACATTCGGACCCTCCATGGCGCCGTCCCGGTCAATATCGGTGTAGATCACCGCCGCGACGCCCACATCGGCAAAACGCGCGGCCAGCTCATCGGCCGCCAGATCGGAGGTCTCCGCCCAGCCCTCAACCGCGACGCGGCCACCCCGGGCATCGATCCCGACCGCGACCTGTCCCGGATGGTCACGACAGGATGCGATCACCAGATCCGGGTTCTTCACGGCGGCCGTACCGAGTATGACCCGGTCGATCCCGTCGGCGAGCCAGCCGGAGACGTGTTCGGGCGTGCGGATGCCGCCGCCAAGCTGAACCCGTACCCCTGCGGCACGGGTGACATCGAGGATCGCGCGCACCGCGTCACCGTTCACCGATTCACCGTCAAAAGCACCGTTCAGATCAACGATATGCAGCCATTGCGCCCCCGCCTCGACAAAGGCGCGGGCCTGGTCGGCCGGGCTGTCGTTGAACACCGTCGCAGCCTCCATGTCGCCGCGCAGGAGGCGCACACAGGCACCGTCTTTCAGGTCGATGGCCGGGAAAAGAATCATCGCAAAACTTGCCTAGAGGTCCTTGGTGTAATAGTAACCGGCAATATACTCACCGCCAGCGCGTTCGTATTTCGGGTGGGTGCCCCAGTGGACATACCCGCTTTCGGAAAAAATCTGAATGGCCCTTTCCTGGGTCTCGCGAACGCTGAGGTTGAGCACCGTAAACCCTTCCCGCCGTGCCTCATCCTCGCACGCATCGAGTATGGCCGGAGCCAGGCCGTGTCCGCGTGCCCAGGGGGCCAGAAAGAAGGTGGAGACCTGCACGGCAAAGGATTGCGCTTCGGCGTTGGGGCGCGGGCGGATCAGCTGGGCGCCGCCGGCGATCACACCGTCCAGGCGCCCGACAAACACCGTCCGTCCCGGCACCAGCAGTGTTCCGCGCCAATAGGCCTCCATGACGTCGCGCCGGGGCGGCTGCAACCAGCCGAAACCGCCGCCGGCCACGATCGCGGCTTCCGCGGCATCGCACAGATCGGCCAGATCGTTGCCGCGGAATTCCCCCAGGCGCTCGGTCAGGGTCTCGGTCATGGCGACCACTGCAGAAAGCCGGAAATCAGCGCCAGGCCTGTCGCCTGGCTTTTTTCCGGATGAAACTGCGTCCCGATCATGTTGGCGTGCCACACCGCGGCTGTGATCTTGCCGCCATACTCCACGCTGGCCAGAACGTCGTCGGGATTTTCCGCGGCCAGGTGATAGCTGTGCACGAAATAGGCGTGGGGTCGGGCCGTCGCCAGGCGGTCCAGTCCGGACAACAGGGTATGGCCGGTTTCATGAATATCGAGCTCGTTCCAGCCCATATGCGGGATCTTGAGTCCCGGTTTTTCGGGCTTTATCGCCACAACTTCCCCGGCAATCCAACCAAAGCCATAGGTCATACCGTGCTCAATGCCGCGGGTGGCCATAAGTTGCATACCGACACAAATCCCAAGAAACGGCCGTGTTTTGACCCGGACAACCTCCTCGAGTGCTTCGATCATTCCCGGCTGGGCCTCAAGTCCTTCGCGGCAATCGCGAAACGCCCCCACGCCGGGCAATACCACACGATCGGCATGGGCGACCACGTTCGGGTCATTCGTCACCTTGATCACCTGATTGAGACCAGCTTCGCGTGACACCCGTTCAAATGCTTTTTCCGCCGAACGCAGATTGCCCGAGCCGTAATCGATAATGGCGATCGTTTCCATCGGGTCAGGCCCTTCCGGCAAAGTAGTGGTGTTCGGCATCCGGGAGATCCCGCCCCCCGGCAACCCCGCGCACGGCGTAGTCCTGGCGGGCCAGGACATACCGCCGCCAGTCATTGCCCCAAAGCCCTACCATTGCCTGTAAACCCAAGGTGACTGTGAACTCCGCGCCATCCGTCATACCTGACACTACCGCCAATCCCGAGATTGCCAGAGACAACAGGAAAAGCACTACCGCGGTCTTCCAGAGGCCGAACCACAACGCCCAGAACGGGCCGAACAGGAAGGCCGGCCAGCTGAACCCTTCCCGGACGAAAACAGCGTCACCGTCTCCGGCGGCCGACCAGGATCTGGCATGTACGGTATAGATCTTTCGCGCCATCGCTTCGCCGCCCTAGTACCAGTCTTCGCGGGCCATCCGAAGCCGCAGCTCGGTGGTCCCAAATAGCCGTACATCCGGGAGAAACGACTCCTTTTTGAGGAATCGCACATCGTCACGGGTCACCGGCCCCACAAACATCAGCCTGTGACTGACACTGTAGCGCGCCAGGTCTGTCCCGAACACCTTCTGCAGGATGTAAAAAGTCAGGTAGTGGTTGTCCACAACCGCCCGAACCGGCTGCTCAGCGCGGCGCATAACGTTTATCAGGTCGAGGTTGAACAGCTTGTCCCCATTCACGGGGGAGTGCCGGTCGGGCCCGTCGGAGAACACGAAGTCATAATCCCGTTCGGGAACGCTCTCGTAACAGACTCCGCGAAAGCATTTATAGAAACCATCGACCTTCGGGCTGTGCACCATATCGACCACGCAGGCCACATCCTCCGGCAGGCGCGACCGGGCCACTTCGAACCAGTCCAGGTCGTCTTCCATCGATGTGACCCGCTCGACCGGCCCGCCACCCTCTTTGGCATTCTCAATCAGCGCCTGCGCCAACACTACTGTGGTAATACCTGTGCCGCACTCCAATACATCCTTTGGTTTGAACAACTTAACCTACTCGTAGAGCGTCAGATAATCAGAGCATGACGCGCCGGTCACGGTAGTGCCTGCCGCTGCGCGGGTCATCAGGTCCCATAATGCGGTGTTTTTCTGAAGTATGGCCTTCGCCCGTTCCGACCGTTTCGCAACCATCCGGTCCACCATCCACTTACGGGCGCGCACCAGAATTCTGTGATGCGAGGTTGCCAGGATCGTCGGAACAGCCCCCGGCGTCGCATCGTCGCGCCGCGGCAGGGGCCCGCCCGGTGCCTTTGGGTCATCATTCATTAACCGCTACTCCGCAAATATCCCGGAAACCCGGGCCACAGAGACCACCACTACTCGGTCATAGAGCCGCCCAGAACGCCTTTGGTGGACGGCACATCGTCCCGGCGGCGCGGATCGATCTCCACCGCCGTCCGCAGAGCACGCGCCAGCGCCTTGTAGCAGGACTCCACCATGTGGTGGTTGTTTTCGCCGTACAGGGTCTCGACATGCAGTGTCAGCCCCGCCGACTGGGCAAAGGCGCGATACCATTCCTGGAACAGTTCGGTGTCCATCTCACCCAGTTTCGGACGGGTAAAGGGCACCTTCCACACCAGATACGGCCGGTTGGACGCATCCAGCGCCACCCGGGTGAGAGTCTCGTCCATGGGGATCAGGGCATCGCCATACCGGCGAATGCCGCGCCGGTCGCCCATGGCCAGGCTGATTGCCTCGCCCACCGCGTAGCCGGAATCCTCGGTCGTGTGGTGAAAATCGATGTGCAGATCGCCCTTCGCGTGCACCGTCAGATCGATCAGGCTGTGGCGCGAGAGCTGCTCGAGCATGTGATCGAGAAATCCGATGCCCGTCTCGATGTCATAGGCACCGGTTCCGTCGAGGTTCACCGCGACAGAGATATCGGTTTCCTTGGTCGTCCGCACGACCTCGGCCCGGCGTCCGGGCTGATCTTCTACACTCATGATTTTCTCCTGCAGATCGGCATGGGGCCGAGCGCGGCGCCTAGATAGCAGGCAAGGGCGGCGCGCGCCATCCCGGAAGACGATTGGCGGATGGTGCTTTTTTGGTCATCATACGGGTCCAGCCATCCCGTTTTCCTGTTCCTCCCGATCCTCATGACGACCCCGCCCGCCCGCATCCGCAGTTTTTCCCACGGCGATACCCTGCTTCAGGCCGGTTCCGACCATGAAGAAGGCTTTGTCATTCTGTCGGGCCATGTGAAGCTGCGCCCCAAGCTGGGCGCCATGGTCGAACGGGCCGGGCAGGGGGCCGTGATCGGTGCTGTGAGCCTGTTGTTCAGGGGCGCGCAGGAGTACACGGCCGTGGCTCGCGGAGATGTCGAGGCGGCCATCGTGGACCGGGCGACCGTATCCGCCCAGCTCTCGCGCAATCCCGAGCTCGTGCGCGAGGCGGCCAGCGGAATCCTTTCACGCCTCGACCTGGTGCCGCGGGCGGAGCGCGACGCCGTTCCGACCGCCCATGACGGCCCCATTGCCGCACCAGGCACCTGGTCCGATATCCGCCTGAAGCCGGCCAGCCAGGAGACCCGCGCCGGTTTGCCGCGACGCGGCCTGCAGATCGACCAGATGCCGTTCGGGATTGGCCGCAAGCCGCTCCGCGGCGAGCAGTCCCCCCGGGTGGAGATTGCGCTGATGTTCTCCGACAGCAAGCCCTACAATCTGTCCCGCAGCCATTTCGCGATTGAACGCGGCCACAATGCCCTAATGCTGCGCGATGTGGGCAGCCAGCTGGGCACGGTCGTCAACGGGCTGCGTATCGGCATCGACGAGCCCATGAACGCAGTGCCGCTGCATATCGGCGAAAACGAGATCATCGCCGGGGCCGCGGATTCTCCGTTTCGTTTCGTGCTGGAAATCACATCCTGAGGCGCAACCCGGGCTCCGGGGCCAAACACGCCCGCCACTTGATCGGCGATCCCGCCACCCCAAATGGAGACTCCGGCCCGCCGCGCCCATTGCGCGTCCTGCCCGGATACGGCAGGACTCCCTGATCCCAGAACCGACACGCAAGCACCGGACAGATTCATGAACGCTTCTCAGCACGACGACCGCATCCCGTCCTGGCACGGCACCACCATCCTTTCCGTCCGCAAGGGCGACAGCGTGGTGATCGCCGGGGACGGCCAGGTCTCCCTGGGCCAGACCGTCATCAAGTCGAGCGCCCGCAAGGTACGCCCGCTGGGCGATGGCAGCGTGATCGCCGGGTTTGCCGGGGCGACCGCCGATGCCATGACCCTCTTCGAGCGGCTCGAGGCCAAGCTGGAAACTCATCCGGGACAGCTCGTACGCGCCTGTGTCGAACTCGCCAAGGACTGGCGGACCGACCGCTATCTGCGCCGCCTGGAAGCCATGATGGCCGTTGCCAGCAAGGACGCTTCGCTGGTGCTCACCGGCACCGGCGATGTGCTCGAACCCGATGACGGGATCATCGCCATCGGTTCGGGCGGCAATTACGCGCTCGCCGCGGCCCGCGCGCTGGCGGACCGGGACGATCTCGACGCCCGCCAGATCGCCGAGAAGGCGATGGGGATCGCGGCCGATATCTGCGTCTATACCAACACCAACCTCACCATTGAATCGCTCTAGTGACACACACCAAAGCGACCCTCATCCAACGGGACTGCTCATGACCAACTTTTCCCCGCGCGAGATCGTTTCCGAACTCGACCGTTTCATCGTCGGCCAGAACGACGCCAAACGTGCCGTGGCCATCGCGCTGCGCAACCGCTGGCGGCGCCAGCAGCTGCCCGAGGATCTGCGCGAAGAGGTGCTGCCCAAGAATATCCTGATGATCGGGCCGACCGGTGTCGGCAAGACCGAAATCTCGCGCCGCCTGGCCAAGCTAGCCAACGCGCCGTTCATCAAGATCGAGGCGACCAAGTTCACCGAGGTCGGCTATGTGGGCCGTGATGTGGAATCCATAGTCCGCGACCTGGTGGAGCAGGCGATCCTGATCACCAAGGAAAACCGGCGCAGCGAGGTGAAGGCCCAGGCGGAGCTGAATGCCGAGCGCCGGGTGCTCGACGCGCTGGTCGGGGAAAATGCCAGCGAGGCCACCCGCAATTCCTTTCAGGCCAAACTGCGGACCGGCGAGCTCGACGACAAGGAGATCGAGGTCCAGGTCGCCGACAATGCCGGCATGCAGATGCCGACCATGGACATTCCGGGCATGCCCGGCGGTCAGATGGGCATGATCAATCTCAACGATATGCTCGGAAAGGCCTTCGGGCAGCAGACCAAGCCACGCCGGATGACCGTCGCCGAGAGCTATCACGTGCTGCTCGCCGACGAAGCCGACAAGCTGCTCGACGAGGACAAGGTCGTCGAGGAGGCCCTGAAATCCGTCGAGAATGACGGTATCGTGTTCCTCGACGAGATCGACAAGATCACCGCGCGCAGCGACCGCCAGGGCGGCGATGTCAGCCGGGAAGGGGTGCAGCGCGACCTGCTGCCGCTGATCGAGGGCACGACCGTGGCGACCAAGTACGGCGCGGTGAAAACCGATCATATTCTGTTTATCGCCTCGGGCGCATTCCATCTCACCAAGCCCTCGGACCTTCTGCCCGAGTTGCAGGGCCGACTGCCGATCCGGGTCGAGCTCAGCGCGCTGACCCGCGAGGATTTCGGGCGCATCCTGCGCGAACCGGAGAACAGCCTGATCCGCCAGTATGTGGCGCTGATGGACACGGAAGGCGTGACCCTCAACTTCACCGAGGAGGCCATCGACACGCTCGCCGAGCTATCGGCGGAGATCAATCAGTCGGTCGAAAATATCGGCGCACGGCGCCTGCACACGGTGCTCGAACGGCTGCTGGAAGAGATCAGCTTCACCGCCCCGGATCGGGACGGCGAGCAGATCGACATCGACGACGCCATGGTCCGCGAACGCCTGGAAGAGCTGACCAAGAACGCCGATCTGTCGAAGTTCATTCTCTAGTCCTTCCGCGTCATGCCCGCGCAGGCGGGCATCCATGAACACCGCACGCGATCAGGCCTACGCCTGTGTTTATGGGTTCCCGCCTTCGCGGGAACGACGCCTGTACGAAATCGGTTCCCGGTTTCCCCCCGGCGCGCACCATCGTAAAGTGTCGGCAACCAACAAACCTTTTCTCCGGGGGAGACAACACCATGCAAGTGCCCAAGCAAGTCATCGATCTGTCCATGCCGCTCGACAACGACACCATCGTCGATCCGGAAATTATGCGGCCCAAGATTCAGTACGTCACCCAGGAAGAAAACGCCGAGGCCATGGCCAGCTTCTTCCCGGGCATGAAGACGGTCGATCTGCCCGACGGCGAGGGCTGGGCCTGGGAGATCGTGACGCTGACCACCCATAACGGAACCCATATCGATGCGCCCTGGCACTACCATTCGGTGGACAAGGACGGGAACCGGATGCAGACCATCGACGAGTTGCCCCTCGACTGGTTCTACCGGCCGGCCGTGAAGTTCGACTTCCGCCATTTTCCGGACGGCTACATCGTCCAGCCCGACGACGTGGAAGCCGAACTCAAGCGCATTGACTACGAACTCCAGCCGCTCGACATCGTGCTCGTGAACACCAAAGCGAGCGAGTATTACGGCAGCGAGGAATATCTCAGCCGTGGCATCGGCATGGGCCGGGAAGCGACCCTCTATCTCACCCAGAAGCACGGCGTCCGGGTGACCGGCATCGACGCCTGGGGCTGGGACGCGCCGTTCTCCCTGCAGCAGGAAACCTATGCCAAGGACCATGATGCGCTGGCCGTCTGGCAGGGCCACTGGGCTGGCATCGAGCAGCCCTACTGTCATATGGAGAAGCTGCTGAACCTGGAAACCCTGCCCGATCACGGGTTCATGGTCAGCTGCATGCCCTACAAGATCAAAGGCGCCTCGGGTGGCTGGATCCGCTGCGTCGCGATGCTCTTCGACGACTAGGCGTTCGAGATCACCAGTTCGGAGTGCATGCAGGGGCGGGTTTCAAACCCGCCCCTGCTGCGTTTCGGGGGCGCTGCGCGAAGAGACAATGCACCTCGTCACCTTCCCGCACAGGCGGGCATCCATAGTCACGGACGGCACCGGCTCAGTACAGATCCCCGCGCAGGCGGGCGAGCAGGGCGATCGCGTCCTGTTCGGAAATGTCCTGCACCTTCTCCGCCAGCGTGTTGGCGAGCTCTGTGTGGGCGGGTGACAACCCGGAGGTATCAACCGTCACCTTCGGGTGGGACAGCCGGGCGAGGCGGTGCATTTCCTCGTAGTCGTCCCAGATCAGGTGAAAATACTCGCAGATCTGCACCACCAGCGCCTCGGACGGGCGGCCGCGATGGCCGTGTTCGAGGGACGAGAGATAGGCCGGTGACAGTTCGAGATCGGCCGCCATCTGCTTCAGGTTCACACCGCGCTGCGCACGCAATCCGCGGACCTTTTCGCCGAAGGGCGTCATGCGCCCCGGTCCCGTCCATCCCGATCCCGCTTGCGGCGCAGCAGCACATAGAACGCGCCGTCACGCCCATGCTGGGGACGGGCGGTCGTGAAGGAGACAACATGATTGCGGCAGGGGGCCTGATTGAGCCACTGGGGCAGGCGCTCGCGCAGCACGCCCGAGCCTTCCCGCGAGCCGCGCCCGGTGATCACGAGCACCTTGCGTTTGCTCGCCGCCGCGCAGGACAAAATAAAATCGTTCAGGGCGTGGTGGGCGGCGTCCTGATACATGCCGTGCAGATCCAGCCGGGCATCGATGGGAAGCTTGCCCCGGCGGAACCGGTCGGCGGTGCGCCGGTCCATGCCGCTGTAGTCGCCGCTGGCAAGCGTCTTTGCAGGCTTGGGCGGGGGCGGTGGTGGTGACACCGGCCGGGCCGTGGCACGCGCCGGTTTTTGGGCCGGGGGCGCTTTCGCCGCGATCTTCTTGTCGGCCTTGGCTGCGGGATGTTCGGGCCGCGGGCGGCGCTGCTTGATGGGTTTGGCGTCCGCCAGAACACGGCGGAACAGTTCCGCGTCGTCGTCCTCTGGTTCGCCTGGTGTCATTCGCTATCGACGAGGACAATGTGCAGGCGGCGCGGCCCATGGGCGCCGAGCAGGAGCGTCTGTTCGATATCCCCCGAACGGGACGGGCCGGTGACAAAGTTCACCGTGCGCGGCAACTGCCCGTTGCGCCCGGAGTCCGGATCGCCGGCCTGGGCGCGGATCGAATCCCAGACGTCTTCATAGGATTTGACCACCCGGCCGGCGGGCAGAACGACGACATGAGTTTCCGGCATGAAGTTCAGCGTCGAGGGGTGGTCCGGACCGGAATACATGGCCAGCGTGCCGGTCTCGGCGACCGCTGCCGGGGCCGAGGTCACGCTGACCTGATCGGATTCAACCGGCGCCCCGCGGCGGATTTCCAGCAGGGCATTCTCGGACCACGGCGCGTCGTCGAGCGTGGCATCCGGCGCCATGACGATTTCCGAGGGCAGGTTTTCGCTGCGCAGATACTCACCGACCGCGGCGGGCACCTCGGACATGTCCGAGACATGGGCGACCGTCGCATGGACCCTAGTGGCCATCTCCTCGAACAGGGAGACCAGACCAGCGTCATCAAGCTCGGTGCGTTGCGGCACGATGTTGCGGGCGTGGCCGACCATCCGTGCGCGCAGCTTGTTGGCGGTGTCCGCATCGACCGGGCCGTCCCGGCCCAGAGAGCGGCGGAGCGAGCCAAGAACTATTTCGCGATCACTCATTGCGGGCGCTCCCCTGATTTCCAGCGGGACTGGAAGGTGCGGCCCTCCGGTGCGGGCAACTCGCGATACTTCGTCCAGCCTTTGGCGAGCGGCACCGAAGACAGGCGGCCGCGCGCCCGTCCCATGCGGGCGAGCAGGCGCATCTGGAGGCCCGTTGCCAGCTGATAGAGTTTCGGGCGCCTGGCCATGAACGCCCAGAGGCCGAGGCCGACCCGCGCCGCGCCGGGCGAGAGGTGCTTCTCGAATTCCTGTTCGCGCCAGTTCCGCATCATCTTCGGCAGCGGAATACGCACCGGGCAAACCTCTTCGCAGCGCCCGCAGAAGCTCGACGCATTGGGCAGGTGGCCGGCTTCGTCCACGCCCAGCAGGCCCGGGGTCAGCACCGAGCCCATCGGTCCGGGATAGACCCAGCCATAGGCATGGCCGCCGACCGACTGATAGACCGGGCAGTGGTTCATGCAGGCCCCGCAGCGAATGCAGCGCAGCATGTCCTGAAACTCCGTGCCGATCATGTCGGTGCGGCCATTGTCGAGCAGGATCACGTGATACTGCTCCGGCCCGTCCGGATCGCCTTCGCGCTTCGGCCCGGTCGAGAGCGTCGTGTAGCTGGAGAATTCCTGGCCGGTCGCCGAGCGCGCCAGCACCCGCAGAATGGTCGAGGCGTCCTCGAGGGTGGGGACCATCTTCTCGAGGCTCGCCAGCACGATATGCACCTTGGGGATCAGCTGGGACAGATCGCCATTGCCTTCATTGGTCACGATGATCGAGGAGCCGGTTTCGGCGATCAGCAGGTTCGCCCCGGTGATGCCAACCTCGGCCTCGAAATATTTCTTGCGCAGGATGGTCCGCGCTTCGTTGAGCAGCGTCGGCGGCTCTTCGAGAATCCGGTCCGGGTCGAGCTCGGTGTGATTCTCACGGAAGCTTTGCTCGACCTGGTCCTTGGTCAGGTGAACGGCCGGCGCGATGATGTGGCTCGGCTTCTCGCCACGCAGCTGGATGATGTACTCGCCGAGATCGGTCTCGACCGGGCGGATGCCGTTCGCCTCCAGCATCTCGTTGATCTCGCACTCCTCACCGATCATCGACTTGCCCTTGTTGACCGCTTTCGCGTCAACCGAGCGGCAGATCTCCAGAACGATCCGGCGGGCATCCTCGGCGGTGCGCGCCCAGTGGACATGACCACCATTCTCGACGACCTTTTCCTCATAGGCTTCGAGGTAGAAATCGAGATTCTCGATTGTGTGGTTCTTGATTTCGCGGGCCTGGTCGCGCAGGTCCTCGAACTCGGGCAGATTCCCGGCCGCCGTCGAACGGCCATCGACGAAGTGCCCGCGCGCCTTGTTCAGGGCCGCCTGCAAATCCTCATTCGCAAGCTGTTCCTTCGCGTTGTTCTTGAAGTTTCGGCTGGTGGGATGAACATTCATTGCGCTTATGCCTTCCCGTCCTGCGGCTCGCCGATGGCCGGCCCGTCGCCCATGCCCGCGAGCACCTCCGCCACGTGGCGGACCCGAACATTGGCACCTTCACGCTGCAGCTTGCCGGCCATATTCATCAGGCAGCCCATATCGCCCGCCAGCAGGGTTTCCGCCCCGGTGGCCAGGATCTTCTCGGTCTTGTTCGAGACCATGTTGTTGGAGATATCCGGATACTTCACACAGAAGGTGCCGCCGAACCCGCAGCAGACATTGGAATCTTCCAGCTCGCGCAGATGCAGGCCGTTCACGCCGTCAAGCAGCGCACGCGGCTGGCCGTGAATCCCCAGTTCGCGCAGGCCCGAACAGGAATCGTGATAGGTGACGGTCCCGTCAAAGGCCGCGTCCACATTCCCGACCTTCAGAATATCGGTCAGGAACGAGACCAGCTCGTGGGTCCGCCCGGACAGATCTTCGGCCCGCGCCGCCCAGTCCGGGTCGTCGGCAAACAGCTCGGG
>Ga0181558_10004797_pt1 | contig 12054 bp, 9 predicted proteins | sample 011ome_22_FD_133754 | JGI IMG/M metagenome (GOLD analysis project Ga0181558, IMG submission 133754) | Coastal salt marsh microbial communities from the Groves Creek Marsh, Skidaway Island, Georgia - 011507BT metaG (megahit assembly) | ecosystem: Environmental > Aquatic > Marine > Intertidal zone... | reverse complement strand
TCAGGAATAGAAGGTACCATATTAGATATAATCAATCCTTTTAAATGTTCTTGATATTTCAATGCATATTGCATCCCTAAAATACCGCCCCAAGATTGTCCATACAAGAAAAAATTGTCTTTTGTCAACCCTAAAGCAACCCGAACTTGTTCTACTTCTTCTACAAAACGATCTAAATCCCAAAGTGACAAATCTGTGGGTTGATCGCTATAATAAGACCCCAATTGATCGTAATAATAGTATTCGATTCCTTCGTTAGGAAAATACCCATCAAATGATTCATAAATTTCATGAGTCATTCCCGGGCCTCCGTGTAATAACAATACTTTCACAGTTGGATTGTTTCCAACTCTTTTGGTCCAAACATTGAACTCCCCTTTTGGTGTCGAAATAGGAATCATCTTAATCCCTCCTAAATATTGATCGTCTCTGTTAGAACTGTCTAAATAATTGGTGTCCGAAGTCGAAATAGACGTTTTAAGTTCTGTTTTACAAGAAGTTAGTATTAAAGTAAAAAAAAGAATGTAAATTATTTTAGTTTTCATATATCTATATTTTTTTTAAGGTCACGTGCTGCCTACCGCAGGCAGGTATGCTATTAGTCATTCCCTTGGGTGATAATAATTCTAGCATGTCATTCATAAAAGATGAATTTTAAGTAAATATAATCATTTAAAAAGCGTTTTTCATAATTTCCTCTACGACTTCTGGATTTAACAAGGTGCTAATATCTCCTAAATTAGAGGTGTCCTTACACGCAATTTTACGAAGAATACGGCGCATGATTTTTCCAGAACGTGTTTTTGGAAGGCCAGACGTAAATTGAATCTTGTCGAGTTTTGCAATAGGTCCTATCTGTTTACTGATAAGTTCATTAATTTCCGTTTTCAAAACGTCATTCATTGCATCTGAATTTTTTAGGGTCACATAGCCATACAGAGCACTCCCCTTAATATCGTGCGGATAGCCAACAATCGCAGATTCAGAAACGTTTGAATGCTCATTAATAGCATCTTCTATAGGAGCAGTTCCTAAGTTATGCCCCGAGACAATAATAACATCATCTACACGACCTGTAATACGATAGTGCCCATTTTCATCTCTAAAAGCACCATCACCTGTAAAGTATTTTTGATCATAGGCAGAAAAATAGGTCTCTTTATAACGTTGATGGTTGCCCCAAATGGTACGTGCCATGGATGGCCAAGGAAATTTAATACACAAACGACCTTCAACAGCGTTACCTTCAATTTCTACCCCCATTTCATCCATCAATGCAGGTTGAACACCAACAAAAGGCAGTGTTGCAAACGTTGGCTTCCCTTCAAAACTATTTGGAACTGGAGATATCATAATTCCTCCTGTTTCAGTTTGCCACCAAGTATCTACAATAGGGCATTTATTTTTTCCAATATGTTCATTGTACCAATGCCAAGCTTCTTCGTTAATAGGTTCTCCGACAGTCCCTAAAATTTTTAAGGATGATAAATCGTAAGGTTTTACAACCTCCAAGCCTTGTTTTGCTAATGCTCTAATAGCAGTAGGTGCAGTATAAAATTGAGTTACCTTATGTTTTTCAACAATCGACCAAAAACGACCATAATCAGGGTAACTTGGTACCCCTTCAAACATAAGAGTAGTCGCTCCATTTAACAATGGTCCATATACAATATAACTGTGTCCCGTAATCCAACCAATATCGGCTGTACACCAATACACATCTTCAGGGTTGTATTGAAAAATATTTTTAAACGTATAAGCTGAATATACCATATAGCCTGCTGTAGAGTGAACCATTCCTTTGGGTTGTCCCGTTGAACCCGATGTGTATAATATGAACAGAGGATCTTCAGCATCCATGACAGTCGCTTCACAAACTTCGGATGCGTCATCTAAAAGTGGTTGCAACCAAAAATCTCTACCCGAAACCATCGAAATATCAGAATTAATACGTTTGGCAACAAGAACAGATTTAATTCCCGTACAATCCAAAAGTGCTGTATCCACAATTGATTTTAAATCAATTGTCTTAGCTCCACGGTAACCACCATCACTAGTTATGACCATTTTACAGTCACAATCGTTAATTCTTGTTGATAAGGCGGATGCTGAAAATCCAGCAAAAACAACGGAGTGAATCGCTCCGATACGGGCACATGCCAAAACAGAAATTGCCAACTCTGGAATCATGGGCAAGTAAATACAGATCCTATCCCCTTTTTGGATGCCTTTAGATTTTAATACATTGGCAAATTGATTGACACGTTTGTGCAATTCATTATATGAAATTGCTTCGGAAGGGTTATTTGGGTCGTTGGGCTCAAATAAGATAGCGGTTTTATTGCCATTAACTTCTAAGTGGCGATCGATACAGTTTTCAGTAATATTGAGTTGAGCCCCTTCAAACCAACTGACTTTTGGAATAGAGAAATCCCAATCTAAAACGCTAGTCCAAGGACGTTTCCAAGTAAAGTTTTCTTTGGCTATAGTTGCCCAAAATGCTTCGGGGTTCTCAACAGCTTCGAAATAATTGCTATGATATGCTTTTAAATTGTTAATTTCGAATTTAATCATCTAAATAAAATTAAGTGTCTAATATAATATATTTTGGATTACAATTTTACACATTTAAGGAGCTTACTCAATTAAAATAAGATTAAAAATGAATTTAGAAAAATAGTATTCATCTTTAATTCTTGTATTTAATGTTTTTAGGACGTGTTTTATTTTATGATACAAATCCTAAATAGAGTACTCCATTATTGGTTAATAATTTTAATACAACCTTTTTTCGAGTTTATTATCCTAAATTTGCGTATTAACCAACCTAATTGTGCAAATAAAACGTCTTTATTTTATTGATGCTGTAAGAGCCTTTGCCATCTTAATGATGCTTCAAGGACATTTTATAGACACTCTTTTAGCAATCGAATATCGTGATACAAACAACATAGCTTTTAATACTTGGACGTATTTTAGAGGGATTACTGCGCCAGTATTTTTCACAATTTCAGGCTTAATTTTCACCTATTTACTTATCAAAGCCAAAGAAAAAGGAACCCTCAACTATCGAATGCGAAAAGGAGTCATTCGAGGGTTAATGTTGATTGGTATTGGTTATGCGTTGCGAATTCCAATTTTCAGATGGTTGACAGGATCTTTTGGCACCTATTTTTTGGTGATTGATGTATTGCAGATTATTGGACTGTCATTAATTTTGATTGTGGGCCTGTACATCCTCTGTCAAAAAAAGATTTTAATTTTCTCTATGGTCATGCTTTGTTTAGGAACGGTTGTGTTTCTAAACGAACCCCTTTATCGATCCTTTACTGCCGAAGGGATTCCGTTGGTATTTGCTAATTATCTTACAAAAGCTAATGGGTCAATATTTACGATTCTTCCTTGGTTTGGATACATGGCTTATGGAGCCTTTATCGCGACTTTATTTTATAGCTACTTGTTACGTCCACAGTTTAAGATTGCAATTGTTTCGGGATTTTTTGTGGTGGGGTCTGGATTGATTTACACCTCTTCTACCCTCCTGCACTGGCTTCCAACAGTTACCGATATCACACTCTTTATTGAAGTTGCAAATTATAATTATTTATTTGTCAGACTTGGAAATGTCTTGATACTTTTCGGATTGTTTTACGCTTTAGAGTCCTATTTAAAACACCCTGTAATTTTAAAAATTGGACAAAAAACACTTTCCATTTATGTGGTTCACTTCATCCTTCTTTATGGCAGTTTTACAGGAAAGGGACTGAACAGAATGTTTGGAAAAAACTTAACTCCAATCGAAGCCATTACTGGTGCTCTTTGTTTTTTAGTGGTCGTAAGTTTGATTTCAATTTATATTATTAAAGCAAATACACAGGTATATGGTTTTTTTAGACGCAAAGCCTATAAACTAAAAACGTTTATAAAGTCTTTAAATAACTAAGAACATTGGTTTCTATACGTGTTTGAATATCTGACACATTGGCTTTTACAAAGGGTTCTCCTGTAATATTTTCATACAATTCAATATAACGTTTGCTTACCGATTCTATATAATCATCACTCATCACAGGAACTGTTTGCCCTTCTAGTCCTTGAAAATTATGAGCAATCAACCACTGTCTTACAAACTCTTTTGAGAGTTGTTTTTGAGGCTCATTATTGGCTTGACGAGCCTCATATCCATCAGCATAAAAATAGCGGGACGAATCTGGAGTATGGATTTCATCGATTAAAACAATGACCCCATCTTTGGTTTTACCAAATTCATATTTTGTATCGACTAAAATTAACCCTCTTGAAGCGGCAATATCAGTACCTCTTTGAAATAATTTTCGTGTATAATCTTCTAAAACCACATAATCGGCTTCAGAAACAATCCCTCGTTTTAGAATGTCTTCTCTAGAAATATCTTCGTCATGATCTCCCATTTCAGCTTTGGTTGCAGGAGTAATGATGGGTGTTGGAAAAGCATCATTTTCTTTCAGACCTTCAGGCATTTCAACCCCACAAAGCAGTCGTTTTCCTGAAGAATATTCGCGGGCGGCATGACCAGACATATACCCTCTTATGACCATTTCAACTTTAAATGGCTCACATAAATGTCCCACCGCAACATTTGGGTCTGGAGTCGCTATCAACCAATTTGGAACAATATCAGCAGTAGCTTCCATCATTTTAGTGGCTATTTGATTAAGGATTTGACCTTTATATGGAATTCCTTTTGGCATCACGACATCAAAAGCAGACAATCGATCAGTTGCCACCATTACTAAAAGAGAATCATTTATATTATAAACCTCTCTTACTTTTCCTTTGTAAAGATTTGATTGTCCTGGGAATTCAAAATTTGTATCAGTAATGGTACGATTCATGCTATTATTTTAATCTCTATTTTCTATATTTTTATAGGCTTCAATTACTTTTTTAACCAACTTATGACGAATAACATCTTTATCATCTAAAAAGATCATACCAACACCTTCAATATCCTTTAAAATTAAAAGTGCTTCTTTCAGCCCAGATATGGTACGTCGTGGTAAATCTATTTGTCCGGGATCTCCAGTTAAAAGAAATTTAGCATCCTTCCCCATACGCGTCAAAAACATTTTCATTTGAGCATGGGTGGTGTTTTGACCTTCATCCAGAATAACAAAGGCGTGGTCTAAAGTGCGGCCTCTCATAAATGCTAAAGGCGCAATTTGAATGGTGCCATTTTCTATATAGTTATCTAATTTTTCTGGGGGAATCATATCTCTTAAAGCATCATATAAAGGCTGCATATAAGGATCTAATTTTTCTTTTAAATCACCTGGCAAAAACCCTAGATTCTCTCCTGCTTCCACAGCAGGACGGGTTAAAATAATCCGTTTGACTTCTTTGTTCTTAAGAGCACGAACCGCTAAAGCAACTCCAGTGTAGGTTTTTCCTGTTCCAGCGGGGCCTATTGCAAATACCATGTCATTCTTATAGACACTGTCCACCAACCTTCGTTGATTTGCTGTTTGTGCCTTTATCAGACGACCATTGACACCATGTACAATAACTTCCCCACTTTTGGGAGACGAATCATAGTCCGCTTTAGAATCACTTGTAAGAACACGTTCAATCATGTTTTCGTCCAATTTATTGAATTTTTGAAAATGACTTAACAGCATTTTCATGCGTTTGTCAAATTCTGCTAACAATTCTTCATCGCCAAAAGCGGTGATCTTTGTTCCTCTAGCTACAATTTTTAGCTTTGGAAAATACCGTTTTAAAAGTTCGATATTTTTATTTTGAGCACCAAAAAATTCTTTTGGTGTAATATCCATTAATTCAATTATTAATTCATTCAAAGGGTTCTTAGGTTTAGTTGATTTATGATTTTATACGACACTATAAATGTACTCACAATTTAGTATAATTTTTAGGACTGTTAATAAAAATTTAAAACAAAAATTGTGTAGGTTTGTATATCTTAAAGGATCAAAAAAAATCGAACTAATTTAAATTAAACAATACGCTTCTTTAATGGGCATTATCACTTTAACGACCGATTTTGGAACAAAAGATCATTTTGCAGGTACTGTAAAAGGTGCTTTGTTGTCTGAAATTGTGGAGGCTAAAATAGTGGACATCTCGCATAACATTGCACCATTTAGCATATTAGAAGCAGCCTATGTAATTCAAAATGCATTTGAGAGTTTTCCTGTGGGAAGTATTCATATTATTGGGGTTGACTCTGAAATAAGTGAAGAAAACAAACATATTGTAGTTCAGCTCAACGATCATTATTTTATTTGTGCGAATAATGGAATTATGAGTATGATTTGTTCTGAAATCAATCCACAAAAAATTGTAGAAATAAATATTCACGATAAAATATCCACTAGTTTTCCTGTTTTGGATGTTTTTGTAAAAGTTGCTGCCCATATTGCACGTGGGGGTACTTTAGAAGTTATTGGGAAAGTTATTACAGAAATCAAACCCATTAAAAATATTGTTCCTATTGTAAAAGATGAAGGGAATCAATTGATCGGAAATGTGATTTATATAGATCATTACGGCAACGTAATTACCAACATAAAAAAGCGCTTTTTTGAATCGGTTCAAAAAGGACGACGCTTTGAAATTTCAGCTCGAAATCATAAATTCAAACGTATTTATAACCACTACACTGATATTGTTGATTTTAACATTGCGGCTGAATTACGTAATGATGAAGGACAAGGCCTTGTTGTTTTTAATTCCTCAGGATATTTAGAAATTGCTGTATATCGAAGTAACCTAGCCACAGTGGGAAGTGCTTCGACCCTATTAGGTTTGGATATGATGGATAATATTTCTATTAATTTTTTCAAAGATTAAGATGAAAACAGCAAGGTTTAACAACTCAAAAAGCTATCAACCTTATGTTAATAAGTTTCTTTTAATAATACCCATCAAAAAGATATATTTGTAGAAGCCCTTTTATTAAATTTATAACCCACATTGCAGATGAAATTTATAGTTTCCAGTTCGTATTTACTAAAACAACTTCAAGTCTTAGGAGGCGTGATAAACAATTCTAACACCCTACCTATTTTAGATAATTTCTTATTTGAATTAGAACATTCAAAATTAACGGTTTCTGCGAGTGATTTAGAAACCACTATGGCCTCCACGTTGGAAGTAGAAAGTAATAGTGAAGGCAGTGTTGCCATTCCTGCTAAACTCTTGTTAGAAACGCTTAAAACCTTTCCTGAGCAACCCCTAACATTTGTCATTGAAGATAACAACACAATTGAAATTAGTTCTAATCATGGGAAATATGCCTTGGCTTATGCAAGTGCAGACGAGTTTCCAAAAGCAATTTCTTTAGACAGTCCGAGTACCACAACCCTTGGAGCTGATATATTGGCTACTGCCATTTCAAAAACAATTTTTGCAGCTGGAAATGACGATTTACGCCCTGTAATGAGTGGTGTCTTTTTTCAGTTTTCAACAGAGAGTTTAACTTTTGTAGCAACAGATGCACATAAACTCGTTAAATATTCTCGAACAGATGTAACTGCCAATGAAACGGCTGAATTTATAATGCCTAAAAAACCTCTGAATTTATTGAAAGGAATTTTAGCAGGAAGTGATGAGGATGTAACCATTGAATATAACGATTCTAATGCTAAATTTTCGTTTGAAAATTCAGTATTAATCTGTCGATTAATTGATGGAAAATATCCAAACTATGAAGCCGTGATTCCAAAGGAAAATCCAAATCAATTAACAATCAGTCGCAATCAATTTTTAAATTCGGTAAGACGTGTTTCGATATTCTCAAACAAAACAACCCATCAAATCCGCTTAAAGATTGCAGGAGCAGAACTCAATATTTCTGCCGAAGATGTTGATTATAGCAACAAAGCCGAAGAACGCTTGACTTGTGATTACCAAGGAGATGATATGCAAATTGGATTTAATTCTCGTTTCTTATCTGAAATGCTAAGCAACCTGAATGCCGAGGATATTCAACTCGAAATGAGCATGCCAAACCGTGCCGGAATCTTAACACCTATTGATGGATTGGACGAAGGCGAAACAGTGACCATGCTTGTAATGCCAGTGATGCTCAATAGCTAAGACCTAAATTTTCATAAATTTTAAAATAGCATTCCGAGAGGAATGCTGTTTTTTGTTATATTGATTTTAAAAATCTAATACCCATAAAATGAAATACAGAAAAGCAACATCTAAAGACTTAGATTCATTATCTGAATTGTTTGATGCCTACAGAATGTTTTATCATAAATCAACAGATCTTGAAGGTGCTAAAACTTTTTTGGAAGAACGTATTTCTAACAAGGATTCTAAAATCTTTATAGCGGAAACTATTGAAAATGAAATAGTAGGATTTGTGCAACTATATCCGCTCTTTTCTTCGACTCGCATGAAAAAATACTGGCTCTTAAACGATTTGTTTGTACACCCAGACGCTCGTGGGAACGGCATTTCAGTTGCGTTGATCCAAAAGGCGAAAACCCTTGTGGAGGATTCCAATGCTTGTGGGATGTATTTAGAAACTGATAAAACCAATTTAATTGGGAATAAGCTATACCCAAAAACAGGGTTTAAACTCAATACAACAGCTAATTTTTATGAGTGGACTAACCCTTAGTGTTTTTTTTATATTCCGTTGATGAAGATACTTACAGCTAAGATCATTTTTTATTAAGTTTTATAAAGTAATGAAATAGCTTTCAATAAGTGGGTTGGCTAATTCGTAAAAGTTTACTCCCCATACATCTTCGTACGCAGGGCCTTAATCTTAGGGTCTTGCATATACTCATCAAAGGTCGTATAACGGTCAATCACGCCCTTAGGAGTTAGCTCAATAACTCTATTCGCAACGGTTTGTGCAAACTCATGATCATGCGTAGTAAACAACACAGTTCCTTTAAAGTTTTTTAAGGAATTATTAAACGCTGTGATACTTTCCAAATCCAAGTGGTTGGTGGGTTCGTCGAGCATGAGAACATTAGCACGCATCATCATCATACGGGAAAGCATACATCGCACTTTTTCGCCACCAGACAATACATTGGATTTTTTGAGAGCTTCTTCCCCACTAAAAATCATTTTTCCTAAAAATCCACGAATGTAAACTTCTTCTCGTTCTTCTTCAGTTTTTGCCCACTGACGTAACCAATCTACCAAATTCATGGAATTCTTAAAAAAACTGCTGTTATCTAAAGGCAAATAGGATTGAGAAGTAGTCACTCCCCATTGAAATTTACCGTTTTTAGGATCTAGATTCCCATTCACAATATCATAAAATGCCGAAGTCGCTCTAGAATCTTTGGAATACACCACGACCTTATCGCCTTTATTTAAGTTTAAATCGATTTTATCAAAAAGCGTTTCGCCTTCCAATTCGTAAGCTAATTTTTCAACATTCAAAATTTGATCTCCAGCTTCGCGATCGCGTTCAAAAATAATAGCTGGATAACGTCTGCTAGAGGGACGAATGTCAGCTACATCTAATTTATCAATCATTTTTTTTCGACTTGTAGCTTGTTTTGACTTTGCTACATTGGCAGAGAAACGACGAATAAATTCTTCTAATTCTTTCTTTTTATCTTCTGATTTTTTGTTTTGTTGCGCACGTTGTTTAGCAGCTAATTGAGAGGATTCATACCAAAAAGTATAGTTCCCCGAAAAGTGGTTAATCTTATTAAAGTCAATATCCGAAATATGCGTACATACGGCATCCAAAAAGTGACGGTCATGTGATACAACAATCACACAGTTGTCGTAATTGGCTAAAAAATGTTCCAACCAAGCAATGGTTTCATAATCCAAATCATTGGTAGGCTCATCCATAATTAACACATCTGGCGATCCAAACAAAGCTTGAGCCAATAAGACCCGTACTTTTTGTTTTCCATCCAAATCTTTCATTAATGTGTAATGATGTTCTTCTTTAATCCCTAAGTTAGAAAGCATTGATGCTGCATCACTATCGGCGTTCCAACCATTCATCTCTTCAAACTTCACTTGAAGTTCTCCAATACGGTCGGCATTTGCATCTGAATAATCATTATATAAGGCATCAATTTCAGACTTAATTTTGAACAAAGGTTTATTTCCCATAATTACCGTTTCCAAAACCGTGTGTTCATCGTAGAGGTTGTGATTTTGCTCAAGTACCGACATCCGCTTACCAGGTTCTAAGTGTACATGTCCAGAAGTAGGTTCTTGCACCCCTGCTATGATTTTTAGAAAGGTAGATTTACCAGCACCATTGGCACCAATAATTCCATAGCAATTTCCAGAATTGAAAGATGTATTCACTTCATCAAAAAGAACGCGTTTTCCAAATTGTACTGATAAGTTTGAAACTGATAACATACTTAAAATAATTTTTTGCAAAAGTAAATAAATCAAACCATCCATCAAATTAAACTGACTTGTAATTTAACAACGCCTTAACAAGTACAAATCATTTCATAGCTTACTTTTGATAAAATCAACATATTAATTATACTATTAGTTTAAAAATGAAACAATTACACCTCCTTTACGGGTTTTTATTTTTTTTGGGTTGCCAGACCAGTCCAAAGGGAAGTAAGGTTGTATTTGTAGGTGGAGACATCATCAATCCAAGTAATAATTATGTGGTTTTATATGATCCGCAGAACAACATAGACACCTTGTATCTTAATGATGACAATCGTTTTCATCACCATTTTTCCAACTTCAAACCTGGAATTCATTCTTTTGTGCATGGCGGAAAATATCAATCTATTCTACTGGAAGAAAATGACAGTATTATGATGCATATTAATACACTTGATTTTGACGAATCGATTGTTTACAACGGAATCGGTGCTAAAAAAAATAATTACCTTATTAATCTTTTATTAAAATTAGAAAAAGAAGATCGTAGTACCAATGCGTCTTTTGCACAGTCTCCTGAAGACTACCATCAAAGTATTGAAACATATATTTCTAAAAATGCCAATGATTTAGAGTCATTTTTACAAGCTAACCCAAATTCTGATCTCTTCAAAAAAGTGGCGTTATCGAGCATAAAATACCATTATTTCACACGCAAAGAATTGTATCCATTCCGTCATTTTGGAGTTAATAGCTTTAGTAATTTTAAGAAACTCCCTTCTAGTTTTTATAACTTTAGAAAAGAAATTGTTTACAATGATATCGATCTTAAAGATTTTTATCCTTACTATAATTTTTTATTCCCGCATATCAATAATTTGGCACTCGAGCAATTGACCACAATCAATAAGGAGTTCACATTAGACAACAACAAATTAGAATATACTACTCGCAAGTTAGAGCTCATCGATAGCTTAGTGACCAACACAATGATTAAAAATAATTTATTAAAATATACCACACGAAATTTTATTGCTAACTCAAAATCCATCGATCAAAGTTACATTTTGTATCAATCTTTTTTAGATAAGAGTACCAATGTGAAGGATAAAAAATACATTAAAGATTTATTTAAAAATGCTCAGGGGTTACAGCCAGGCTATCCATTACCGGCGATAGAAGTCATCAATCATACAAATGAAACTCTAAATATCAATACGATTTTTGAGAACCCAACCGTTATTTATTTTTGGGACAATGCCAGTCGTTATCATTTTGAAAACAGTCATATTAAGGTTAAGACCTTACAAGAAAAATTTCCGAACGTTGATTTTATTTCAATTAACATCAATTCCATGCATACCTATGCATGGAAAAATATGATTTTAGCAAATCAGTTTAAAATCAATAATGAATATCGTTTTGCCGACCCCTCCTATGCAAAAAAACGCCTGGCAATCAATTATATTAAAAAGGTGTTGATAGTAGATTCTAAAGGGGTAATCTTAAACGTTACAGCCGATTTATTTGATCCTTCATTTGAGTCACTTCTCAAAGAGTATCAATAAAAAAAGCTGAAGTTTCCCTCAGCTTTATTGAATTTCTATGAAATTAGTTCTTTAATTTCCTTTCTTATAATCTTCTAAAAATTTAGCCAAACCGCTATCACTAAGTGGGTGGCGTAACAAACCTTCAATAGAG
>Ga0181558_10004791_pt1 | contig 12061 bp, 9 predicted proteins | sample 011ome_22_FD_133754 | JGI IMG/M metagenome (GOLD analysis project Ga0181558, IMG submission 133754) | Coastal salt marsh microbial communities from the Groves Creek Marsh, Skidaway Island, Georgia - 011507BT metaG (megahit assembly) | ecosystem: Environmental > Aquatic > Marine > Intertidal zone... | reverse complement strand
GATACCTTCTACCCTCCAAAGAATTCCTGCTGGAGAATTTCCACGCACAACGATATCGTTTCGTGAATCATCGGCTCCTTGAACTCCCGCAAAATTCGAAGCCATACGAGCCGGGTCTCCCCTACTCCCGGCAAATCGATCTGTTTCTTCAACCGTAAAAAGTCGTGCCGAAATCAATGCGGCATCGTTATTTGTTTGATCATTAGATTTCCGCGCCTTCAAATCAACCGAACCCATGCGTTCAACGAATTCTCTATCAAGGGAAACATACAGCACGCCTTCCTTTCCAGAACTTAAAATAAAACCATTCGCCACAAACGGGGAATATCCGTCAAGTCGAATTAAAACTTCATTCCTCCCAATCCAGGCATTCTTGATTACAAAACTTCCATCAGAATTGCTTTTGGATTGTCTAAGGGAATCGCTGTTTTGTTCCCAGCGAACTTGAACAATGGCTTTCTCCAACGGACTTTGAGATTCTCTATCGATTACGATACCCCGTAAAGTTTGAAACGACTGAGCGAATGTGGCTTTCCCGATAATGAGCATTACTAACAATAAGGAGGTTTTTAACCCTACCCGTTTTGAAACACCATTCATATACGTTGATTTATTTATAGATGGTAAAATTACACTTATCCTTTATTTATCAAAACCCTTAACCAATCGAATTTTATTAAAATTCCATAAGACCTAAATTGATATTATTGAAAATTAATAAAACGGTGATATTCCCTTTGTAAATCTCATTAAACCAAGCCAAGTAAATCCCCATGGTTCTATTATGGTTAACTCGTTGCTGATATTTGACTTAACAGATTTAATTTCCTATATTCGTTTTATATGGTTTACCGAATATTAGCTTCTGAGACATCCGTAAATTTGGAGACTTATTTGGGTGAATACCTTTCCCAAAACCCCGAAGCCAATATCATCATCGGTTGTGATTCAAAAAACCGCGAAGACTATACCATTTATGGTCTGGTTATCGTATTGTACAAAGAGAAAAAAGGTGGACATGTATTGTATGCCAAAGAACGAATCCCACGAGTAAGAGACCGCTGGTCTCGACTATGGCGGGAAGTGGAATTATCTGTAGCATTGGCAAATGAACTTCAAGAAAAAGGATTTCCAAAGGCTCAGTTTATTGACTTGGATTTGAATCCAGACCCTCGCTATAAATCCAATGATGTTGTTAGAGCAGCAGTTGGATTAGTGGAATCTATGGAATACAAAGCACGAACCAAACCATTTAGCCTTTGCGCCAGTTATGCGGCGGATAAAGTTTGCTAATTTTTGCGTTTAGATTGGCAATTACCCCTGCTTATCGAAACTACTTATTTTTTTGAAATCCTTTTTGTATGTTCGCCGACTTAAGTATGTTAAAGGTTAGCCACGTATACAAATATTTCGATGATCAATGTGTAAACAATGACATCTGCCTCGAACTTAAACAAGGCGAAATATTTGGTTTATTAGGTCCCAACGGTGCAGGCAAAACCACATTAATGCGTATGCTAGCCACCGTTACAACCCCAGATCGCGGTGACATTTTCATACAAGGGGAATCCTTAAGCTCAAAGCACGTGCCGTTAATTGGTTACATGCCTGAAGAAAGAGGCTTATACCGTAAAATGTCGGTGGTAGATCAACTTTTATACTTTGCGGAGTTAAAAGGATTGTCGCGTTCAAAAGCTAAAGAGAACGTAAAGAAATGGCTTCATCAGCTTGATATTGTTCATTGGGCTGACAAGAAAATGGAAGAGCTTTCTAAAGGAATGGCTCAAAAAATCCAATTCATATCGACCATTTTACACGAACCCAAATTTCTAATATTGGACGAACCCTTTAGCGGGTTTGACCCTGTAAATGCCGATATGGTTAAAGACCTCATTATCAAACTAAAAAATGAGGGCACCACGATTTTATTTTCTACCCATAGAATGGATAACGTAGAAGAATTATGCGATAGACTTGCCATCATTCATGAAGGCCGCAAAGTTTTAGATGGTACCATAGAAGAAGTTCGAAGAAACCATTTTAAGAACGAATACGATTTAAACTTTTCAGAACCTATTTCAATTCCTGAAGATATCAAATTCCGAAAATTGGAACAGTCAAAATCATTCTCAATTCGTGTTACCCTAAATAACGAGGAATCCTACCAAGATTTATTGGACTGGGCATATAAAACTAAAAAATTAAAAGCTTTTGGAGAGTACCTCCCAACGATGCACGAAATATTCGTAAATAAAGTATCAAACAGATGAGAAGTATTTGGGTTGTATTAAAAAAGGAATATTTAACGCGGATTAAAAACAAAACGTTCATAATCATGACGTTTTTGGCCCCTGTATTGATTGCCTTGTTCTATGGTGGTGCTATATATTTTGCTACAGTTGGCGCCGAAGATCACTCTGCAAAAACTGTTTACTTTAATGCCCCATACTGGGATTTAGAGTCCGATGAATTGGCATTTGATGACTATACTTTCATTCCGGCTTTACCTGACTCAAAGTCGATGTTGGATGAAATCGAGTCGAAAAAAATGAGCGGTTGGCTCCAAATCAACGATAGAGATATTCATGTACTTGACTCGGCTGAATTGATTGGAGGATCTTCTTTTTCGGTTACTGAACTCCAAAAACTCAATAACCATTTAAAAACTCGAGCCCATGAATATTTATTAATGGCAGCGGGCATCTCAGACAGCACACTCCGATTAACGGAAGTTCGTGGAGGTGTTAAAGCATTAGAAATAGATAACGAAGGCGATATAGCAAACTCAAACACCACCTTAAAAAGCGCCGTTGGTTTTGCGATGGCCATGATCATTTATATGTTCATATTCATATATGGATCAATGGTTATGAGATCGGCGATGGAAGAAAAGACCAATAGAATAGTGGAGGTGATAGTCAGTTCCGTGAAACCCTTCGATTTAATGTTGGGGAAAATCTTAGGTGTTGCACTGGTTGGTCTTACTCAGTTTTTTGCATGGATAGTACTTAGTATTGCCTTGCTCGGAAGTTTGAGCTATGCCTTTTCTTCGGATGCCAATTCCATTCCTCAAGAGGCCAATAATATGCCTGTTCATGAAATCCTTTCCGGTTTCCAATCTCTTCCTTTTGTAGACATTATCGTTGTTTTTGTACTTTTCTTTCTCGGGGGATACCTCTTATACAGCAGTATTTTTGCTGCTATAGGATCTGCCGTAAATCAAGAAACCGATGTACAACAATTCATGCTACCCGTGAGTCTACCTTTGGTATTTGGATTTATCATTGCACAATCCGTGGTTTTCCAATCCCCTAACGGTCATTTGGCAAAGGTTTTCTCCATGATTCCATTAACCAGCCCCATTGTTATGGCTGTTAGAGCTCCATTTGACGTACCCTTGACCGAAATAATTGGAAGTTTTGTTGTACTCCTACTGACCTTTGTTTTTATGGTCTGGCTTTCAGCTAAAATTTATCGTGTTGGTGTATTGATGTACGGTAAAAAACCAAGTTGGAAAGACCTATGGCGTTGGATACGCCAATCTTAAAGCAAGTTCAATTGGGAAGGATTTGACCCGTTTTGCTTCGGAGATTCTACCGATACTATCGGTTTTGATTCAGCTACAGGCTCATTGCCCTCACTTCCTCCAGATTCAGAACCACTCTCTTCTTCATTCTCTTCCGATTGTTCTGACTCAGGGGCACCATTTTTCTCCGAGGTCAATTTGATTTTCTTTACTGTATCAAATGAAAGTCTATTACCTACAGCCTTCCACCCTTTTATTTCGATAAAGTCGGTAATATTTACCTCTTCGGTAATTTTTTCCTTCTTTTTGGTTTCGGTGAGTACTTCTACTAACATAGGATTCGCTAAGGATAAACATTCTAAATGAGATCCTTTTTCCTCAGATATAAAGCCAAATTTCTTGTTGGAGGTACTTGTTTCTATAAGGAAGCGTTTTACGTAATGATATTTTGATTTTCCATCCAAATAGACAACTTGCAAAGGCAAATCGGGATAGAACTTCTGAATATGATACACCTCTTCCGGGGTAAAACGATTGATCAGTTCGTAATTGGTTAACTCATAAGATCCATCCTTGTATACTACCAACAATTGATCATCTGCATTAAAGTCACCCAGATATATACCTTTTTCATCACCGTTTAAACGACCTGTTAGGTTATCCCACCAAATATTAACACCGCCAAGGGTTGAACCACCTTTTTCTTTAAGATCAACTTTTCTTACGGCATATTTGGTGATTTGGTTACCTCCCGCTGTTTTCCCTTTTATTGCTAGTTTAGCAAAATCATAATCGAATTGCTTCAGTCGCGCATTGGCCGAGGCGCTTAAGTAAATATTCACCTTTTCAGCTTCCCCATTTGGATTCGCGGAAAAATACAACACTTTTGTCTTGGGATTATCCGTTGCCATGTTGTATACCTTTTCACGAATCAAACCAATGGCGTTGAAACGTTTCGCCATGGCTTTTTTACCTGCACCATCCCAATATACCAGGTTGTAAGTGGTCCGTTCATCGCCTTTCCGCCAGACACCCACATGGATAATTTCTTTTCCGAAGAAGTGTTTGTCTGAAACTTTGGCTATTGAATAGGTTCCATCTGCCCTGAAAGCTATGATATCATCGATATCGGAACAATCCAACACGAAAGTATCTTTCTTAAGTGAGGTACCGACAAATCCTTCTTCATAATTGGCGTACAACTTCACGTTGGCCGCAGCAACTATATTGGCTTCGATGGTATCAAATAACTTTATTTCTGTTTTCCGCTCTTTACCTGCTCCGTATTTCTTAATAAGCTGCTTGAAATATAGAATGGCATAATCGGTAAGATTATCCAAATGATGCTTTACTTCATCAATTTCGTTTTCAATACTTCTGATTTGTTCATCCGCTTTAAATGAATCATATTTAGAGATACGTTTAATCTTGATCTCCGTAAGGCGCACAATATCTTCTTCTAAAACTTCCCTTTTTAGAAGTGGTTTAAAAGGATCTAATCCGCGATCTATGGTTTCAATCACCGATTCCCACGTTTCACATTCTTCAATATCGCGATAGATTCGATTTTCAATGAATATTTTCTCCAAAGAAGAATAATGCCATTTATTCTCAAGCTCACCCAATTGGATTTCCAATTCCCGGCGTAATAGCCCAAGGGTATGATGCGTAGACGCTTTCAATATTTCGGAGACCCCCATAAAACTGGGTCGGTCTGCCTCAATTATACAAGCCAACGGCGAAATGGATAGCTCACAATCGGTGAAGGCATAGAGGGCGTTTATGGCCATATCTGGCAAAATACCAGGCGCTAACTGGATTTCGATTTCAACGTTAGCCGCTGTATTATCAATAACCTTTTTGACTTTAATTTTACCACTATCGCTGGCTTTGATTATACTTTCTATTAAACCACCCGTTGTAGTTCCAAATGGAATATCTTTGACTAAGAGTGTATTTTTATCTTTTTCTTCGATGCGGGCTCTCACGCGAATTCGACTTCCCTTCTTACCGTCGTTGTAATGCGTAAAATCGGCACTTCCTCCGGTGGGGAAATCCGGAAAAATCTCAACCTTTTTGCCTTTGAGAACGTCAATACTCGCTTCACACAGCTCGATAAAATTGTGAGGCATTATTTTCGTACTCAAGCCTACTGCAATTCCCTCAACACCTTGTGCCAAAACGAGCGGAAACTTCATGGGCAAGTTGATCGGTTCGCGCTTACGACCGTCATAACTCAATTGCCAATAGGTGGTTTTGTCGTTAAACGCCACCTCTCTAGCAAACTTCGAAAGACGTGCTTCGATATAACGAGGAGCCGCCGCAGAGTCTCCGGTTCTAACATCACCCCAGTTACCTTGGGTTTCGATGAGTAAATCCTTTTGACCTAAATTCACCAAGGCATCGCCAATCGCAGCGTCACCGTGGGGGTGATAGGCCATAGTTGCTCCGATAATATTGGCGACCTTATTGAAACGACCGTCATCCATGACGTTCATGGCGTGCAATATTCTGCGTTGCACCGGCTTCAGACCGTCTTCAACAGCGGGAATAGCCCTCTCTAATATTACATAGCTAGCATACTCAACAAACCAATCTTTGAAAAGTCCACCAACGGGCTTTACCTCCGATTGGGATTGGAGATTGTCTTCGTCGTTTTTGGGTTCAAGGTTATCGATATTTTCGGGATGCTCTTCCATGAATAACTCCCAAAATTATCATTATTATTTCAAGGTTACTTCACAGTTTATTCACAACTTCTGCGTGAATAATTAAGACCTTAAACCATATACTCGTGTGACATTTTGTCAGTTTATCCGTAAATTTGTGAAAACATGGAACTACAAGCAGTAAAACAACGTTTCGGGATTATTGGGAATGCCCCATTACTCAATGCAGCGCTTCAAACTGCAGTGAAGGTGGCGCCTACCGACATGAACGTTCTTATACAAGGAGAAAGTGGAGTTGGTAAGGAAAGTTTCAGTAAAATCATTCACCATCTTAGCGGACGCAAACACGCCCCATTTATTGCGGTAAACTGCGGCGCTATTCCGGAAGGCACTATTGATAGTGAACTGTTTGGCCATGAAAAAGGATCGTTTACGGGAGCTTCAGAAAAACGACAAGGTTATTTTGAAAGTGTAAATGGGGGAACCATATTTTTGGATGAAGTTGGAGAATTACCTCTGGGAACTCAAGCTAGGTTATTGCGAATTTTAGAAAACGGCGAGTTCATAAAAGTAGGAAGCAGTAAAGTACAAAAAACAGATGTACGCGTCGTGGCTGCAACAAATCGCAACCTACTTGATCGTGCGCAACAAGGAAAATTCCGTGAAGATTTGTACTACCGTTTGGCTACTGTTCCAATCCGAGTACCCAAGTTAAGCGAACGCAAGGAAGATATTTCATTATTATTTAAAAAATTCAGCTCTGATTTCGCCGAAAACAACCACCGCGAAATGCTTGAATTAAGCCCAGGGGCACAATCCCTACTGGAGAACTATCCTTGGCCTGGAAATATCAGACAGCTTAAAAACATTAGCGAACAAATTTGCGTACTTGAAAACGACAATTGGATTGGCGAAGAAGCTTTAAAGCAATACCTCCCTCCCGCTGTAAATCAATTACCCATGCTCCTTGAAAAAACAGCAGACGGCAATTACGACGGCATGAGTGAGCGCGATGTATTCTATAAAGTCCTAATAGACCTAAGGCGAGATGTAAACGACCTCAAAAAAGTGGTTTTTGGCCTTATTGATTCTCAAGAAGGATCTCAAGTTCCCATTCCTGCTAATCTCAAACAAGAAAATAGCGGTTTTCGCAATTATCCTGTAACTGAAGATTCGCGTTTCTTGCAAACACCATCACATGTTACCAGCGAAATAAATAGCTACCCGCATCCCACAGATGACGAAGAGGATTTCATTGATGCCGAAACTTACGGTATCGATGAATCCAACGACCTAAGTTTGGAATCAAAGGAAATCGAATTGATTCGACTTGCTTTATCTAGAAATAACGGCAAACGCAAAAAAGCCGCAGAAGATTTAGGAATCTCTGAGCGCACTTTATACCGAAAAATCAAGCAGTATGAATTGGACTAAACACATATTCGGGATTGCTGCATTGATTTTGCTTCAAGGTTGTGGAATTTACGATTTCAGAGGAGCCAACATTCCAAAAGATGTACAAAATTTCTCTGTAGATTTCTTCAATAATGAAGCAGATTTGGTCAATCCTAGCTTGAGTATTGATTTCACTGAAAAAGTAAAAACCAAGTTTCAAACCGAAACATCACTTGGAATGGTTGCCGAAAACGGAGATTATAAAATCGGTGGTGTAATCAGCCGGTATCAAATAACTCCAGCCGCATTGAATGCCCAAACCGGTTCAGCACAAACTCAATTCACTATTTCTGTTCATGTGGATTTTATTTGTGAAAAGTACCCCGAAAAAGATTTCTCAAAAGACTTTACATCATCACAAACCTTCGATTCAAGCTTAGACTTTGCAACAGTCGAGTCGGGCTTATCCAATGAACTTACGGATATAATTGTACAACAAATTTTTGCAGCAATTGCTCTTGACTGGTGAACCAAAAAACGCTTAAACATATCGCTAATAGTTCGGAGCCTCTAGAATCTGGAACCGTTCAAGACTTAATAGACTTGACCAAGCAATTTCCCTATTTCGCTTGGCCCTATGCTATTTTAGCCCGTCATTACCACAAGAAACAAGATTTTCGAACTGAGGCTTTGATGCACCAAGCTGCAATGCGAATAACAGATCGCACATGGCTCTATCATTTCACTCACGACCAATCCGATGAGAAAGTTGTAAAACATGTATTCGAACCTATCATTGAGCCAATTATTGAAAATGAAATAATTACACCACAACAAAATTCCACAATAGAAATAGAGGAAAATACTGAAGTTATCGAGCAAGAAACGGTTGAAGTCAAAGAATCTCCCTTCACAAAAGCGGCGAAACTCGATGCTGAGGATAAAATAAAAAATGCATCTTCGGAATTGAAAATTCGACCTCAACAAATGGCATACGATTTAGAATCCCTATTTAGCGAGGAAAACAAAATTGAACAAAGCACGCACAAAGGCCCTGCTAGTAACGACTTCTACAGTTGGCTAAACGGTCAAAATACACGAAACGATAGTCCATCGAAAGCAAATGCTCAAAACGAACCCCCAAAGATTATCGAGCACCAAAAAAGCATCATCGAAAACTTCCTAATTACCAAACCCAGCATTTCAAGACCTAAACAGGAATTTTTCAAACCTGAAAAAGCACAGAAAAAAGGCGAACAACTCACGGGAGCCATCGTAACGGAAACTTTAGCACGCATTTATTTAAAGCAAGAAAACCCACAAAAAGCAATTTGGGCCTACAAACAATTACAGTTGAAATTTCCCGAAAAAAAGACGTACTTTGCAAACCTAATTAGTCAAATAGAAAAAGAACAAAACAAATCATGACCTGGATACTTATTTTAGCCATTATCGTTTCCCTACTCCTTATGTTGGTTATTCTCGTTCAAAACCCAAAAGGTGGTGGATTGGCATCTAATTTTTCTCAAGGAAACCAAATATTTGGAGTTGAGAAAACTACAGATATCGTTGAGAGAATCACTTGGATTGGCGCTATTGTTATCGTCGTTATCTCATTGGTAGCTTCATCTTACAACGGACAGCGTTCAAAAGCAGCCGGTTCTCAACCTGCAGCAGAAGAAACTTCTTTACCAGATGTAAAGGCTCCAAGAACAACCAATTAATAAAACAAAATCATTCATAAAAAAAGAGGTCGCCAAGGCGACCTCTTTTTTTTTATTTTCAATTTCAATTGCATAAAAATGGCTGCATCAACGCAATGATACAGCCACTCTAGGTATACACGTAAAACGTATTTACTGTTTAGAATTTAATCTTTCTGCTAAATCTAATCCGTGTTGCTTAGCGGTTTCTTTTGCAATTTCGTAACCTGCATCAGCATGTCGAACAACACCCATTCCTGGATCGTTGTGCAATACGCGGCGCAAACGCTCTTCCGCATCATCCGTTCCATCAGCCACGATAACCATTCCAGAATGAATGCTATATCCCATTCCAACACCTCCACCGTGGTGCAAACTAACCCAACTTGCACCTCCAGCTGTATTTACGAAGGCATTTAATATTGGCCAATCTGCTACGGCATCGGAACCGTCTAACATGGCTTCGGTTTCTCTATTTGGAGAAGCTACAGAACCTGTATCGAGGTGGTCACGACCAATAACGATAGGCGCTTTAAGCTCGCCATTACGAACCATTTCATTGAAGGCTAAAGCTGCTTTTTGGCGTTCACCCTGACCAATCCAACAAATTCGAGCTGGCAACCCTTGGAATTCGATTTTTTCCTGTGCCATCGTTATCCAACGCTTTAAGCTCTCGTTCTCAGGGAATAACTCTAATATCTTTTTATCGGTTGCATGAATATCTGCAGGATCACCGCTTAGTGCTACCCATCGGAATGGGCCCTTACCTTGACAGAACAATGGACGGATATAAGCCGGAACAAATCCTGGAAAATCAAACGCATTTTTCAAACCTTTTTCCAATGCTCGACCTCTCAAGTTGTTTCCATAATCAAAAGTAATAGCACCTTTCTTCTGCATTTCAAGCATTAAATTAACGTGCTTATACATCGTCTTATAACTAAGCTCAACGTATGTATCTGGGTCGCGTTCGCGAAGTCTATCTGCCGCCTCAACATCCATTTCTTCAGGATAATAACCTACTAAAGGATCGTGAGCCGAAGTTTGATCTGTAAGCGTATCTGGAATCACATTGCGCTCGAGCATGCGTTCTAAGAGCTCCACTGCATTGCACAAAACCCCAATGCTAACCGCAGCACCTTGCTCTTTGGCGATCAGAGCTTTATCGATGGCATCATCAATTTCGCGGCACATCACATCTAAATATCTTGTTTCCAGACGTTTTTTTATACGCCACTCTTCTACTTCTGCTACCAACGCCACGCCTTCATTCATTGTAATGGCCAATGGTTGAGCACCGCCCATTCCTCCTAAACCAGCTGTTACATTTAAGGTATGCTTTAAACTTCCTCCAAAATGTTGACGTGCACACTCGGCATAGGTCTCGTAAGTTCCTTGCACAATTCCCTGAGAACCTATATATATCCAACTTCCTGCAGTCATTTGTCCGTACATCATTAGCCCTTTTGCTTCTAACTCACGGAAATGTTCCCAGGTAGCCCATTTGGGGACAAGTTGACTATTTGAAATCAATACACGAGGCGCATTTTTATGAGTTGGCAATATTGCCACAGGCTTTCCGCTCTGAACCATAAGGGTTTCGTCTTCGTTCAAATCTAACAATGCCTTACAGATATCATCAAAGGCTTGCCAGTTTCGAGCGGCTTTACCCAAGCCACCATAAACGATAAGATCTTCTGGACGTTCTGCTACATCTGGATCCAAATTATTATGTAACATCCGGTAAGCGGCTTCTTGAACCCAGCCTTTACAGTTTAGCTTTGTACCTACAGGCGATTTCACTATTCTCGATTTTGAAACAGTAGTCTCTGACATACTGCAAAAATACGCAATCCCTACCTTAAGGAAAAAAGGTAGCGTATTGAATCGTTCAAAAAAACTTCAACACCTCAATCCTTCATACTCAGACCCAAGCGCTTACGATCGATATCAATTTGAGTTACGCGCACAGAAACCTGTTGCCCTAATTGCACAACCTCCGATGGGTGCTTGATAAATCTATTGGCCATTTCACTAATATGAACCAGTCCATCTTGTTTTACTCCAATATCTACAAAGCATCCAAAGTTGGTTATATTGGTTACCACACCATTCATTTGCATGCCCACCTCTAAATCTTCGATTTTACGCACGGAAATATTGAAGCTCACGTTTTCAGCTTGACCCCGTGGATCCAATCCAGGTTTCAACATTTCTTCTTTAATATCCTTTAATGTCGGCAAACCAATGTCTGATTTTTCGTCAATGAAATACTCAAGCTCAATGCGATTCCAAGCCCCTTCATTTCCTATTAAATCTGTAACGGCTACACCGGCTTTTTTAGCCATCTTTTTCACCAAATCGTAACGCTCAGGATGCACACCGGTATTGTCCAATGGATTCTTAGAATTTCGAATGCGCAAAAATCCCGCACACTGCTCGAAGGCCTTTGCTCCCAATCGAGGCACTTTTTTTAATTCATCACGAGATTCAAATCCTTTTATTTCTTTTCTGTAGGAAATTATTTTCTCAGCAAGAGCTGGACCTAGGCCACTCACATAACTCAATAAATGTTGACTTGCCGTGTTCAAATTAACACCAACTTTATTAACGGATAAGGTTACAACATCTGTAAGCCTATCTTGTAATAAACTTTGATTTACATCGTGTTGGTATTGCCCTACCCCAATTGCTTTCGGTTCTATTTTTACCAGTTCAGCTAATGGATCTTGTAAACGACGCGCAATCGATACGGCACCACGAAAGGT
>Ga0181558_10004782_pt1 | contig 12074 bp, 8 predicted proteins | sample 011ome_22_FD_133754 | JGI IMG/M metagenome (GOLD analysis project Ga0181558, IMG submission 133754) | Coastal salt marsh microbial communities from the Groves Creek Marsh, Skidaway Island, Georgia - 011507BT metaG (megahit assembly) | ecosystem: Environmental > Aquatic > Marine > Intertidal zone... | reverse complement strand
GGATCACTCATTTTCCAGCCTCAACACGTTCAGCGATATATGTCGGGAGCGCGAAGGCGCCGCGGTGCAGGCTGGGATTGTAGTATTTTGTTGAGAGATTGGTAGCTGTGAAGCGTTCACGAAGTACATCTTCGGATATCCGGCGCAGGGACGTGTCATCCGTCCCCCAGCCAAACCCCATGAAACCGCCGGCATAGGTGGGGACGGCAGCAATGTAGCCATGGGCGTCAGCAAAATGCTCGCCAAGCCGGCTGACCGTGGTTGTCAGCTCTTCGCCCTGGATCATGACAACGCCGCTTTGGGTGGTCATGACCCCACCCTGATTGAGCCGTGCCTTGCAGTCGCTGTAGAAAGCAGAGGTAAACAAAACCTCGCCGGGTCCCATGGGGTCGGTCGAATCCACGATGATCACGTCGAAGCTGCGATCGGTTTCGGCGACGAAGCGCGCGCCATCCGCGATGACGAGGTCTGCGCGAGGGTCCTCGAACGCGCCGTCAGAAATGCTCGGCAGCCACTGCTTGCTGAGTTCGACAACAGAATCGTCGATCTCCACCATTGTGACCCGGTCGACCGGATGGCGCAGTGCTTCGCGTAACATCCCGCCATCACCACCGCCGATGATGCAGACGTCGCGTGCCTTGCCATGAGCGAGCATTGGCACATGGGTCAGCATCTCGTGATAGATGAACTCGTCCCGTTCGCAGACTTGCATGATACCGTCGAGCGCCATCACGCGGCCCCACTGGGCGGTTTGATAGATTACGAGATCCTGATGCTCGGTCTGTTCGCGGAACAGGATAGAGTCGACGTCCAACCCAAGCTGCAAACCAACGCCGAGGGCCTCGTCAAAAAAGGCCCAGTCGGCGGGCTTGTCGTTCAAGCGACAACGCCCCGGCGTGTTTCGTTGAGAGTCACACTGCCGGCGCTGAAAGCGGCCTTCAGGATTGGCAGAGCGTTGTGTGGATTGCACGAGCCGCACATGAAGACATCCAGTGCGGCATAGTCGCGTTCCGGCCAAGTGTGAATTGAAATATGGCTTTCCGCCAGAATGGCCACACCGGACACACCGCCTGAATCCGAAAACTGGTGCAGGTGCACACTCAGCACGGTTGCACCCGCGGCATCCGCTGCCCGGCGCAAAGTGTCTTCGATGTAATCGATGTCTTTAAGTTGCCCGGCGTCCCAGAGATCGACAAGCAGATGGCGGCCAGCAAAGGACACGCCGTTTTCATGAATGAAATAATCGGTAAGGGCGGTGTTATCTACGACCGCAGAAGCATTGTTTGCCATCCCATGGGAACTCCTGAAGGCAGTGATCGGGCCAGCGCTTTTTAAGGATTTTTTGCGGTGGCGCAACAACCAAATGCACATGTGTCGCAATGGCTCCCGCGATTCTGCAGGGGCGGGTTTCAAACCCGTCTGGTTTGGGCGAATGGCGGGCGATCGTATTGGACTACACCCGGTCTGGTGCGCACACGGGCAGGTTTGAAACCTGCCCCTACATGGGGTCGTTCGAATCACCGGGGAGGGGGTGGGGCGGTAACCGGAACCATTCCAGTCACCGCCCCTGAGGGGAGGCTTGCTTCCTGGGTAAGGGAGCAATGAGAAGGTTGTACGCGGAACCGGCCTGATGCGATGTGACGGGCGTCACAGGGCCGAATATTTTTTCTAGAATGCGTCTTCGGCCAGCGCCAACACGGAATCGCCGCCTTTGGTGATGGTCGCCAGGTGCATCTCGGCGCGGGGCAGGACGTGGTGAGCGTAGAACTGGGCCGTGATTTTCTTCGAGGCCAGAAACTCTGGGCTCGCGCCGCTGGCTTCACCATTGGCCGCCGCATGGGCCGCGCGGGTCATGAGCCAGCCGCCAACGACCGTGCCCGCCAGATGCAGGAAGGCGTTCGCACCGGCGAATTTGCGGTTGGTGTCGTTGTTGGCCGGGTCGAGCATCCATTCGGTTGCGTGGCGGAGCACCGTGTTGGCGGTTTTCTGGGCCGCGATCAGCTCCGAGACGTCCGGATCGTCGGAGTCGGGTAGCTGGTCCATCTCGTCGAGCAGTTCTTCCATGGCCGCCCCGCCATCGCGCAACAGCTTGCGGCCGAGCAGGTCGATGGCCTGGATGCCGTTGGTGCCTTCATAGATCGGCGCAATGCGCGAATCCCGGAAATACTGCGCCGCGCCGGTCTCCTCGACGAAGCCCATACCACCGTGCAGCTGCAGACCGGTTGAGGCGATCTCGACCCCCAGATCGGTGCACCAGGCTTTCACCACAGGGGTCAGCAGATCGGTGCGCCGCGCGTTGTAGCCGCGCACCTCCGGGTCGTCGTGGTGCCGCGACCGGTCGAGGGCGGAATTGGTGTAGTAGGCAAGCGCCCGCATGGCTTCGGTCTGGGATCGCATGGACATCAGCATCCGGCGCACATCCGGGTGATGGATGATGGTGATGGACTCGCCGCCGCCATCCACCGGGGCCGACTGCACCCGTTCCTTGGCATAGGCGACGGCGTGCTGATAGGCGCGCTCGGCGATGGCCACACCCTGTAGGCCGACATTTAGGCGGGCATTGTTCATCATGGTGAACATGCAGCGCAGGCCGTCATGTTCCTCGCCGATCAGGTAGCCGATGGCGCCGTCGCCGTTCTCGCCGTAGGACATGACGCAGGTCGGGCTGGCATGGATGCCCAGCTTGTGTTCCAGGCCGATGGCATAGGCGTCGTTGCGTTCCCCCAGCGAGCCGTCCTCGTTGACCAGGAACTTCGGCACCAGGAACAGGCTGATACCCTTCACCCCCGGCGGTGCGTCGGGCAGGCGGGCCAGTACCAGATGAATGATATTGTCGGTGAAATCCTGCTCGCCAAAGGTGATGAAGATTTTTGTCCCGGTGATCCGGTAGTGATCGCCTTCGCGTTCGGCGCGGGACTTCAGCAGGCTGAGATCGGTGCCCGCCTGAGGCTCGGTCAGGTTCATGGTGCCGGTCCATTCGCCCGACACCAGTTTGGGCAGGAACTTTTCCTTCAACTCGTCGGTACCGTGGGCAATCACGGATTCGATGGCACCGATGGTCAACAGCGGGCAGAGCGACCAGGACAGATTGGCCGACTGCCACATTTCCTGCAGCGCCGTGGTGATGGTCCAGGGCAGGCCCATACCGCCATGCTCGGGTTCGAAGGGCGTGCCGTTCCAGCCGCCCTCGACGAAGCTGGCATAGGCTTCCTTGAAGCCGTCCGGGGTCTTGACCACGCTGTCCTCGAGGACCGAGCCCTGCTGGTCGCCGGTCTGGTTGAGGGGGGCGACCACCTCCCCGGTGAAGCGGGCGGATTCGGTCAGGATCGCCTCGACCAGGTCCTCGGTCGTCTCCGCGAAGGCCGGAAATGCACGCAGGCCCTCCATGTCGCAGAGGTTTTCCAGAATGAACCGCATGTCCTGAACGGGTGCGTTATAATCAGACATGGAGGAAGCCTTCTTTGGTGATCGCGAAACCGGAACGTTTTATAGCGGGCATCCGGGATACGCGCCAATAAGCCGGACGGATGTGTTTATTGCGCGGGAGGATACCCGCAAGTCTTGAGTCCACGACGTTATTGCGAACGGAGTGAAGTAATCCGGAGATGTCCTGCTGGAATTGAGACTGGATTGCTGCGGGCCTCCGGCCCTCGCAATGACGTCGTTCGGAAGTTCCATCGTCAAGATCGCTTTCGCATGCGCGACCTGTAAGCGTTGTCACCCCAGAACCTTGCCGGGGTTCATCAGGCCCTTGGGATCCAGCAGCGCCTTGACGCCGTGCATCATGTCGAGTTCGACCCCCGCCTTGTGCTGCGCCAGCTCGGCGACCTTAATCTTGCCGATGCCGTGCTCGGCGGAGAAGCTGCCGCGCAGGCTGTGGGCGACATCGTGGACGATGTGGCAGATCTCGTCCCAGCGGGCGAGAAATTCCGCGCCGTCCGCACCGTCAGGCTGGGTCAGGTTGTAGTGGACATTGCCATCGCCCACATGGCCGAAGGCAATCGGGCGGATGCCCGGGCAGGCGGCGGTGACGGCGGCGTTGGCCTCGCGAATGAAGTCCGGGATCGACGAGATCGGCACCGAGACATCGTTCTTGATGCTCGCGCCCTCGGGCTTCTGGGCCAGTACCATGGCTTCGCGCAGGAACCACATCTGGTCCCGCTGGGCGCCGGACTGGGCGATGGTGGCATCGACGACCAGCCCGTCTTCGAAGGCGGCACCCAGAAAGGTCTCCATGGCCTCGCCGAGGCCGGAGTTCTCGTCGCTGCTTTCGAACTCGATCAGGGCGTACCAGTCATGGGGTTCCTCGAGGAATTCCATCGCGCCTTCGATGTGCTTCACCGAAATGTCGATGGCGATGCGCGGGATCAGCTCGAAACCGGAGACGGTGTCCGCACTGGCCTTGCGCGCGCGGCCGAGCACTTCGAGCACGCTGTCGAGGTCTTTCAGGGCGACAAAGGCGGTGTGGCGTGACACGGGCTTGGGGAACATCTTGACCACCGCCCCGGTGATGATGCCGAGCGATCCCTCGGCGCCGATGAAGAGATGCTTCAGATCGTAGCCGGTGTTGTTCTTGCGCAGGCCGGTCAGCCCGTCCCAGATGCGCCCGTCCGGCAGGACGACTTCCAGGCCGAGGGTCAGTTCACGGGTGTTGCCATAGCGGATCACACCGGTGCCGCCGGCATTGGTCGAGAGGTTACCGCCGATCTGACAGGACCCCTCTGCGCCGAGGCTGAGCGGGAACAGCCGGTCGTATTCGTCGGCGACGTTCTGCAGATCGGCGAGCACACAGCCGGCATCGACGGTCATGGTGAAGTTCACCGGATCGACCGCGCGGACCTTGTTCATGCGTGACAGGCTGACGATCAGTTCTCCGGCCGCGACCGCGCCGCCACAAAGTCCGGTGTTGCCGCCCTGGGGGACAATTGCGACGTTCTCGGCGTAGCAGGCCGCAAGGACTTGGGAGACTTCCTCCGTGGAGCCGGGACGGACCACGCAGGGTGTCTCACCGCGAAACAGCCCGCGCTGTTCATCCAGATAGGGTTCCATGTCACCGGGATCGGTGATCATGCCGGCGGCGTCGACGATCTGCTCGATCTTCTCGAGGAAGCCCGCGGGCAGGGGAGGTGTGTCTGTGGTCGCCAGATTGGTCATGGTCAGAGATTTAGCCTCACAGGCGGCAGGCGGCAACCGGCTGCGGTGTCCTGTCTCACGGGTTGTGTGTGTCGTTATGCGCATCCGCGGCCCGGCGCAGGCGGTCATTGATGGCGCGGCCCAGTCCGGTCTCGGGGATCGGTACCACGGCAATCGTGCGGTGTTCAGGGCGGTCGAGCGCGCGCAGATGGGCAAACAGATTGGCGGCCGCCTCGGTCAGATCGCCCGACCGGCTGAGGTTCAGAGCCGATGTGGCACCCTCGGCCGCGTGCGGACCAAAGGTGAGCAACGCCTCGCCGGGTCCGGCGATGTCCGCGTTGAGGCGTACCGGGATCGAGGGTGCGTAGTGGCGGGCAATCTGGCCGGGGGACCGGGGTGCTGCGCCGTCTGCCGGCCGGGTGGCATCCTCGACCGGGCCGAGCACGGCTTCAAGCTGTTCATGGGTCACCGCACCGTGCCGCAACAGCGCGGGACGGTCGCCACAGAGATCAATCACGGTCGATTCCAGCCCCACCTGACAGGCGCCGCCGTCGAGGATCAGATCGGCATTGGCGCCAAGCGATTGGGCCACATGGGCTGCAGTGGTCGGACTGACCTCGCCCGCCGCGTTGGCGCTCGGTGCTGCAATAGGACCGCCAAACTGCATCAGCAGATCGCGGGCGAGGGGATGGGCTGGCACCCGCAGGGCCACGCTGTCGAGCCCGGCGCTGACCAGCAGAGACAGGCCGCTCTTTGCGCGGCGTGGCACGACAAAACTCAGCGGGCCGGGCCAGAAGGCGTCGGCGAGCGCACGCGCCCGGTCATCGAGACGACTCAGCGCCGCAGCGGCATCAAAATCCAGCACATGCACAATCAGCGGGTTGAAACTCGGCCGGTTCTTGGCGGCGAAGATACGCGCCACCGCCGTGTCGTTACATGCGTCCCCACCAAGGCCATAGACCGTCTCGGTCGGAAATGCGACCAGCCCGCCCGCGCGCAGGCGTTCTGCCGCAGCGGTCAAACCCGCGTCATCACCGGGAAGCATGTTGGCGTCGTCTGTCATCCGGCCTGTATGCCGGAGCAGACCCGAGGGGTCTATAGGGTCAAGTTCAATACTACTGTCATTGCGAGCCCGAAGGGCAAAGCAATCCAGAGCGGACATGATGCGAACCTGGATTGCTTCGTCGCGTTGCTCCTCGCAATGACGCGGTGGGATGCTCGTACTGCGCCGCTACCGTCGTCCGAAGGCGACAAAGCCCGGGTTCAGGAATTTCGGCTTGCCGTAGTCGAAGGTGCCGCCGTCGATCCGGGTGAGGGAACCGCCCGCAGCCAGCACGATCGCGTGGCCGGCGGCTGTGTCCCATTCGCAGGTCGGGCCGAAGCGCGGATAGATATCGGCGACACCTTCGGCGAGGCGCCCGAACTTGAGTGCGCTGCCCTGGGGTATGCGGTCGCGGATTGTTTCATCCGCGAGATACTCATCAACCTTGCCGCCGATGGACTGGGAGCGGCTGACCAGCACATCCAGACCGTCTCCCGGCGGCACCCGGCAGGCGATGGGGCGTTCCTCCCGGTCACCTTCGATCAGGGTCGCGCCGCCGGTGCCGGTGCCCGCATACATCAGGTCCAGCGCCGGGGCGTAGAGCACGCCGAAAATCGGCACGTTGTTTTCGACCAGCCCGATATTCACGGTGAACTCATCGTTGCGCTTGAGGAACTCGCGGGTGCCGTCGAGCGGATCGACGAGCCAGAACCGCTGGCCGACTTTGTCCGGGGTCGGTCCGTCACCGGCCGAATGCTGTTCTTCGGAGACCACTGGGATGTCCGGTGTCAGGTCGCGCAGACCGGGCAGGATCTCTGCCTCGGCCGCTGTGTCGGCCAGCGTGACGGGTGAACCGTCATCCTTGCGGGTGCTGTCGAAATCCGTGCGATAGACGGTCATGATCGCCTCGCCCGCCGCATAGGCGAGGTCGCGCACCGCCGGTATCAGGACCGCTGTATCGATGGGATGTATCCCCGGTTGGAGCGGATTGCGCCTATTCGGCCGCCATCCGCTGGTTGGCCAACGCCCAGATCACGTCCGGGGTGGCGGGCATATCGACATCGTGAATCTCTCCGTCTCCCGAGAGCGCATCAACGATGGCGTTGATTGCGGCCGCCGGGGCGCCGATGGCGCCTGCTTCCCCCGTGCCCTTGATGCCCAGAGGATTGGTCACACATTTCTCGTTGCGCATGGAGAAGTCGAAATTCGGGAAATCATCCGCGCGGGGCAGGCGATAATCGACAAATGAGCCCGAGACCAGCTGTCCGGATTCCTCGTCATAGACCGTGTGTTCATGCAGCGCCTGACCAATGCCCTGCACGATGCCTCCATGGACCTGGCCCTCGATCAGCATCGGATTGATCGTGTCGCCGAAATCATCGACCACCGTGTAGCGGGTGATTTCCGGGATGCCGGTCTGCGGATCGATCTCCATCTCGCAGATGTGGCAGCCATTGGGGAAGGTCGGCGCGTCGGGCTGCTGGGATTCCTTGGCGTCGAGGTCCGGTTCCATGCCCTCGGGCAGATTGGCCGGGTCCTGGGCGGCTTTGGCCACCTCGAAAAGGGACATGGACCGGTCGGTGCCCGCCACCCGGAAGGTGCCGTCGGAAAACTCGATATCGGCCTCGGCGGTTTCCATCATATGGGCGGAGATCGCCTTGCCCTTTTCCTTGATCGCTTCGGACGCCTTGGAGACGGCGACGCCGCCAACGGTGACCGAACGTGAGCCGCCGGTCATTCCTGGCGGGACCACATCGCTGTCACCCTGCACCATGATCATCCTGTCGGTGTCGATGCCGAGACGGTCCGACATGATCTGCTTGTAGGAGGTATCGTGGCCCTGTCCGTTGGACATGGTGCCGATATAGAAGGTGATGGTCTCGTTGTCCGGATCGATGCGCACATCGGCGACTTCGGGATTGCCGCCGCCGCATTTCTCCACATAGGTGGCCATGCCGATGCCGCGCAGCATGCCGCGCTTGGCGCTCTCGGCCTTGCGGGCGGCAAAGCCCGCCCAGTCAGCCTTCTTCATGCCCTCTTCCATGATCGCGGTGAAGTTGCCGCTGTCATAGGTCTCGCCGAAGGCGGTCTTGTAGGGCAGCTGCTCGGGCGTGATGAAATTGCGGCGGCGCAACTCGTCCGGTGATAGGCCCAGTTCGCGGGCGCATTTGTCCACCAGCCGCTCGATGCAGTAGATCGCCTCGGGCCGGCCCGCGCCGCGATAGGCATCGGTCGGGACGGTGTTGGTCAGCACGCCCTTCACATTCGCCCAGACGCAGGGGAAGGCATAAAGGCCGTTCAGCATGGCCGTCCCGGCTTCGGTCGGGATGAAGGTGCCGAAATGGGACAGATAGGCACCCAGATTGGCGTAGGTAGTGACCCGCAGGGCCAGGAACTTGCCGTTGTCGTCACAGGCGACCTCGGCCTTGGTCACATGGTCGCGGCCCTGGATGTCGGACATGAATCCTTCGCTGCGGTCCGCGTTCCAGCGCACCGGGCGGTTCACCTTTTTCGCCGCCCAGACCACCATCGGCTGCTCGGGATGGGTGAAGATCTTCATGCCGAAGCCGCCGCCCACATCGCCGGTGACCACGCGCAGTTTGTCCTGATCGATTTTCAGGATGTTGTCGGCAATCGTGTTGCGGATGCCGTGGGTGCCTTGCGAGGAGGTGTAGAGCGTTGCCTTGTCGCTCTCGGCGTCATAATCGGCAATCGCCGCGCGCGGCTCCATGGAGTTCACCACCACCCGGTTGTTGACCAGTTCCAGCGTCGTGACGTGGCTGGCCTTGGCGAAAGCGGCTTCGGTCTCGTCCTGCTGGCCCTTGCCCCAGTCGAAGCAGATGTTGTTGGGCACATGGTCATAGAGCTGTGCCGCGCCGTCGAGGGTCGAACGGTAGGTGTCGGTGGCGGCGGGCAGTTCGTCGTAATCGATGACGATCATCTCTGCCGCGTCGCGGGCCTGCGCCAGGGTTTCGGCGACGACCATCGCCACCGGTTCGCCCACATGGCGCAGCTTGTCCTGGGCGAGCAGCGGGCGGTAGGTCTCGTGCCGCTCGGTTCCGTCCATGCTCTTGACCGGGAACATGTTCGGCATGGGGCCGAGGTCGTCGGCCTTCACGTCCTCGCCGGTCAGCACCAGCAGCACCCCCGGCGCATTTTTGGCGGCCGACACATCCACGCCGTTCAGTTTCGCGTGCGCCACCGGAGAGCGCAGCACGAAGGCGTGGCTTTCGTTTTCAAGCTGCACATCGTCGGTGTAATTGCCGCCGCCGGTGAGCAGGCGAAGATCTTCGATACGCGTGACGGATTGACCGATGCCGAACTGGCCCATGAGACACCCTCTTCGAGGCTGGAATGGAGAGAATTAGCTTGCCCCCATGATATGCGAGGCGATGGCTGCAAACCAAGCCCCCCGTGATGATTCATCTGGTATGGTTTTCCCCAGAAATGAACGATTCAGACGATATGGTTGAAGAATTTGACGGCGTGCCCGGCCGCTACTGGACGGACCAGTCAGTGGGGGCGGGTCAAGGGCGGTGACTTGTCCGGGACTCGGAATTGCATATATCGCCTGTGACGCGCATAAGCATCACGCATCAGACTAGCGCGTCGAAACTGTCTGCGCCAAAGCCTTAAGGAAAGAGTGCCCCATGTTGACCGTCTATGGCCTGAAGAACTGCGACACGACCCGCAAGTCCCTGAAATGGCTGGAGCGTCGCGAGGCGGCCCATCGTTTTCTCGATGTGCGCGCCGATGGTGTTGACCACGACAAGCTGACCGAATGGGCCATGGAAGTGGGCTGGGAAGCTCTGCTCAACCGGGGCAGCACCACATGGCGGGGCCTGGACGAGGTGATTCGCGAGAACGTGACAGAAGATATCGCCCTGCAGCTGATGGTCGAGAACCCGACCCTGATCAAGCGCCCGGTGATCGAGACCGATGCGGGCGTTCTGGTGGGCTTCAAGCCGGAACAGCAGCGCACGCTTGAGGAATTGCTGTAGCGGGAGCGAATCCAGGCATCCTTCGAGATGCGCGTTTTCACGCGCTCCTCAGGATGATGTCGGTTGGAATTCGCATTTCCTCATCCTGAGGAGGGCTGAAAGCCCGTCTCGAAGGATGCGGATGAACAAAAACCCCGGATTTCCAGTGTTTTTCCCGTGATCCCGTTTCGTTCACCGCAAAATTCCCGAGTCGCTTTTGCCCCGACTACTAGATTTTGGGGTTTGTGGTACAAAACGGGCACAAACATAAAAACCACAAGCGCCCGCGACTCGTAACAATCTGGCGAATCTGGCCAATTCCGAATCGGACGCGTTGACTCAAAAACGGCAAAGTTTAGAATGTTCTCGTATTGTTCACGGTGACAGGCCTCCAACATTTAGTGTTTATTGGTCGTTACGTCTCCAGATGTTGTGGATTTTACGCGTTTTCCCCTCGAAAACTGCCCACAGGGTGTGGAGCACCTGGAATTTGTTTGGGAGGGGGTTTGATAATGGACGGTTCTGCTGGGGTTTCGGCCGAGAGCATCGCTGTGGATAAGCAGCGTAAAGAAATTGAAACGGAAGATTTGGACGTGTTTGAAACTGTCGATCTGCAGCCGGAAACGGCTGAAATTGAAGAAAATGAGACGACTCGGGGTGTGGATAACGATCTGGTCGGCAAGGATGCCGATACGGGCAATATCTATCAGACCGAACGTGTGCGGATTCAGATTGACCCGTCCCGCGACGAATTGCTGACGGCGTTCGGCAAGGAAACCCTCGAAGACCGTTATCTGCTCAACCACGAGAAGGGTGAGCCGCAAAAGCTCTTCGCCCGCGTGGCCTGTCACTACGCTGACGATTCGGCCCACGCCCAGCGGATTTACGACTACATCTCGCAGCTCTGGTTCATGCCGGCCACTCCCGTCCTGTCCAATGGCGGCACCGAGCGCGGTCTTCCGATCTCCTGCTTCCTCAATGAAGCCTCGGATTCTCTCGAAGGGATTGTCGATCTATGGAACGAGAATGTCTGGCTGGCGGCCCGCGGCGGCGGAATTGGCAGCTACTGGGGCAATCTTCGCTCCATCGGCGAGCAGGTCGGCCACAACGGCAAGACCTCCGGCGTGGTCCCGTTCATCCGCGTGATGGATTCGCTCACGCTTGCGATTTCTCAAGGTTCCCTGCGGCGCGGTTCGGCGGCGGTCTATCTGCCGATCGATCACCCGGAAATCGAGGAGTTCATCGAGATCCGGCGCCCGACCGGCGGCGACCCGAACCGCAAGGCGCAGAATTTGCACCACGGTGTTCTGGTCAGCGATGCCTTCATGCGCGCCGTCGAGGTCGATGAAGACTGGGCGCTGGTCAGCCCGAAAGACCGTGCGCCGATTGCCACGGTCAAGGCGCGGGCGCTCTGGATTCGTCTGCTGACGGCACGCATCGAGACCGGTGAGCCCTACATCATCTACTCCGACACGGTGAACAGCCAGGTGCCCGAGCATCAGAAGCTCGCGGGCCTGACGGTCAAGACATCGAACCTGTGCTCCGAGATTACCCTGCCGACCGGCAAGGACCATCTCGACAATGACCGCACGGCCGTTTGCTGCCTGTCGTCCCTGAACGTCGAGAATTTCCTGGAGTGGAAGGACCATCCGACCTTCATCGAGGACGTGATGCGCTTCCTCGACAATGTGTTGCAGGACTTCATCGACAATGCACCCGACAGTTTTGCCAAGGCAAAATACTCCGCCATGCGCGAACGTTCGGTCGGCCTCGGCGTCATGGGGCTGCACTCGTTCCTACAGGACCAGATGGTGCCGTTCGAATCTGCCATTGCGAAGGCCTGGAACAAGAAGATGTTCAAGCACATTCGCGAGCAGGCCGATGCGGCTTCGGTCAAGCTGGCCGAAGAGCGCGGCGCG
>Ga0181558_10004777_pt1 | contig 12084 bp, 6 predicted proteins | sample 011ome_22_FD_133754 | JGI IMG/M metagenome (GOLD analysis project Ga0181558, IMG submission 133754) | Coastal salt marsh microbial communities from the Groves Creek Marsh, Skidaway Island, Georgia - 011507BT metaG (megahit assembly) | ecosystem: Environmental > Aquatic > Marine > Intertidal zone... | reverse complement strand
GCAAGTGGGTGGTACATTGTGACTCTTGCAGTAAACGGCGCTACCGTTTTCATATACTGCTTGATGCGATAGCGGATTTTGCCTATATGGTTGATTGCCTTTTGGTAGGCTTTGTGGTTGCGTCGGTCAGCTCCGCGAATGGACTTAAACTCCTTTTCTGCTTTCATTTCTTTGGCGAACAAGAGAGCCGCTTCTTCCACTGACATAGGTGCGGTAGGCCAGTCAAAGGCCTCGTAGGTTTGGGCCACTTCATTGAAGGCCTCTGCTACGCGTGTCATCAAAATAGGCTTGGCTTCATCGAGAAGGTCTTGGTAACTTTTACCTGTTTTGTCGTAGAGAGGCTTGCCGTCTGGACCAGTTCTGTTCGCCGTGTAAACATAGGCAGCCTTGTACTGAAAGGCTATCTTGTTTGGGTTGAAGAAGTTCTCAAGGAAGAAGTCGATGTCCTCTTCGCTGGGCTTTCTTCCTTTAAGTTCAATTTGCTCGACGACCTTGGCGAACTCTTGCAGCATCGCAGTGGGGTCCGCCATAGTGAATCGGAGGGGTTCTTCGTTGAAGAACTAGTTGGTTCGCCTGGGGCGGGGGCGGACAAAGTTATCGTAGATGGCTTCCTCGTTTCCTACTGCGATGTTTCCACAGGGCATATAATGGTGGAATAGGCAGTTGTATGGACAGTGTTTATCGCCTCCTGGGTCCCAGGAGTGATACTTCTCATAGAGTCCAAGTCGTGCGTTACCAAAGTAATGTCCTAGCTCGTGAGCATATATTACTCCCCACTCTTTTGGTGTAAAGTTATTGTTGAAGTTCAATGAGCTTGTTGTAGCATATGCGTTTGGTGGAATGGAGCCGATTTTCACCACCATAACATCGTTAGCACTAGGATAGTTGGCGAGCTGAGGATAGTCGCGCTGAATCTTTTTCCAGTCAAGCATTGTTTGATTTGGTCTTACTGACGTTATATACTCTGACCGCACTATCGGGCCAGCTGTGATTGGCCTGATGCTTGAGCCTGTAAGATAGTTGGTGAACGGGGGTATTATCTTCATGATAGCCTCTACTCTTTCTTTAATTCCGGGTAACTTACTTGGGGAATACTCTTTCCAGCTTTGGTCCTGAACGACGAACAAGAACGCTGGGGGCCTTCCGTCTCTTAGATAGTTTTCTGGTGAGTCGTGCTTTTCGCTCATTTTGTCGCGGCAGTAGGAGCAAACTGGATTCTTGATGCTACCTGGCCGCACTTTCGGGTTCAGCCGCCTAATTTGCTTTGTTGGCTTGTTGTTCTTATCTAGCACTGTCGCATTTCCATTGAAGTGGTTATTTTTGTTATGAGGTGGTCCTGGTTTCGTTTTCCTAAGCCCGCCTTTCTTTGGTTCAGGCGGCGGAGGTAGCTCGGTGTTTATGTCTTCACCCCACAGGAAGTCGAGGGGTCCTTTACCAAAGAGGAACTTCATGGTGTCTATTCGAAGGACAGACTCCCATCCCTGTGAAGTCATGTACCCACCTCTCTTGAGCGTCCTCTTGAAGGCTGCATCGGGTGTGGCATACCTGTTTATCTCATACATCGCTCGCTCAGAGAATGCCCCTGCAGCAAGCATATCATCCAGTACCTTTTTGTTGACTCGTTCGGTATAGTAAGTTACTACTCCATTGGTGCCCGGTACCACCAGTCCAGTTTTTGTTCCTGCGCCTGGCTGTATCTTGTGATGTTGAATAGCCTTTAACAGGCTAGCCACTATGTTGAGAAGGTCTCCTTCTTTCTTTGGATATATTGTGAATGCTCTGTCTTCATCTCCAGATATGTCCTTTAGGGCTAGCATCTTGAAGTCGTAACCTGCATTATACAAGAGACTGGCGATTCGTGCTCTATCGCGCTCATATGTGGCTTCCGATAATGTCACATGTAGCTTGTAGCCGACTTCGTATCCGTCTCCGAGATTGTGCCTATACTGCTTGACTCTTCCTTTGTTAATGTCTCTGCTGGGATGGTCGGCTGGGAGTGGCACTAGAAAGCCTCGTATACGCTCAGTCTTAATCGCCATCAGGGTTCCTCCACTGGGTCTATTCGGCCTTCAAGTGAAGGAACTGCACCAGCCGCTTCAAGTAACGCAAATACTTGGTCTGCGTCCAGGTCGGGTACCTCGATACCCATCTCTGGGAATGCGGGCTGCGGTGCTCTTCTTCTTGGCTCAGGACCCGGCGCACCTCTTCTGCGTGGTGGGTCCTCAGGTGCCTCCTCAGGTGGTGCATCTCCGTCCTCAAACTCTTCGAGTAGCTCTTCTAACACGGGCTCTTCCTCGGCCACCTCTTCAACTTCTGCTTCAACTTCTGCTTCAACTTCCGCTTCGGCTTCCGCTTCGGCTTCCGCTTCGGCTTCCGCTTCGGCTTCCGCTTCGGCTTCCGCTTCAACAGGTTCAGCCTCGGCAGGGCGAACCTCCATGCCTCTAATTTGAGCCACCAAGTCGGCAAGTCCTTCACCAAGGTTGAGATTCACATTGATGTTCTGTGCTTGGTTCCTCGTTTGAGGTGCTCTTGGGTGGCCCGTTGGGTATGCCTGGATTCCGACCTGCCCTGGCTGGGCATCTCTTAACTGCTGGCTCATCTGTGCCCGGTCTATACCCTGTCGCGCCAAAAAGTCCTCTTCGAGCCCCTGCGCTATCGCTGCTTCTCTCAACCTAAGTGGCATTGACAACTCTGCTCGCATAATCGCAAGAACCATCGGATATGCTCTGAAGATAAACGAGGTGGTTTTCAACTTGGAGTTCTTTTCGTTGTCCTTGATGCGCTCGATGAACTGGTCTCTAAGCTCGGTGTAGTCTGTTGCGTTTGCGATAGTGTAACTTTCGATAGCAGAAAGTACAGCACTTGCTACCCTGGGCAGTGCTGCGTATCTGGCGGTCAGGAAGTCAACATAATCATTGAGTGACTGTTGGTACAGTGTTGAGGGGACTGTGATGCCTAGCTCCAGTGGATTTTGACTCAGTTGTGTTATCAGGTTAGTGCCGCCCCACGATGGCGGGTATGCGTCCTTTACCCCTTGGGTGCGAGAAATCACGGTATTCACATTTGAAAAGAGCGTTCCAAAGAACCTGTGAGGGACGACTCCAGCGGAGAACAGGTCTCCTGTCTTTCTCTTGATTTGCGCCCAGATGGCTTTAGCTATCTTGCCCGCCTTAGGCTCTGCTGATGCACTTTCGACCATATACGCCATAGATAGTGTTTGGTCGTTGAAGATTGTGATATACTCACTGTATACTTCCTTAATCATGGGAGCGTCGATTCGGTAGAAAGCCGTTCTCAGGTCGGCTGGGGCCGTGGCAGTCACTCCTGTGTCAGCACCGGGCCTGCGATACATCAAAACGGCCATTGGGTCTTCTTGTCGAGGCTTTTCCAAAAGCACCTTGCCTTCTTCACTCAGCGCGTAAGCCAGCCAGGTAATTTCCTTGAGTCGCAGGTCGTCCTTGTAGAAGTCATCAAAGATTTTCTTGTCAAAGACTGAAGGAGAGGTTCTTTGTGCAGCCAAGGCCATCTGGGCATAAGTGTTGCGCATGGCGATAAATTTGAACAACAGCGAGTCTTTTGGCTTGAGCTTGACCTTTTCTCTTGCATTCTTTGAAAAGTAAAGAGTGGGGTTATCGTTGTTGCTTGTTCCCATAGTTGGTGGCCTTAGGTTAGGGAACTGAGTCAGTGCGATGTATCTGGTATTCTTGATTGGAGTCAAAGACTCAGACAGGTATGGAACTCCTAGTACTTCTTCTTGAACGAGGTATAGATAAGCCTGCATTGCAGCCAGCTGGTCTACGATTACTCTGTACAACACTGCATCAGCGGCAGATGGTGGGGCTACCCACTGCTTCTTTCGCTTCTTGATGTCGCGAGCAACCTGACTTTCGCTAGAGGGCTTGAGGTCTGACTGCCTAACGCTGGTCAAGGTAAAGGTTTCATAAACGCCCTCCAGTTGGTATGAGTATCGCAGAGTTCCATCGTTTTGTCGAGATTGACTAACTCCGGTAATTCTCATAAGAGCGTCACTGACATTGAAGTTTTCACCGATGGCGGCTCTCATTACGTCGTTTTCTGCTGCGCTCAGGGAAGGTGAGTCGCTAGTAAAGTAGACTTCTTCCCCTTCGACAAATCGACTTGTTTCGCTTTTGATGAGGAGTCGAAAGAACTCTGCTACATAGGCGTCTTTGCCCTTCCCATCGCTAAAGCTAAGTGCGCTAGTGTGCGCTTCCTCAACTTTACTGTTTCCTTCATCGTCAAACCAGTTACCTCTCTCAAAGTGACTGTTCATTGCTGCCCTTAGAGCAGTGATGATATACTCTTCTTCACCGTTTACTTCTTCCATTGTGGCGTTTTCTAATGGGTAGTTCTTTTCTGCGATAGTTTTGACCATTTCATTTAGGTGGTCAGCTAGTTTCACCACTGACTTTTGCAGTTCTTCAGCAACTAAGTCGTATCCAAAGGTTCCAACGATTTGAGTCCCGATGCTTGGTAGCATCAGCCGAGTTCCTGATGAGCCGGTGTTCAGCTCCTTGGACATCCAGGGGACCTCTCCAACTGTCAATGTCATACCTGTAGTGGGGTCATTTGAGTAAATTCCGTAAAGGGCGTTCTCTCTAGTTCCGAAATTTAGCAACTCCTCTAGCTTGATGTTGCTATGTAGATAATCGCCCTTTGAGTTGAATGATGCGAGAGTTGAGTACTCGTACACTAGCCTTCCTCCTTGATTGACGACACGGTAATCGCCCATGACATGGTAGTGAATCAAGTCGAGTATGTTCAAACTGTGTCCAGGGGTTCCTGATACTTTGCTCGACTCGACAAAGTTTTCGTAGTGCATCATGGCGTGTGGAACCATTGACTTTGAGTACGCCTGTGTTGCGCTAGAATCTCCCTTCTCGGATGTTAGCCTGAAAGCAAGTTTCTTGTCCTTGCCTTCAAAGGGGAAGGTTGCTTTAATCGCTTTCTTCAACTCACCTTGGTCTGGCTGGCCCTGGGACTTGTTCTTCCCACCTTTTTTGGCGTTACGCCGGGCCACCACCACCGCCATCACTTCCGGCGGATTACTCCAAACTGGTTAACTGGTCCACCGAAGAAGCCGCCAGGAAGGCTGCTTCTGTTTGTGTAAAGAAGATACCCAGCAAGTACAGCCACAGTAAGCGTTCTTCGTTGAGCAGTTCTACGAGTGCTCTTCGTTTTTCTAGCGACCTGCACATAGACAGGGTTATCGGGGTCAAATACATTCCAAACTTCAGCCATCTTTACACCTCAAAAGTAGTTAATCGTTCCAAGACCTCTTCGTTGCATGTCGCTAGAGGCCGCTCCTACTCCGCTGACGATGTCGTACTCTTTAGCAGCATCGGCAGCATTCTTGAGTAGGATGATGGATATTAAGATGCTTGAGTAGATGGAAGCAGACTTCCAGGCATCGCCTTTAGGTCGAACAAACTTAGCCAAACCACCTGCTTTCTTCATCTCTTTGTAGGTGGTACGAGCAGTCACTGCAGCAAGCAAACCAGCAGAGGTTAACTCGATGACTGACCAAGTTTTCTTGGAGATACCAAAGGTTCCGTCAGTCATATATCCATGCCACCCCTTTGTCGTCAGTCTTTATCTTCCAAGTACCACCTTGGATGATGAGTAGTGGTTTACCGTTCTCAGGCATGGTTGCATAAAGCTTCGGGAAGTTACCGTCTTGGGTTTCTTCGTTAAAGGTGTGGGTGTACTTTTGGCTTGAACTTCCTGTCTCCTTACCGGACATGTAGCCGATTTGCCAGCAACCACCTTCACCGACTTGATACCAAACATCACCAACATCAATCTTCTGCTTGGTAATCTTCTCTGGTTCCTTGCCATTCATGTGCTTGTAGAGTTTCTTGCCCTTCTCAATTTTCTTTTCGTGGCCTGGATTCTTTCGTGGGTTGCTTCTAATCGTCTCGCCTTCCTTCTTCAAGAAGTAAAGTAAGTGGTGGCTCACCATTTTCTTGGGCATTGCAAGAACCTCTTCGGGCGTCACCCACTTGTGGGCGGAATGCTCTTCGGACAGTTTCACCTTCTGACCCTTCTTTGGGGTGGCGATGTAAGCATGGTAGGTTTTCTTTTTCTTGTCATCGTGGTGGGGGCCGAGGTTTGACTTAAGCGTGATATCCAAGCCTGCTTCTTCTTTGACTTCAATGACCGCCGTTTGTCGGGGAGTTTCACCTTCCTCAACCTTGCCGCCTGGAAGTTCCCAAAGTCCGTGCATTGAGGTCTCTTTTGTGGAGCGTTGAAGAATCAAGAACTTCTTTCCCTTCATTACGAAAGCACCTGCGGCGTTGCGATAACCAGACACTTGAACAGATAGCCCCATGAGTGGCATTGGGTTCACTCTCGCCTCAAGCATCTTCTTAACGCCGGCTCGATACTGTGCGCCTGTCATCTTGCCCTTTGCTTTTTGAATTTGTGAAAGACAGGCGATTTGATAGTCAATGTACTTGGCTTGGTTTGGGTACTTCAGGTTGGCTTTCTCTGCTTGCAGATAAGCAATCGCGTCAGAGAACTTCATGAGTTTCTTGCCACTCCAAGCGTCTCCTTCATCGGAAGTTGGCTTGACAAACTTTTCGACTTCACCTGTGAAGAAGTAAACTTGTTCGCCTTGAAACTGTTGGTAACGCTTCTTTCTTTTAGGAGAGTCGGCCCACTCTGGGTTCCAAACCCAGGAGACATCTCCCATAGGCTTTAAGTCGCCTTTCAAGACTGCACCGACCTCTTCCATAACTTCGCGCTTTGCGGCGGCTTTGGGTGACTCGCCTGGGTCTACTCCGCCACCTGGGAAGGCGATGTAGTGACCCATGTCCTTTGCGACGAGTTTACCTTTGTAGGTTAGAAAGCAGTCTGATGTGGGACGAAAGGGTAGCGAGTCTCTTGAGTGGCCGGGGTTCCCTCTTTCGTCAACATACTCAAGTGCGTCTGCTAGTGTGTCAGCGTCCTTTGCTGCCACACTCATCTTGCTCTTCCACCATTCGGGAACTTCCTGACCGTCTTCGTAGGTGTCTTCGAGACGGTCAGCTGCTTTTCCCAGGCGATGAATGTCACGAGGGACCATGTAGTTTTCAGAGTACTCTTCTGGGTTACTTCGCGTTCCGTAAGTTACACAGGGTGATTGGCCGCAACCACAGTTGGGTGCTGGATTCTGTCGGGCATCCGTATCAAATCCATGTAATGACTCTATCTCCTCTATATCTCCTACGACCATGAAGATGTACTGTGCACCAACTACTGATGAGGGGTCCGTCGTTATTTCGTAGTTGGTATATGAATCGGGTCGGTCTTCATGTACGACAACATAGTGAATTTCTCCGGTTTCTTGGTAGAGTTTTTCTGCAGTCCTTTCAATGCCTGTCGTCGAGGAATTTGGATAGCGCGTGTTCGGTGGTTTTTCTGAAATAGGGGTAAGGGACATCGAGAGCATTTGATACGGGTGACCCGGATTCTGTCGGGCTCCCACCGAATCCAACCCACGCTTGCCGTAGAACTTCTCAACATAGCGGAGGCTCACGGCGTAGCGTTGTCCTCTGTCGGGAAACTCAGAAACCATTTTTGAGTTGCCCATGAAGCGGTCGATGTACTTCTTGGCTGGTTCTTTTCGATACTTGCCGTTCTTCATCTTCTTTCTCCGTGGTTTCACGGGAGGGTTTTGAAGTGCTGTGATTGGAATGGTTTGAGCTGTCATGTAAGTCGGCGCGACTTCGGTATTTCCTGGAAAGAATTCGTCCTCACTAGCCTCCCTATATGGATTAGACTTAGCACTTAGGTCTGTATATGCTTTAATGGATGGATAAAGTCCTGGGACACCAACTTGTGCAACCGCTTGGAGGTTCTCAACCAAGTCGTCAAAGAAGAAGCGAACATCGTAACTTGAGTTAAGTTGAGTAATCACCTTCTGCTTGTACTTGGCACTGGTGTCACTACCGCCGCTTTTCATAAACAAAAGTTCTCTGCCCATGTCGTCCATCATCATTGGAAAGCCCTTCTTTTCCAGCTGCCTTTTGGTCACCTCGTAAAAGGTGAGTCTGCGTGCAGTACAGTAGGCGATGATGTAACCTTGCTCAACAAGGGAGTTAACGAAGTCGGCCGCACCTGGGATGAGTCGGTCCTTGTCTAGTCGAGCCGAGTCAAAGAGAAACTCTTGAGCTCGCTTGAAGGCTTTACCAGGAGTCTCAAAGCGAGTCTTGCGCTTAGGTTTACTGTCTTTGTCAATGATACCTGCGCGCTTTGCGTCTTTGTAGCGCTGCTCGTTGTTAAGAAGCGTCATGTCGATGTCAAACACAGCCATTGGCTTCGCTCGAAGTGTGTATGAGTTAACTGGATTTTTTCGTGCAACACCTGTTGCCCTAAGTCCGCAAAGAGAGCACGAAACTAGGTTTGATGGATTTGCAGTCCCACAGTCAGCACAGTAACTTACAGCTGCCATGCTTTGGCCACGCCTCTGTTGGTAAAGAACTTCTCGGTCAGAGCACGGCCAGGGCATCATCAATGGCTCGCTTGAGCTGAGAGTAGTTTGACTCTGGCTTGATGTCTCTAAGTGCTTTGACTTGGGACTCGTGTAGCACAGGGTCTAGAGTCTTAATGTCGTGCTCGATAACTTCGAGTATTTCCTTGACCGACTTAACAACCTTGGCTGTGCTTCGCTTATCTTCGCCCTTGCCAATTGCCTTGTTGAGTGTGTAGATTGCTTCTAACATCTCAGCAAGCTTATCTGCCATGTAGAGCAAAGCTCTGTAGACTCGAAGCACATTGTCTCCAGTAATACCATCGGTGTTAAGGGCCGCCTCAGCTTCTTGGATAAACTCTATCACATCATCTAGCTCAATGATGATGTCCGTTGAGGAGGTGTCTACTGCGATGGCTCGCTGGATTGCGGCAACAACACCAGGTGACGCGCCTGCGATGCCTCTGATGACATTTGTGTGCTTACGGAAGCCTTCCAACTTTGACTCAAAGCGAAGCTTTGCGTTAGTTGCCATTGCGTCAGCTGCGTTGAGTGCTTGGTAAATCTGGGCAAGGGTTTCGTAGTTGTACTTGAGATTCTTTCCTTCACTTTCAAAAATCGAGTTGAAGTACTCGTCGATTGCGTCGGTGATTTGCTCAATGCACTCTTTGTAAGTGGCAACTAACTGCTTCAAAGAAGAGTCAAATGCCACGGATGCTTGGTGCACTGTTAAGATGGACACTTCACTGACTTGGTCAAGGAAGTCGTGAGCATCTTGGTTGAGTGCGCCTCTAAGCGCCATCACGACTCTTCTGTCGAGTTGGGCATTGGTTGACTTGATTCGGTTCAAGAGCTGCTTTGCTCTTTTCGCTTTGGCACTAACTGCGGGGTTTCGTAGGACGCCTCCGGGGTTTTGAGCTACGGGAAGTAGATTGTTTCCTTGCCCTAGTTGTGCCGGCTGAGGTTCGTCGGGTTGGTACGCCTGCTGGTAGGCTTGTTGCTGGTAGGCTTGCAAAATCTCTATCATTTCCCTTGCTCCAGCTTGGCGAGCGACTCTTTCAAACTCTGCTACCTCTCCTTCGTTAAACATGTTGACGATTTCGGGCTCTTGCTCAGCCATGTTCAATAGCTCGGCTGCTGCAACATCGTCGTTAGGCACATCTGCTCCTGGCATTACTGGACCAGGAAGTGCCGCAACTTCTGGAGGCATGATTGGCCCAGGACCACCGCCACCCACAGGTGCGATGAGTCCCGCAAGTGGGTCTGCAGCAGGTGCGACTTGCCTTCGTAAGCTGGTGAGACTAACTTGACACATAGCCATGATAAACATGAAGTCGTCTCCTCTGGCATTGTAGTTGTACTTCACTTGGGCAATTTCAGCGATGTGGTAAGCCATCTCAAGGAGTGAGATTTGTCCAGTTGAGGAGATTCGAAGAGTTCCTTCGATACCTGCTTCCCCTGCTGAAGCATTTCTTTCTGCTCGAGCAATGGCGTCGACAAGCATGGCTCGCGCTTCATTGTTGGAGACTTGCCTACCCATATCTCTACCGATTGCGGCCTTTGTGTCTAGGTTAAACCCAAGTTGTCGGATTTGGTCCCATGTGATGTTTTCCTGTATCAGCGTGTTGAAGTTTGCAGGCATTTGTAGTGTGATAAATCTATTTGCTTCATTGGGTTCGTCGGTGGTCCAGTTGACAACGCCCGCGTTGTCCCCTTCACCACGCGGCACTCTTAAGAACGGGTTCGGGATTTCTAGTTCGTATGCATCTGCTCGGTCGATGGTGCCTAGCATACGAATGGGTGAGAAGCCAAACTGAGTTGGGTCTTCCATGTTTACAATTTCACCGAGCTTTTCCAAGAAGCCATCCATGATAGCGTAAACAAGTGCAGGGGGCCACTTAGAGGGGACGGTTGGATACATACCACCGAGGTTGGAGAAGTAAGCAACGGGTCTGTCAGTCGCAAAGCGTCGGAAATACTCTTGGCGTCTTGCCTCTGGGTCGTTGGCGAACCTTCGGGTAACTCGCCTTAGACCTTCGGCTTCAATTTGGTCATCAAGGTCAGTAGCTGAGTCTAGTCGGTCGGTTCGTGAGCCAAATAGATATCTTCTACCGAGAGTAGCGTTAAGGACTCTAGACCAATAGGAGTTTCTTCCTCTGATGTTGTATACTAGGCTACTCATAGCCCTAGGTAGTCTTCTTCCTCTCATGTTGTGGGGATAGTCTCTTGCAAAGTCAAGAATCGTGTTGATTTGTCGGTTCGTGAGGAGCGTGTCTGCGTAAGCGGGGTAGATGAACAGTGGGTTAGCGACGAAGACATTCACCGAGCCCTGGTAAAATGCCTTTGGCTGTTGCGGGAAGATAGCCAACAGGCGTTGCATCAACTCCCGCTCTTCTCGCAAGTCGGGGTTGTTGCGCACGATGGTTCTCAAAAGTCCTCTGTTAGCGGATGCAGCAAAGAGATACTCAGCGAGGACATTCCGTGCAAAGACTTCGATTTTGGCCTCATTGAGTCCGTACTTGTTAGCGAGTCGGGCATCAGCAGCAAGAGTTCTCTCAGTCCCTGCCGGCACCTCTTCAATCACACTACCTGAGTGGTGAGTGATGTATCTGCCCAGTGCCGCCTCGGGGCTGTAGTAGTGTGGAGTTCTCTGAGTGAACGGAGTGCGGTCAGAGGGGTTGCTTCTCACAGCGCGACTCATGCGTAGCTTATCGCCCATTTGAAGAATCGCCGCAGTTTGAGGAGAGACGGCTTCCCCTGGGGACTGCATCAAGAGAAGCCTGTTGAGTGTGTGGAGTCCACGGTTGAGTCCTTGCTCTGCAACAATGCGCTGAACCAAAGTAGGGTCTAAGTCTTCAGGCATCAACATCATGACATCGTTTCCGCTTCGTGGAAGTTGGGGATACTCCATTTCAAGGCCGGCGACAGGAGCAAGGTAGCCTTGTGGGTTACTTCTGATTCCGTCGATGACATTCACCATGATTTCGGTATTGGGGTTTCGAGCAACATCACTCAAGGTGAGTTGGTTACCATTCATGTCCATAATGGTGTAGTCAGGCGAGCCGCCGGGGTTGCTTCGGGCGACCTGTGACTTAATCCAGTTGTGGACTCCCAAGAGGGAAGCGCCACCGAGGTCTGAAGGAACTGTAAGCTTCACTTGCATCACCGGGACTTCTTTGCTCCAACCTGTCGACGCAGCTTGTCATAATAAGCCCCTCGGTGCTCGGCTTTCTTGGAAGGGATGAAGCGGAACTGAGTCGACTTCGTATCCTTTCTCACGAACACACCGTACTCGTCGGTGAACTTCTCCCATGCTGCTTTGATAGCAGGGGAGGCTTTCCCAGATTGAAGGCCGATGCTTTGAGCGCCGCCTGGGGTTCTACCGATAGCGAAGTGTGACTTGGGTAGCTTGATGCGGTAGGGTGCAAAGCTTCCGGTTTTCTTGTGCTTACCGCCCGTAATCATCAGCCCCATCTTGGGGAACTTGTCTTTTCGGGTCTTCTTGTCCTTGCGGTGCTTGGCGTTTCGGGCTTCAATGTCAGCGTCGAGAGCCTTGTAAAGTCCTTTAGTCCAAGTGTTTTGGGAACCTTCCTTTCCTTTGGGTCCCCTGCCGT
>Ga0181558_10004769_pt1 | contig 12094 bp, 5 predicted proteins | sample 011ome_22_FD_133754 | JGI IMG/M metagenome (GOLD analysis project Ga0181558, IMG submission 133754) | Coastal salt marsh microbial communities from the Groves Creek Marsh, Skidaway Island, Georgia - 011507BT metaG (megahit assembly) | ecosystem: Environmental > Aquatic > Marine > Intertidal zone... | reverse complement strand
TTAGATGCTGTTGGCCTCATTCATGTAATTGGAATAAACTCTCTTTCAAGATTCGAGAAAAGTCCAATCGTTCTTTTTCCAAATCCTGTTACCAACGAATTGAGAATAAAAACCTCGGAAAACATCGGTGTAGTTGAATTTATTGATGTTTCTGGTAAAGTTCAAAGATATGAAGGAACAAAAAATTTGGACGTTTCTGGTCTAGAGCCAGGCGTGTATACAGTTCGTGTTAGTACTCAAAACAAGGTTTATGTTCAGAAATTGGTCAAAAGGTAGTCTTGTTTTATTTTCATTCTTTTCAATTTTCGCCAGAGGGCAGCAGACTGATACGCTAAGAACTTTTGAGGTAAGTGAATCTCTGTCAAAGTTAAAATCCTTTTCGAGTATCGAGTTTACTTTTGATTCACTTTCGTCTCAGTCAATGGATGAGTTATTGGAACAATCACCAATTTATCTTAAGAATTATGGTCAAGGTCAGCTTGCTACTCTTTCTATACGAGGAAATGGCGCCTCTCAAACTCAAGTGTTTTGGAATGGTTTCAAAATAAACTCACCTACCTTGGGTCAAACAGATTTGTCTTTACTCCCCACTTTTTTTCTCAATTCAGCAACCCTTAATTATTCTGGAGCAAGTTCGGTTAACGGAAGTGGTGGAATAGGAGGTAGTTTGGATTTGGAAAACAAACTTTTTTGGAAAAAAGGTGTTTCGGCAAACTATGGAAAACAAATAGGAAGTTTTTCGAATTCCACTTCTACCATTGGAGTTTCATTTGGAGGAAAAAAAGTAGTTCAGCAAATAAAGTTGTTGACTAAGAAAGGAGAAAATGATTTTGAATTTCAAGACTTAAGTCAACGAGGAAATCCAGAGGTATCACAACGGAACAACTCTCTGTTTCAATTTGGAGGTCAATATGAAATAGGCGCTAAACTCAACAAAAAAAACTTAGTTCAAGCCAATGTGCTGTATTTCAACAGTCGAAGAGAATTGCCTCCTATTATTGGGGCGGTATCCAACAATGAAGTTCAACAAGATAATTCCTTGCGCTCATTTATCTCATGGAAATCATTTCAACAAAAATACATGACTGATGTGAGGTTTTCCTACTTTAATGAAGAATTGAATTATGTTGATTCGATCTCCTCCATTTTCTCCGAAGTGGATGTAGACACCTACCAAGGGCAGGTTAGATCAACATTTAAGTTGTGGAGATCCTTCGATTTAGAAACGTCCATTCAAAACTCGTTTTCTCGAGTAAATTCCTCAGGTTTCATCGAAAAAATTTCAAGAAAGGAAGCAGGTTTGTATGTAAAGATTTCTGAAAAATTATCTAAACTGTACTACGAGGTATTTGGAAGACAGGAACTGATAGATAAAGATTTTTTACCGTTTGTTTTTGGAGGAGGATTGGTCGTCAAACCTTTTCAAAGTAAATTGAAATTGCGGGGAAACATTTCGAGTAATTACAGAGTGCCAACTCTCAATGATTTGTACTGGGATCAAGGAGGGAACGAAAGTCTTTTACCCGAAAAAGGCTGGACGAGTGAGATTGGTTTTGACTATGAATTGGCCAAACCTTCAAAGAGCAAGGAAAATAAAAAAGAGTCTTTGTGGAACGCAGCAGTGATAGGATTTTACAATCAAACAGAGGATTGGATTCAGTGGACACCGACAAGCTTTGGGTATTGGACGCCTAGAAACGTGAAACAAATAAATAATGCAGGAGTAGAAGCAAGGGCTGCGTATAGCCGAATAACAAGTACCTGTAATATAAATGCTTCGGTTTTTTACTCCTATACACACTCCAAAAACAATAGTTTTAGTGAACAAAATGAAGACAGAGTAGGAAAAATACCGATCTATATACCTAGCCACAAAGCAAATGCAACCATTACTCTTAAAAGAGAACATTTGTGCTTTGTGTACACCCAAATATACAATGGCAGAGTTTTTATTGATGAGACAAATGTCACTTATCTACCGCATTATTTTCCTGCAAATTGTGGGATTTCTTATTTCAACAAATTGAAAGGAGTGAAGTACAAAGTTGGCGTACGTGTAATCAATTTGTTTGATGAACCCTATCAAGTAGTAGCTAATAGACCAATTCCCGGAAGAAACTATTCATTATCTCTATCTTTAGCATTATGAAATTAATCTTTTGTATCCTAGGCGTTGTTATTATCTCGTGGAACTGTAAAAAAGAAATTGGTCCACAATCTATTTTCCCCGAAGGAAAAGGAACTGGAGAATTGTTGGTAATAAATGAAGGAAATTTTGGTTTTGGAAATGCTTCGGTTTCGGTGCTGAATTCGGAATCGGGGACTATTTTTAATAATCAATTTAGAACGATGAATGGAGTAGGAATAGGTGACGTCTTGCAATCAGTAAATAAGTATCGCGGTAAGTATTATTTTGTCGTGAATAATTCTGGAAAAGTTGTGGTAACAGACACGACTTTGAAATTATTGTTTGATATTCAGGGATTTAATAGCCCAAGATATATTGAGTTTTATGGAAACAAAGCTTTTGTGAGTGACTTAAAACAAGGTGGAGTGTATGTTGTTGATATAACAACTAATAGAATTGTAAATCAAATAAACACAAGAGGTTGGACCGAAGAGTTGATAATGTTTAACTCTCAGTTACTTGTAATGGATAGGGGATATTATTTAACTAATTCAGATTCCAATAACATTTACATCATTGACCCAGCCATAGAAACAAAAACAGACAGTTTGAAAACGGGAATAAATCCGAATAGCTATTGTGTGGATGGGAATGGCAAGCTGTGGGTCCTTACTTCTGGGTTGGCTGGATTAGAAGTTCCAGCTTTAACTCAATATGACTTAGACAGCAAGGATATTCTATTTCAGTTTAAGTTCCCTTCGTCTCGGAATCCAAATAAGTTAAGGTTTAGCTCTCAAAATAATAGGCTCTATTTTATCGATGATTCTATATACTCAATTCACACGAATGGAAATGAGCAAATTCCCCAAATTTTTTATAGTAGGAAAACTGAAAATTTTTACGGGTTAGATGTCATTCAAGGAAAGTTATATGCATCTAACGCAAAGAACTTTAATCAAACTGGAGATATTAACATTTTTTCTTTAACCGGAAATTTTCTTAAAAAAGTTTCTGTAAGTCATATCCCATCTATGGTTTATCAAAAATAACAAACGATTTTACAAAGTAGTTATTAACATTTATTGTTTATTTGTTAACAAGTTTGAAGGTGAATACATTTCACTAAAGTTAATTTTTTTTTAATTTAACCAATCGTTTACGTTTTGTTAAGAACGAAACATGAATTATTGTTAACCAAATAAACACAAATGAAGAAAAATTACATTTTATTAATTCTCCTTACATTAGTAGGGAATCTAATCTATTCTCAGAGTTCGGCAGTTATTGGTACACCCGGTACCACTACGAATCAAGCTTTACCAATAGAGCCTTACTATGGATACACCTATTCTCAATCCATTATCACTGCCTCTGAATTAAATGCAGCTGGAATTGTAGGTGTAAATGCCATAAATTCCTTAACACTAGATTATTCTAATACTTCTCTTAACAATAGTGATAATTGGACAGTTTATGTGGGTCATACTACGAAAAACACATTTTCTTCTTCTTCTGATTGGGAATCTGTGGCCTCTTTAACTTCCGTGTTTTCAGGTACTGCAACTGTTACTACAGGTGCGACCAATACCGTTATAATAACATTTTCCACACCATTCATTTGGGATGGAACTAGTAATTTAATATTTGCTTTTGATGAAAATGCTTCAGGTTACGGAAGCAGTTCAGATGACTTTTATTGTAGATCAACTGCGGGAACCAGGAGTTTGGTGTATCGAAATGATTATACAAACCCAGATCCAGCTTCTCCGCCTAGCGCAACTTATCAGCGTTCTTATGTTCCAAACATGACATTGGACTACACACCACAACAAGGAAACGTTGTTATTGGAACCCCAGGTTCGTCAACGACTCAAACATTACCAATTGAACCTTATTACGGGTATTCTTATTCCCAAAGTATTTTTCCTGCCTCTGAATTAAATGCCTCTGGCATTATTGGAGCGAAGTCTTTGGATACTTTAACTTTTGAATATACCAATTCGACTCTGAATAGTTCTGATAATTGGACTGTGTACATGGGTCATACAACAAAAAGTAGTTTCTCTTCATCCACTGACTGGGAAACCTTGACTAATTTGAGTCAAGTTTTTTCGGGTACCGCCACCGTAACTGTTGTTTCCGGTTCCCGTAATTTGGTAAAGATAGCTCTTACAACTCCTTTTATATGGAATGGTATAGATAATATTATCATTGCGGTGGATGAAAATGCTGCAGGTTATGGTTCTAGCTCTGATGATTTTTATTGCAGAACTACTTCGAGTACTAGAAGTATTATATACAGAAATGATTACACAAATCCTAATCCTTCATCACCTCCTTCCGCAACATATCAACGATCAGCAGTTCCTAACCTAAGTATTGCTTATTCAGCTGCACCTTCATGTAATCTTCCACTTGGAATTGCTTTTTCTGGGATAACATCTTCAGGTGCAAATGTAGCTTGGTCTCATCCAACCTCCACTAGTTTTAAATTTGAGTATGGTGTTACTGGATTTACTCAAGGTACAGGAACAATTGGCACTTCAAGCTCTTTAACTGCTGCGCTTTCGGGATTAGGTGCAAATACAACCTATGATTTTTATGTTCAGGCGTATTGCGGTACCAGTGATTCGAGTGGATATAATGGTCCATTTAGTTTTACTACTTTGTGTAGTGCTGCCACTTTACCGTACTTACAAGACTTTTCGTCTTGGCCGCCTAACTGTTGGGATTTAACAGGTGGTTCTAATAATTGGATTGCTTACACGGGAGGTATCGCAAGAGCTAACTTCTGGAGTATTTCTTCAGGTACACTTCATATGATGTCTGAACCAATAATTGTAAGTGTCAATGCAAGATTAAAATTTGATTGGTCTAGAAATACTTCAACCTACTACGATGATTCCGTTTCTGTGCAAGTAAGAGAAGTGGGTGGAACTTGGAACACGGTGTGGGGAATGACAAATCCTTCTTCTAATGATGGCGCAACAAATACGAGCCCAGGTTCTTTTGTAACTGAAACAATAATTTTAGATTCAGCCACCTACACCAACAAAACAATTCAAGTAAGATTTGTAGGGGTTTCAGATTATGGGCCTGATTTTTTCGTTGATAATGTGATTGTGGAAGCGATTCCAAATTGTCCAGATCCAACTGCTTTGAATGCGTTTAACGTATTATCAACCTCAGCGATGATTAACTGGAGCAACAATGCAGGATCAGCAAATTCCAGAATCGAATACGGTGTTGCTGGGTTTGTTCAAGGAACTGGAACTTCTGTGATTGTTACCAACGATACTGTACCTTTGTCAGGTTTGAATTCATTTACGACCTATCAATATTATGTGTCATCTCTTTGTACCGCTTCTGACTCAAGTCCTTGGGCTGGACCATACTCTTTCACCACTTTGTGTAATGACACGAATTTAGGGCCTTGGTCAGATGGAGTAGAAGGGCATCCAAACACTACAAGTGGTTCTGCTATTTCAAACTGCTGGTCCTCTACAAATACAGGCTCTGTGTTTGATTGGAATATAAGCTCTAGCGGAACTCCATCTTCATTTACCGGTGCTCTTTCTGCAAACTCTGGTTCTAAATTTTTCTACACTGAAGCTTCTGGAGCAGGTGTTGGTGATACAGCAATTTTGAATTCTCCTTCAGTGGATCTAACAAGTTTGACCACACCTTTTTTAGAGTTTTATTATCATATGTTTGGTAGCCAAATAGGTTCTCTGAGTGTGCAGGTTTTCAACGGAACAACTTGGTCAAATGAATTAACTATTACGGGTGCTCAGCAAGCTTCTCAAGCTTCGGCATGGAACCAACAATATGTTGATCTATCTTCGTATTCTGGTGTAATAAAACTTAGGTTTGTTGCGATAAGTAATGGTTCTTATCAAGGAGATATTTGTTTAGATGATATCTCAGTAATTGAATCTCCTGCTTGTTTCTCACCAACTATGGCTGGTGCAACTGTAAATACTAGTACAACAGCAACTCTTTCGTGGTCAACACCATTGTTTGGAACACCAACAAGTTACATCGTACGTTACGACACTGCAGGTTTTGATCCATTGGTGACAGGGACGAATGTCGTTTCTAGTTCTTTGTCGACATCGTTAACTGGTCTTACCGCTAAAACAAATTACGAGTATTACGTAAGATCTTATTGTGGAGGTACAGACTCAAGTGCTTGGGTAGGTCCTATTTCTTTCTACACATGGTATTGTGTTCCTGCTCCAACTTCAACTGATGGATCAGGTATTACAAATGTTACTATCGGAACAATTAACAATACAACAGGTTCGGAGCCAGGATATTATGGGGATTATGATTCTTTGTCTACTGATATAATCCAAGGTGCTTCAGCACAAGCATTCTCTATCCAATATTCAACAGGATATACCTACGGAACTAAGATTTGGATTGACTGGAATGATGACTTAGTGTTTGATTCCTCAGAACAGGTATATTTCGGATTATCAGCTTCATCAAACCCAACCGTATTATCTGGAACCTTTGCCGTGCCTTCCTCCGCACCTGTAGGTCCTCACATTATGAGAATCGGAGGTACTGACAATAATTTAGGACCTAATAGCCCTTGTTACACTGGTTCTTACGGTTCTTTTGAAGATTATACAGTGAATGTTATTCTTCCCTGTTATGTTTCGGCAATTGACTCGTATGTCGTTTGTGCTTCAATGATGTGGATGGATGGCATTACATATACTGCGTCTAATAATTCCGCAATTGATACCATAAAAAGTAATGTTGCTGGGATTTGTGATACCATTTTCACACTGAACCTTACAGTGAAAAATTCAACGACATATACCGATACATATGTTGTCTGTGATTCAATGACTTGGTTGGACGGGGTTACTTATACTGCCTCAAATACAACAGCTACTCACATCATTCCGAACTCGGTAGGTTGTGATAGTGTAATTACCCTTGATTTAACAGTTAATTACACTAAAACATTTAACAATTTTGTAACGGCTTGTGAGTCTTACACGCTACCTGGTGGAAGAACAATGAATTATTCAGGGTCATTCACAGACACGATCCCAACTACACAAGGATGTGACAGTATTATTACTACTTTGCTAACTGTGAATTACAATGCAGCTAAATCGATCTCAGTAACAGCATGTGGAAGTTACACCTCACCAAGTGGAAAAGTGTGGACTACATCTGGAACGAGGTATGATACCATACCAACGTCAAAAGGATGTGACAGTTTAATGACAATTAATCTAACCATCAAAGCGAATAGTTCAGAAACTCGAACGGTTTCTGCTTGTGAAAGTTATACCGTGCCAGAAACTGGCAATACATACTTTGTGAGTGGAACTTACACTGATTTAACAACAAATGCTTTTGGTTGTGTCAAAACTATCACCACTATTTTAACTATTAACTCAGTAACAGCTCTTCCTGTGACTGTATCAGGAATTACACTTACCGCTCCCAACACGGGTGTAACTTATAAGTGGATGGATTGTGAAAATGAATATTCTTTCTTATTAGGAGAAACCGGTCAAACTTTTACACCGGTGAGAAATGGAGAATATGCAGTTGAAATCACTACTGTTGATGGATGTAAGGATACCTCGACTTGTACTCAAATAATGAGCGTAAGTTTGGATGAATATGTGGTGAACGCTTCAGATATTAATGTGTATCCAAATCCTGCTAATTCTGTTGTTTCAATTGATATAGCCAAAATGAATGCAAATGAAAACGTAACAGTGAGAGTTTTTGATGCAGTTGGAAAATTAATTGAATCAAGCGAGTTGTCCGCTTCCAATAATTTATTGGAACTGGATGTTACGAACCTGGCAGAAGGAATCTACACAATCTCTGTTTCTAATGATTACTTCTCAACTTCTAAAAAGTTGACTGTGGTTAAATAGGAAAAATAAATGAAAAATGTAAAGCCTCTTGTTAACACAAGGGGCTTTTTTTGTTTCAATTAGAAATATCATATATATTCTGATTTCCTACAAGTGGTCAAAATGACTCGAATCAAATAAAAAAATACATGGTAAAGGAATTAAATCAGCCAGTGGTAATGATAAAAAACAATAGTAAATAAACAATATATACTTGAATACAGGGCAAAAAAAAAGTCTCAAAGAGCAATCTCGAGACTTTTATTAACTACGTTGAAGGTTAGGTTAGAGCAAGTCTTCATCAACCAGATTAGGAAGAGTAACCTTTAATTCTGGATTGTCTTTCATTGCTTGTTTAATGGCAAAGATTGCCTCTTCATTTCGAGCCCAACTTCTTCTGGCAATTCCATTGTTTACATCCCAAAAGAGCATTGATTTTAACCTTCTTGAAGAATCGGCTGACCCATCCAATAACATTCCAAAACCACCGTTAATCACTTCACCCCAACCAACACCACCTCCGTTGTGAATCGACACCCAAGTAGCTCCTCTAAATGAATCTCCAATAACATTATGAATAGCCATATCAGCAGTAAAACTAGATCCATCATAAATGTTTGAAGTTTCTCTGTAGGGAGAATCGGTTCCTGAAACATCGTGATGATCTCGCCCTAATATTACTTCCCCAATTTCCCCTCTTTCAATAGCTTCATTGAATGCTTGAGCAATATTGATTCGACCTTCCGCATTGGCATATAAGATTCTTGCTTGAGAACCCACAACTAATTTATTTTCCTTAGCACCTTTTATCCATTGAATATTATCCAACATTTGCTGCTTTATCTCTTCGGGAGAATTTTTTGCCATTTTTTCTAGTACCTCGCAGGCGATTTCATCTGTTTTATCAAGATCAGCTTGTTTCCCACTGGCACAAACCCATCTAAATGGACCGAAACCATAATCAAAACACATAGGTCCCATGATATCTTGGACATAAGAGGCATATTTAAAATTGATACCGTTGTCAGCCATTATGTTCGCTCCTGCGCGTGAGGCTTCGAGCAAAAAGGCATTGCCGTAATCAAAAAAGTAAGTTCCTTTTGCCGCATGTTTATTAATGGCATTCGTTTGTCTAATTAGCGACTTCTCTATGAAAGTTTTAAATTTTTCAGGATCGTTAGCCATCAGCTCATTGGCTTCTTGGTAGGAAAGTCCAACGGGATAATAACCACCCGCCCAAGGATTGTGAAGAGAGGTTTGGTCCGATCCCAAATCCACGTAGATATTCTCTTCTTCAAATCTTTCCCATACATCTACAATATTTCCTTGGTAAGCAATTGACACAACTTCTTTCTTCTCCTTCGCATCTTTTACTCTTTCTACTAACTTATCAATGTCATCAATCAATTCATCTACCCATCCTTGCTCATATCGTTTGATAGAGGCAAAGTCATTCACCTCGGCACATACTGTAATGCAACCGGCAATATTTCCTGCTTTGGGCTGCGCTCCGCTCATACCGCCAAGTCCCGAGGTCACAAAAAGTTTACCCGCAAGTCCTTCTCCGTTTTTAGAAATTTTTCTTCCGGCATTAAGAACTGTGATAGTCGTACCATGCACGATTCCTTGTGGTCCTATATACATATAAGATCCGGCAGTCATTTGTCCGTACTGAGTAACGCCTAGTGCATTGAATTTCTCCCAATCATCTGGCTTTGAGTAATTTGGAATCATCATCCCATTCGTAACTACTACTCTGGGCGCATCTTTGTGAGACGGAAATAAACCCATTGGGTGCCCAGAATACATGACAAGCGTTTGTTCATCTGTCATTTCCGACAAATATTGCATGGTGAGTAGGTATTGTGCCCAATTTTGGAACACTCCACCATTACCACCATAGGTAATTAATTCGTGCGGATGTTGCGCAATAGCGTGATCCAAATTATTCTGAATCATTAACATGATGGCCGCTGCTTGCTTAGATTTTGCAGGATATTCCTCAATAGGACGAGCATATATTTTGTAATCCGGCATGTACCGGTACATATAAATTCTTCCGTAGGTTTCTAGTTCCTCTCTAAAATCTTTGACTAGAGTAGGGTGTTGGTCTTTTGGGAAGTAACGCAAAGCATTTTTCAGTGCCAATTTTTTTTCTTCATCCGAAAGAATATCTTTTCTTTTCGGTGCGTGACTTATGGTTGTATCAAATTCTTTTTTATTTGGAATTTCTGAGGGAATTCCAAGTTTTATTTCATGTAACATAATTTTTTCTTTGATTATCTCAAAGATAAAAAATCCAATGTTGAGTAATCAAGTTTAGAAGAGTTTTATTTCTTTCTATTCTTCATCACCTTTAATATTTCTGATAGCTGTTCCGAATCAAATTGTTTTGCAATTATTTTCTTGTCTTTATCTAATAAATAGGCTACTGGGGTTACATACACATCGTATATGTTTCTATAATTTATGCTTTGTAGAGTTGTTTTCTTTTCAATTAAATATTTCATGTGGTCGTCTCTCATTTCTTGGAAATCAGAAACGTTTATCCAATTTAGTTCTTTCTCAATAATGAATTTTCTCCAATCGTCATTTTCGATACTCGTACACACTGCAAATACTTCAAGATCTATTTCAGAAACCGCTTTCAAACTATCGTACACTTGTTTGAATTTTGGGATTTCTTTTTTACAGTGACCACAATCTTCTGCCCAAAAAATAAGCAAGGTGTACTCGTGATTTACTTCAGCTAAATTTATCCATTTCCTTTCAGAGGTATCAGCCAATATAATGTTTGGGGCGATTTTGCCTATCAATGTGGGTCTTAGTTTCTCTACTTTTGGTCTTAGTTTTTCAATTTTATCTTGTTCGATCCATTCACTTCTTCCGTTAAGGATGTAATTATCTGCCACATGAACATACACTGATTCCATTCCCATAATTTTTGTCTTTGCATGAGCATAAGCCAAAAACTCCACCGCAGATCTCATCATAAATCCATTGGGAGTCAATTGATTCATAAAGGAATCTATTCGTTTGTTAATGGTGTCTGGAATTTGTGTAATTACCTTCATAAAGTAAGTTTCCATTTGATTATAAAACAAAGCAGACTTTCCTAATCTGTCGTCAGATAAATCTACATTATCCCAAAAATGATTGGTGTAGTAATCATATTTCCACCTATTGGTATCATCCACTGCAATTGGCGGTTCGGGAATCGTAATTTCTACGGACATAGAAATGAGTTTTCCAAAATAGGTGTCTTTGTGTTTTTTCGAAATGTCTATTTGATACTCGATTACTGCCGAGTCAATCTTAGTTATTTCTTTATTTAGCACTTGAATTTTGTTAGTGTCTTTTGCCTCAAATGCTATTTTCCTTTCCTTGATGAGCGGCTCCTTTTGCTTTGCTTGTTTTTCCAAGAAATGCACGTAATCAAAAAATAATTTATTCTCTTTTGATTTTTTTACCACTACATTTCCAGTGAGGTTGTCTATATTCGTTTCCAGAGTAATTTTTTGCTCATTCACCAAAATATCAAAATAGTTTGGCGGATTCATCGAGGGTATTACTGCATAAACTCCGTGAGGCATGTCTTCGTTTTCAAAAGTAAAACTTCCATCCGCGTTAACCACGGCCGTGTCGTAAAAATATAAGTTTTTTCCAGTGTACGTTCCGAGATAAGCTAAAGAGTCTTTGAGCCCTGGTATCTTTACGTCTATGACGTATTTTTTTTGACTAAGTGAAGAGAATACAACAAATAAGAAAAGCAGAATAAGTGGTGTTTTTTTCATGTGAGTTTTTTTAAACTTGATAGTTTGTTTGTATCAATACGAGCAATTGACATGGTAGTTGCTTGTATTAACACTCCCTTAACTTTAGCAGGAAGCGTGCCAAATTTACAAAATTTGGATTGAAAAATAAACGTAAAAATCTGGCGATAAAATTTGCAGGATAAAATTTAAATTATCTATATTTGCAGACCGAAAAAATGGTGGTTGTAGCTCAGTTGGTTAGAGCACTGGTTTGTGGTGCCGGGTGTCGTGGGTTCGAGTCCCATCTTCCACCC